>TARA_R100001443_G_scaffold27140_3_pt1 | contig 26413 bp, 30 predicted proteins | sample TARA_R100001443 | Tara Oceans TARA_R100001443 (sample SAMEA2622142) | marine metagenome | biome: marine biome (ENVO:00000447); feature: deep chlorophyll maximum layer (ENVO:xxxxxxxx); material: "saline water (ENVO:00002010), including plankton (ENVO:xxxxxxxx)" | depth 50 m
TTTAACACCTTTCATATTATATTACCATTTTACTTTGTGGGACCAATAACGAGCTGACAATTTGCTAGGATTAGAATCCTGAGCATTATGTCTAGCATAATAAGAACGTTTTCTTGCTTTTTCTTTTGCTGTCTTAGGGTTTTTTCCAGCACCCTTTACTCCTTGTTGACCAAAACGTATAGTCTTTATTTTATCACCTTCTTTCGCAACAACAACATGAGATTTAGTAGGGTGACTTGGAGTTCTTTTTGGTTTGTTAAAACCAGATACACCTGCTCTTTTTATTCTTGGATCTTTAGTCATTTAACAATCCTTGTTACTACATCTTTACCTTCCCAATTAGGTTTAACTTCAACTACTCTTTGTTCGCAAGTATATTTAGTTTTTCCGTCAACATTGGGCGACCAATTATTTCTGGCAAGCGTTCTTTTCATCTGAAGACATCCACTGATGCCCATAATTTGCCAGCCCTCGCTAGTCTCATGATGACCCATAAACTCTGTAACAGAGCCGGATAAATAAAAAATAAGCACAATCATAGTTGTAGTCATTTAATGAACTCCATTTCCATTTGCTTTTATTTCAGCTAATTTATCTTTTACCTGCTCTAATCCTTTCTCTAACGTCTGAATTCTTTTAAGATAGAACTCAAGCGTTAACGCCTGTTGCTGGTCATATGGAGCCATGCCGCTTTCTACATTCTTTTGCAGTTTACCGAACTCTTTACTAAGAACTTCTATAAGCATAAATTGTTCTTGATCTGCTGCTGTAGAGAGTTCTCCTCTACTTAGCCTGTTTGAAAAGCTGCTATTAGAATCAACTCTAGATTCTATTAATATAGATTGAGTTTCTAGATCACCTATACGACCTTCTAATTGTGTGTATCCAATGACTCCCGCTGCGACACTGCCTATTATGGCAATCAAATTTCTAAGAGGCATTCCAATCTGCATTGTACTGCTGACGTTTAATTTTTCCTCACTCACGATTTAAAAGTCTCTGCTCTAACGCATCTATTCTATCTAGTATCCTATCTATGTGAGTGTTTAGTTCAGATCTACTTACAGTTTCAGTAGCTAAATCTGTAACTCTAGTATGCAGTCTATCTATTTGAGCAAATATTCTTTTGACTAGCCAGCCACCAAGAAACAATATTACGCCTACAAGAGCGTCAACCATTAAAGAGGCTTCCATTATGCCTCCTCTCCTTGGTTTTCAATTCCCTTAAATTCTGTAGGAAACTCTACTTCAGGAGGAATCATAAACGCTTTTCCTTCGGGAGAATTACCTTTCCATATAATACAAGATTCTAAATCTCCAGGAGCGTTTTCATCATATCTAGTAACAACTAGAGATGAAGTAGTTAAATCTTTATTTATAAAGAAAGTAAGCACAAGTTCTGGTCCTAACTCAGACATTACCAATGGCTTTTCACCATAATATTCAGTTAAAACGTCCATCATTCTGTTGAATGTAGCTACACAATGAATCTGAAACGTAACATGTTGAACAGTCATATCGGGTGGAGGAGGTCTGTACTCATAAGCCATTGAAGGAGTCGAGATTAATATTAACATTAATAAAAATTTTTTCATTATCTAGTCCCCATTGGATCAGTTATTTCTTGTCTTAGTACTTGTTCAAGCAAAGCTTCTAAATTTTTTACTCTTTGATTTTCACTGTTACGAGCTGCCCATTTTATGGCTGATTTTAAAGATCTTATATCTTTTAATAAATTTTTATTCATCATATAACGTTGTTTACCTAGATCAACATCATATGTTGTACCACCAGTAAAGAATCTAATCCATCTTGCTGCTTCAGGAGCATCAATAGAACTCTCTCTTAAAGCTCCTACTCCTCCAAATGCTCTAGTAGATCGCATTATACCTCTATCATCTTCAGCTCTTTCACCAAAAACGCCAGCAGGATTAAGCCTGTTTATTTCAGTTAAAGGAACTATAACTTGAGCAAGATGCCATAGTCTAGGAGGAAGAGATACACCTAGAAAATCTTTGCTTTCTCCAGATCCAAATCTTTGTTTTGCTATTTTACTGCCTCTAAATGTATCATAGTTTGCTAGTATCTCAAGAGGAGCTTTTATAGCTGGAGAGGTCATTTCAGCTAACAGTGGGCCTGGTTGTATAAGTCTTTGAAGATCAGCCATAGGCAAAATGTTAAGCAATGTAAAAGCTTTAATAACTCCTTGATTTTCTTTTCCTAAAAATACAGGTACTCTTTGTCCCCAATATTTACCGTAATCAGAGTAATCTAAATCGCCTGTTTCATGCTCAAACTGTTGTTTAGCAATAGCTAGTTTTTCTGCTCTTTGAGGATTTAATACAAGATGTTTTAATTGAGCTGGTATATTTTTTCTAGTCCACGTGTAAAAAGGCATAAATCTTTTTAACACATCTCTTTCAAACTTAGACACATCTTTGTAATCAAACAATGCGGCTTTAACTTGGTTAGCCGCAACGTCCATCTTTATTTCTTCTTTAGTATAAAGTACTTTAACATTTTTTAAGGTTGCCTTTTTATTTCTGAATACTGTAACTGTTTTTGTTTTATAATACTTCTTATTATTAACAGCTTCAGATAAAGGTATTTTATCTCCATTAGGAGCTGTCCATTTAAAATCTTTAGGGTTTTTCTTTATTTGTCTTAAAGTATTTATCAGTACAGCATATCTAGCGTTACCTTCTATAGTTCCACCTACAGCAAAACCTTTTTGAACTATTGGATTTTCAGCTCCAATTGTTCTAGCTACTTTACTACCAATTCCAGCAGCAGCTTCTGCTTGGCGTTGTACATCTCTTATATTATCAGCAGTATAATGTCCTGCTGAAATTCCTCTTGATCTTCCCATATTATAAATGTCTTCCATAGAAAAACCTGTGTTCATATAATTAGATTCGCGCCATTTTTTTTCTTTTATATTTTTTGGTTTTGTATCAAACTTAATACCAATCTTATCAAGTTTTTCAAGTAATTTATTTCTTTCTAGTTGGTTTCCTCCAAATCTACCATAGTATTGAAGTTTAGCAGCAGCCGCAAATACTTTTACAGCTTCAATAGGGTTTTCTCCTAAGCCAGTAATGTTATAAGCATTATAAATATTTCCTATAGCATTTCTTGTGTGGTAAGCTGGTCTAACTCCTAAAGTCCAAGCCTTCCATGAGTTTTGTATAAGATCATAATTCCTTAAAAATGTCTTTAATTTGTTATTCTTTAATGGGTCCATGCTCATTAAAGCCAATTGATCTTCAATGTTTCTTGCAACTTGTTTAGGAGCTACAAAAGTCCAGACGCTTTCATTAGCTAAATCAGTATCAACGTTTTGTTTAGATAAACGTTTATTTTTAATAACTTGATCAACATACCATGATGGACCTTTAAGTTCGTTAATTCCTTCAACTTTTCTAAAGTCATTTACATTTTCTGTAAAAGGTATTGCTGTATATGTAGTACCAATAGGCTTACCTTTATCATTATAATTTACACTTCTTTCTCTTTTAAGATATCCATTTCCATCTGGGTTTTTTGTTATCCATACTCCTATTCCTTTTTCGGGCAAGAAACCTACATTTGGTACACCAGGTGCATATGTAGATCGATAATTATCTGTAATTTCATCAATAAACCATTTGTTTTGCATTGCTAAATCTTGTCTATTCCATCTTAAACCTAAAGCTGCAAAAGGAGCTCGATGAAAAAATTCAGGAGCTTTCTCTAAAGTTTCAGGAGCTATTTCATAAGGAACATCAAGAGGATTTTTTCTTAAACCTACACTTGCAAATTCTCTAGCCATAGCTGGAGCTAACATTTTATTGTATTCTTTTGTTGTTAAATCAGCGTACTCTCGTTCTCTTGGTGTTCTATAACCTGTTGGACGAGCTTCTCCATATGGATTATCTAATGACTCTTGAACATTAATACCTTCAATTTCGTCTAAATTTTTATTTTTTTCTAACAGTTTTCTGCCTGATGTAGTTATTACTCTAGGAAAATAACCTCTATTTTTTACAGGAGTTATAGGCATTCCAAATGCTTCAGACTGATCTACCCAGCCTTTAGTTATACCTTCCCATTTGTTAAGAAGCGTAACTCCTTCGGGTCCAAGTCTGTTTTGAATTTCTAGAGGTAAAGGAATTAAATCTCCAAAAACTGCTTCTTTTATAATTTCCCCAGTTTCTTCATTAACAATTTGTTCTTGATCTACTAATCTAGGACGTTCTAAACTTTCTACAAAATCATCTTCTAATTCTTTAAAAGATCTACCAGTTTCTTTAGATCTTTTTGCAAAATATCTTTGTAATGCTGGTAATTCTTTATTAGACTCAATCTCAAAAGATCTCATTAATTTATCAGACTCATCTGCAAGTCCTTTTACTTTTGCACCTTCTCCACCATAAACGTTAAATAGTCTTCCTACATCTGCAACTCCTATTTGACTTTCTCCAACCTTTACATCTGCTATTGCAGATCCAGCTTTTCTAAGAGTTTCAGTTGCTCCAGTAACCTGTCCTGCTTTTTTTATTTGTCCACCAAGTGCTCTAACAGCTCCAGCTCCAACATAAGTAAGAGGGTCCGTTGCTACATCTCCAACAAACCCTAATATGCCTTTAGCCAAAGGATTCATATTTTCTGGTAAAAAATCTTGGGTTCTTACTTCATCCTCCCCCATCCAACCAGATCTCCATCCTTCAAAAAATCCTTCTTTTGGAGTTAAATCAATTTGGTTCAGGCCAGCATATATATCTCCACCTAGTTTGCTTTCTCTAAACCCTACTTTTAAACCTTGAAATGGTCTTTCAAGTAACCCTATATAATCCAATACACCTTTTTTTTGGCTTATAGCATCAGTGCCACGTTTTGGTATTTTAGTTTCATACTTATCTTTTAATTGAGAAGCTAATAACTCTCTCTGTTCAGCTTCAGGTCTTAATAAAAAAGCATCTGGAACCGTTGCTTTAAAATTTTGCCCTCTAAAATTAAATTTAATATCAGGCATTATTCAGGACTAGTTGATATACGTTCTAAATTAGTAATTTCATCAGATAAAGGAGATGAAGATTGAGATGTTATTTGAGAACCCACAGGAGCACCTGCTAAAATTTCCATAGCTATTCTTCTAGCTTCTCCTGCTCCTCTAGTCTTGTCTCCATAACCGTATGATCCTGATATATCTATTTCATTTCTTAATATTAACCTAGTAATATCTTTTATAGCTTCTTCAACTTGATTTGCATTTCCTGAGTTATACTTTCTCACAGCTCTGCTTACTATTACATCTTTATCTGATGCTTCTCTTTCATCTAGTTGGTTCTCCATTACTGCTTTTACTTGTCTTGCTTGAGACTCTTCTATATTTGATTGAAACCCACTAACAGCTGCAGCAAAATTTACATCAGCTCCGCTTTTAATAAGCCTATCAAAAATAACTTTAGAGTTATCAGGTAAAGATCCATTTTTATTTCTAATGCTTTCTACAAGTTTTGCATTTCTAATGTCTCCTTCTGCTTCCATTTGAAGCTGCAAGGCATCTAAACTACCTTTTTCATAATTATCTTTTGATTGAGGATTGTGAGCTTTTAAAATAGCACTTCTTAACCTTATATTCTGAATTCTTTTAATGTTTCTATCATATTGTTCTTGAAGCACTTCAGACCTTAAAGGCATTGTAGATCTAAAATTATCAGGATCAGCAATTGCTATTCTGTTTCTTGGGTCACCAATTCCACCACCTCGTGGTGAAGCAACAAGTGCTTGCTGTTCTTCATCAGGTGACATTAAACCATACAGAGAAGTACCACCTACCAATCCGGTTGCTGCTGATGTCTTGGGATATTTTTTTATTAACCCTGGAAGCTTTTTTGCTCCTGAGGCTATTCCTCTGCCCATAGCCATTAATCCAGGTATAAATTGTGCTGCCATGATTATCTCCTAAACATTGAGGGAAGAGAAACAAAAGGAACACTCCTTCCTACTGACGTTCCATATGGAGTGGGAGGTTTTCCTCCTTGCATTCCTTGTGCTAAAGCTAAAAGAAATAAAGCATTGTCTTGTGCTAAGAAAGCATCCATTTTTTCTTTTTCTCTTTGTGCTTTAACTAAACTATTTACTCCTGTTCCGCTTGCTGTAGGGCTTCTTGATCTAGTTGCAGAAGCAAAAGGTCCAGGTAGTGCTGAAGGAACAGGAATCATTGATTGCCCAGTTGGATTTGGATTCATATCTACTCTACCAGGTATTTGCCCAAAGCCACTAGGTTCATTATAGTCCCGTCCCAAAAAACCATAAGGCAAAACTTTTTGACGTATATTCATTAAACCTGTTCTAAAAGGAGTTTTTCCTTGTAGTCTTGCTTGTTCTTGCTCTCTTAACATCCTTTTGTATTGTTCTTCAGTAAACATATTATCCTCCAAATCCGCTTGCGAGACTACTTCCTAACGCTGCTCCCATTGGCCCACCTGCAGCCATACCTATGCCACCTGCTAAAGCAGTAAGAACAGGACTAGGACCAGCAGGGCCAGTTGCAGTAACACTGCTACCATAATCTCCAGAAATTGCAGCAAGGTAATTTTGCAATCCAATAGTGGGCAATTGAGATTCGTATTCGTATCTTTGCATTGCGCTATCAATACCTCTTTGTTCCATAGCTTGTCTTTGCTGACCTATTGCATCCATAGCTGCGATATTTGCTAAAGGAGCTGACATTATTGTGGGATATTGCCCTAAATAACTAGAGCCTATACCCGCTCCTGTGGAACCTTGCCCAATGCCAAACTGTTGCGCTCCAAGTCCCATTTGAGCAGCAGGCATTCTACGTGCTTGTGCGTCACCATAAGCATCAAACATAGCTCTACCAAGGTTATCAGTAACTCTTTGATTAGCTGCTGCCACTGCGTTAGCTTGTATAATATCGCCTCTAGTGCTTCCTCCTGGCTGATATTGAACAAGGTTAGATCTAATACCTGGTAGTATTTCTCCAGTTAATTGTCCCATAGCTTCGCTTCTGTAAGCATCGGCAAGAGGATCAAATACGGATCTATCTACCTCTCCACTTAAAAGGCTAGAGTATTGACTATCAGTAAATGGAGTTAGGTTAGAATAACCCGCAGCAGTCATGGGAGAACGCATTGCAGTTCCGTAATCCATTAAATCTCTACCGTACTGTAACCCTCCTAATTGAGTAGTTTCAGCACCAGCTTGTAAATTTGCTGGTCTTGGGCCGGTAGCATAAGTCATCCCAGCTATTTGAGCGTCTACTGTAGCAGGATCAAAAGGAGAAATTCTAGTTCCAGGGAAAAAAGATGGAGTCATTTTCCCTGTAGTATATAAATCCTCGGCTCGTTCAAAACCAGTTACCAAATAAGGTACTTGTTCTTCGTAAGGTGCTGTACGTGTAGTTTGTGTTTGAGATCCACCTGACATTTTTTACTCCTTTAGTAATTCAACACCAACAAGAATATTGTTTGGCCCTGTTAATCCATAAGGCATATAAGGATAATAATCAAAAGCATCCATATCCTCTTCATAACCATCTCTAAGATAAGCTCCAAGTTCTTTTTCATATGTGAACCTGGGATATACGTATTTGTATCCTTCTACGTCAGGCATTGGTAATCCCGATCCAGTATAACCTCCACCTGTACTTTTACGTTTATCACTAACTTTAGGCCCGCCTGGAGCTGCAAAAGTAACTGTTTCATCGGGTGAATATCCTGATAATCCTGTTTGTCCAAGATTAGTAAGACCAATTTCTCCTGGTGTTCCAGCTAGAAAAGACCTTGCTCTTGCTGCTGGCTCAACAGGGCTATAATCTACTGCTAATAATCCTGGGGCTAGTGGTTGTGCTATAGGTATTACTGCCATTTTGATTCAATATCCTTTGTTATTACTGAGTATTCGTTATTCCATTTTAGTTTTCTAGCTAAACCTTTTCTTGTCCAAGCTTCCAAAGAAGAGCATCTATGTTTTGCTCCATAATTTTCAAGAACTTTTTCGAAATCTTTCCAATGTTCATAATCATGGCCGTTTTTTGTAGCAAAAGTTATTATCCTTAAAACTCTTTTTCTTGGGTAAATTATTATTTCTGTAACACCAGCACAAAATATATCTTTATTTTTTAAACCTACCCATAAAGTTTGTTGACTTCTTAATGTTGATTGTAAAATATCCTCGCTTCTTAACTCACCTTCAGCATGTATTAAAGCTTTTTCTATTAAAGGTTTTACTTCTAACCATATTTCATTTATATCGTTAGGGTTTATTATTACTAGCTTTGTGTCTACAGTTTCGACCATACATTTCCTTTATACAGATAAACACCTTCTCCGCTTCCAGGGTTCCAATCTGTGCCATCTGCGTATCTTATATCGCCTATTCTAGGACGTTGAGGTTCTACATGAATCCTTTCGAGTCTAAATGCAGCTTGATTGTAAATAATATTTCCTAGTCTTTTTAACTCTGTTACCAGATAAGTTCCTAGATCTTCCTGTTGTTCAGGGATAGGACCAGGCTCATATAACGTAACACTCTTTTGTACTCTATCTTCAAATGTTGCCATTAGTAAGCTCTCGATCCTCTTGATCCTACATTTTTTACATCAATAGCATAACTATCTAACTCCCAGCTTAAATCAGTATTTGATTCAAACTTAACAGCATACAATTTTCCAGTTCCTCTAACAGATACTTTAGACTGAGTATTTGGATTAAATGTTACTGGAGAACTCCATGTTATACCACCTTCAGTAGTCATTTGTGTTCCAATATAAACGTTTATTTCGTTTGTGCTAGATATAGCCATATTGGGATATATTGCACTTATTCTTTTTACTACGTTTTGGTTAGGTCTTCCAGATTCATCGAGAGTTAAACCCGTTCTTTCAATATAAGACTCCATATTTGAAGTGTCTTCTTTATTGCCTGATTGATCTCTATATAGTTTAGTAGAGCCTGGGTCAGCAAAAAGTAAAACTTTATCTTGTTGTCCATAACTCATTGTCCATGGACCTGATGCAGTAGCCCAAGTACCAGACGTTGCTGCCCATGTTGTTGATGAGGTAGGGTTAGCTACGTTACCATATCCAATATGAGCGCAATCAGGTATATCTCTAATAGTAAATGTATTAGTTATGTAGTTCCATATTATTGCTTTATTTGGTTGGTCAGTTCCAGAACCATCAGCAGTAAAGCAAAATAGTATCTCATTCCTTCCATAATCAGCAACAACAAAACTCTTGTTTGTTTGTTGTCCGTCTATAGATTGAAATACATACTCTTTTAATTTAATAGGAAGAATTGGTTTGATTCTTTGCCCATCATTTATATAGAAATTTCCTTTGCCAAAGATAGCGTGTCCACCATCAAACTCTGCTACACAGTTCTTTGCTATTGCTCCAATAGTAGGAGAAAGCTGTCTAAAGGCAAAGATAAAAGGTGTTCCAACAAAAGTCATTGAATACACAGCATCTTCTTTATAAATCATAAACGAATCTCTTAAAGGCAGTCCGTCTAATATAGCTCCTTTTGTATCTGCAAGTTCAAATTCACCTGCATCAACTGTGCTAGTTGTTTCATTCCATGAAGTAGGCAAAGTTTGAGATGCGGCTTCTGTACTCCATTTGACTACTCTAGGAAAGTTAACATCATCTTTAGTAATATTAAGAGCTATTAAAAATGATCTAAAAGCTCTAAGAGATTTACATCTAGTCGTAATAGTAACAGCTGCATTGTCACTATGAGAAGCTGCTGCTGTTCCATTTGTTCCTCTAGTGCAAGTAGTAAATTGCGTAGAAGTAGTTCCTGTGTAAGTAACTTTTTCTGAGCCAATTGTTATTTGACCAGCAGAAGGAAAGTCTTCTGTACTGTCAACAGTGATTGTTGTTACGGAATCGTTTATAGCTCCGTTTAGTATTGTAGCAGAAGGCCAGTTAGATAAGTCTTGCATTTTTTGGCTTGACAAAGGAATGCCATCAGTTAAAGCCCAGAATTGCGGGTTGTCAATATTATTAGTCATTACTAATACGCCACCAATAACAGTTGAAGTCCAACCTTCATCGGCAGTTGTATTGTAACCTCCACTAGCTCTAGTAATGTTATACCACTTAGTAGATCTAGTTACTGTTGCATTGTCATCGTGAGAGGCAGCAGCAGTACTATCAGCACCTCTAGTGCATCCAGTAAATTGTGTTGCTGTTTTTCCTGTATAGGTTACATTCTCACTATCAATAGTGATAGTTCCAACGCTTTCAAAACCAGATGTAGAATCTACAGTAATAGTTGTAACGCTATTATTTATAGCTCCATTTAAAGCGGTAGAAGAACCAGTATTGTCGTAAGCATATATTGTTGTTAAGCCACCAACAATCCAAAACTCTGGAATCCCTAAAGATATCTGTGTAAGATGATGTGGAGCAACAGGACAAGTTTGCAATACTTCTGCAAACCCAGGGCATTTTTTTATAGAACCCTCTTCTGTTTTAACATTATTTCCATCAGACCAGACGTTAGGCGGCAAGTTCCAAGGACTAGTTTCTTTAACTATTCCTATTTGACCAACGTTATCTATTTGTATTAGAGCCATTATTCAGGTACTTCAGGCCATCCGGCAGTTACACCACCGTTATTGTCATATGTTTTTATATCATCTAAAGTTGATAAAGCATCAATAGCTAAATTCTTATCGTTTGATTCGGTTCGTACTGCTGCTCTATAAGTAGTCCATGCACTAGGAACAGCCGTTCCTCCTTCAGAAGCTCTAATAACCATCCAATCGCTTTTTTCTAGATAAGAAGCAGAAATACTTTTTACTGTATTGTTTCTTTCATCTTTTAAACCATTTACATTTTTCTCGGTTGAAGCATAAGATATAATGTATGTACCATCTGTAAGAGTATAACTTGGATCACCAATTTCATAATATCTTTGGTCAGGAACATCTAAAGCAGCAGGATAAATATCAATAGCCGCTAACTCTTCATCTGACCATAAAGTAAAAATACTAGCAGGGTGTTGAATGCCGTCTACGGTAACACCGCGAGGCGTTCTTATTGTTCCTAATGTTTCGCTATACCACATAATTACCTCGCATTTGAATATTTAAAGTCTTGCTCAATAGGTGCTGCTGTAATACTGTAACTTGTTCCATTCCCATTTCTTGTAGTTGATCTAATTTTTAAACCATTTGCTAACCAATCAACATCAGAACTTGGGTTAGTAGCAGATAAAGAGTAAGTTGTGCTGCTTATAGTAAAGCTTGAAGGCAAGTATCCAAGGTAAACAAAAGTTCCGTCTGTACTTCCATTACCAACATAAGATACTGTTTCTGCGCTAACTTCAGGCATATTGCTAGCACATATTGATAAAAAACCACTTGGAGGAGAATAATAAAAATCTCCAATACCATTTCCATCTGCGTTATTTTGAGCTGTTTTTATTCCAGCAAACGAACTATCTTGTCCAAAATTAAAATGATTAGTTGTTAAAGATGTTATATAAGGAAAAATATCTTCGGTAGCGCATGAGCCAGTTATATCTAAAGTTCCTTGAGTAGAATTATTTTTATAAAAAGTAATTTGTCTAGGGCTTGTATCCATATTAATAGCGTATGAAATAATATCTCCTGCTGAAACTGTTGCTCCATAAGAACTAAATGTTCCATCGACTCTTTTTCTTCCATCCCAAAAGACATAAATAAAACCGCCAGTAGGGTTGGTTACAGTTAGATCTTCAGCTCTATCAACAACTCCTCCATAACCATTGTTGTTTCCAGTTATAACATTTTCCCAATACCATTTACCAGAAAGAGGAACTCCAAAAGTTGCAAAACCAGCATTCCAATCACTACCATTTGCTGTTATTTTAAGATTACCTTCTAGTAAACTAAACCTGTCTATTGTTGATCCTAACAGAGGATTCATTACAGGGAAATTATTTGTTGGAGAATCAAGAACTTGATCTGTAGCAACTAAATTATTAGAAGTCCAATCATTAGTGTTTCCACTAGAGTCATCTCCAAAAGCTGAAGAATCTTGAAATTTTAAATAAAAACCTTTAGCTCCATAAGATCCACTATACTCTTTAGGAACCCATTGACCATTTGTATCTGTTTCTCCAAATGTAGCGGCAGCTAAAGATGTCCCATCAATAAAATTAAGTTCAGCTAAATAACCATCAAAATAACTTGAACTGTTACGCCCTATATCTGGATTAGTTAAAGCTCCTGTTGATACATCACCTAAACGGCTACCGTTAACATATAGACCGCTATTTGAAACAACTATATGATACCAAGATGAAACATCTCTAAACACTGCTGAGGTTGTAAGTCCTACAGCAGTTATAGTATCTCCAGAATTAAAATGAAGACCTCCTTCTAACACTCCCATAGCAGCAGATAAATTGCCTCTTTTTACCCAAACACTAAGAGTCCATGTAGCAGATGTAGTAACTGTTCTACTTAAATAAGCAGAGTCTCCAGAATTAAATCTAGCGGACTGATCTATCTCATATGCTTCAACAGACTGCCCAGAAGCTCCAGCAATTATATTATTAAAAATAGCCATTAAGAATAATTTAGTGTAGCTACAGCATGAATATTAGAGGAATCTTTTATTACATAATCTATCCTATCAACTGCATTTGCACCTGTAGACAATGTAGGAGCTGTACCACCTACAAAATCCCAATCAGTTCCCCAGCTAGCAGTTCTTGATCCGCTTCCATCTTGAGTAATAAATATACTTCCACTTTGACCAGCGGTATCGTTAGATGGGTTAGCAAACGTTCTATTACCAGCCAATGTTACAGAAAAATTATTACTATCTGCCATATCAATAGTTATTGTTGCTCCATCAGAAAGAGCAGTAATCTCTCCACGCTGTCCTGCTGTAAAAGTTTGGGCAACATCTGTTTTAGCTGTATCAGAATCAAAAGCTTGAACATCAGAACCAATAGCTAATCCTAAAGCTGTTCTAGCTGCTCCAGCAGTAGTTGAACCAGTTCCTCCTTTAGCTACCGCTACAGTTCCCAAAGTAACTACTCCAGCATTCGTCATAGTAGCGTCGCCACTAAGAGCTGCTGCTGTAAATCCAGTACCGTCACCTATTAATATTTGAGTATCTGCTACAGCTTTATCGCTTGGATCACCGCTTGAGTTAGCATCTCTAACCTTAACAGTGTTTGCAGCCATATGTGCAAGTTTAGCATTTGTTACTGCTTCATCAGCTACACTTCCATCAGCCCATGCTACACCATTTGTAGCAGATGAATCTGCTTGTAAATACTTACCATTAGCTCCAACAGGAAGTCTTGTTTCAGAGTCCACTGTATTGTAAACAAGTAAATCACCTTTAGTTGTTAATCTGTCAGGAGCAAGAACGCTAACAGGCTGCCATTCATTAGATGAACTAGAAAACTTTAAATACTGGTCATTGCTTGGAGAGTTAGATGATATTGCATTACCTTGTATTTTTGTAACGGTAAATGCACCTGCGTTAGTCATAGATACATCACTAGAAGGAGCGGCAGCTGTAAACCCAGTTCCATCTCCAATTAGTATTTCTCCATTACCAACTGCTTTATCAGAAGGTACTCCACTTGAATTCGCATCTCTAACTTTTATTGTATTAGCTGCCATATTAGCTAATTCAGCATTTGCAACACCTTGATCTTTAATAGTTACTGCGCCTGAAGAAACTGTAAAGTTATCAGTAGAAAATGAAGCGACACCTTTGTTTGAAGAGGTTGCTTCTTCAGCAGCTATTGTTACTGTAGTTCCTGATCCAGAGGTATCAATACCTTCTCCTCCTGCAATAACAAGAGCTTCAGAGTCAAGATCAATATCAATATTTCCACTATCAGTGTTTACATCTAAGTCTTGTGCTGTAACTTGTGAATCTACATAAGCTTTTATTGACTGTTGGGTAGCAAGTTTTACATTAGAATTAGATGACATATCATCTTCATCTTTTATTCCTGTAACAGTTGCACCATCTCCAGCTACATTAAGAGTGCTAAATTTACCAGTAGAAGCAGTAGTTGCTCCTATAGTTGCACCATCAATAGTTCCAGCATTTATGTCTACACTGTTGCTTGTTTCTGGGTCAACAGCTAAAGTAATCCAAGCATCATTAGCTTGGTTTCTAATTTTTAACAGATTGTTTGTTGTGTCTAACCATATTAAACCAGTTGACTGCGAGGCATTACCACTGATACTTGGAGCAGAAGATTTAGCAATAATAACCTGAACAGCTTGTTCTGGTCCTGAATCATTTGTGCCAGCAGGAAACGTTTTCTTTAAAACATTTTTCAAAAGTCTAAGATGGTCATCTCCTTCAGAGACATTATCGCTTGATAACGGGTTTGCGCTATTAAGGTTGCTTATAAAATTTCCACTTTCTATTCCCATAATTTATACCTTTAATAATATCCTGAAGTATTCATAACTCTTAACTCAGAACCTGAATGCCTGTCTTTATCATCTTGTTCTTGTAGATCAGCCATTGCCTGTCTCAAACCTCTTTCCCAAACAGAAATTCGTTGATCGTTATTTAAAAAAGGTTCAGCTTGCAAAAGAGTTCCATATAAATAAACATCTGCTGCATTTAGAATAACCCAATTGGTTGTTGTAGAGTCACTAAGATTATCAAAGGTTTTATAATAAGTTATTGTATAATCATATGCACTATCAGGAGTTGGGCCAAAAAATACCTTATCTCCAATGATTGTATAAGAATGAGGTTTTCCGCTTGTGCTTCCTGCCCACACTCTATACATCATTTCTGGAGACAAATATTGTACAGGAGTTATTGGACTAGTTGCTAAATGTATCTGCCTCATCTGAACATAACCAGTAGGCAAATCATAAGACTTTGTTCCTCCTACAGTAGTAGCAGTAACAGTTGTCTCCATAGGTCTAATACGCAGTATCCTATTGAATATTGCCTCATTTAGAGCAATAAACTCTGGTATCCTATCAGAAAGATCATCTCTATCCAGCCAATTAGCAACCGCTGTTTGTAAAGTTGCGTAAGAATTAATAGCCATTAGCTGTTTTTACTTTTAAACCAGACTGAGTTATTAATAATTGGTAATTGATTGTTACCAGAAAAAGTGGGTTGATATAACCACATAATTAAATCCTCGTAGGAGTTGTCCTAAAATATTTATTTTCAGGATCGTTTAAATACTTAGCTAACAATTTTTGATCTTTTTTAATATCGTTGTTAGTTTCTTTGCACCATTGTTCCCATACGTTTAAAGGAATAGATGCTGCTATGTGTTCGTTTGTTAATTTACCAAAAGTAAGTTTATCGCCAAATTCTTTTAAATTTAATTTGTTTTTTTCAATAACGGGTTGAACGTCTTGATAGGTATTAATAGTGGCTGTTCCATCATTATTAATATCTAACTTCCACGGCCTATCTGTAGGGTTATCGTAATTCCATCCAGAACTATTTGTACTCATAATGGCATGCTGCCTCTATCGCTAACAATTTTTTTAAACTTTTCATGAACGTTCTTTGCATGAAGTTTTCCATCAACAGGTTGCTTGTCAATTCTAGTTACACTAGCTTTTTTTAATTCTTTTTTTAGTTCTTTTTTAGTAACCATTACTTCTTTCTCCCTAAACCACAAAGTTAAAATCCATTTATCTCCTTCACTAGGAGGTAGACCCATATGCAATGAGGCTGGATGAACTATTTTATTTTCATCTAAGTTTCCAAACATCAAAACTCTTCCTTGAACAGCTTGTGTTGCAAAACCTAAAACAGGAAAAACTGTGCCACCACCATCACTTACATCATTAAGATAAGTAATCATAGTGACACAGCGGTTTCCACCTTCTTTTATTTTGGAACTTTCTGGCATTTCGTCCATTTCCTCAGGTAAAAATGCGTCATAGTGAGGTTTGTACTCCTGACCAGGCTGATACCTTTGAATAGATACAGGTTCCAACCTGGCAGGAGGAAGAGCACACATACCAGATAACGCTTCAATAACACCATCTAATACTTTGTTGTCGCCATAACTAATGAATATTCCTTGACTTGTTCTTGCTTCGTCTTGGATATATTTACCGTCACGGTTTATTAGATTAGGAGCTAGCCCTTTATTTTCGGCAAACTCTATTAAGTGCTCACATAAAGCTGGTGAAAGCACATTATCTTCTACAACAATGGTAGGAGTGTTATTGTATTTTATCATTAAGCGTCTTTTATTCCTATTACTGCTGCATTTGCTAGACCATTCTTTGCACGAAGTCCGTACTCTGCAATCATTAATTGCTTCACAGAGTCACCTGTTTTCGCCAAAGTTTCTGTCTGGAATGGACGTAGATAGTCAATTGACCAGAAATCATAGTCGAAGAAATACAGTTGGTTAGGCAAGCACAAACGGCTAGGAACTACTTTCAATGTACCAAAGTCTGTTACCAGAACATCAATAGCATTAACAGCAGTAGCTGGTGCATCGCCAGGCGCATCTTTTTGAATGTCAGCTATAACAGAACCGCCAAGCGCACTAATTTTTTGCTTGAGGCTAGCATCACACATAATTTCAGAAGGTTCTCCGCCAAGTGTATACACTCTTTGCATAGCAAGGTTAATCATTGCCATGGTAAGAACAGCATCAGAACCAGATGGACTTGCTTTGGATGTTCCATTAGGAAATCCAGCAGATGGCGATCCTTGGTTTACGATACCAACTACAGGAGAAGCCGAACCATCAATGATGTTTGACGTTCCCGCAGCAGCCGTACCCAGCCAAGACATTACAGCAGCCGTTTTACGAGCTTCAGTAGAATCACCAGCAGCGGCTAGGTCTTCAGAGAGCATCATTTTTTCCATGTCTCTTTTTATTTCCTTTGCGCGCTTGGCCAATTGGTAGGCTTGGGATGAGCGTCTTCCCGCAAAATCTACCGCTTCGGCTGTTCCTGATGTTTGTACTGCTTTGTAACTTATTTGACAATAGTTCTGTAAGCGGCGTGGCTCAGATACTGCTAGAGCACTCATGTTGTTATCGCCTTCGAGCTGTTGGTTAGCTGCGGCGGCGGCTAACTCATCCGTTTGCCACTCAAATAATGTATTGTCGGCTGACCCTTTGCCTACACTTGAAACAAATGGTGTATCCATTGGGCTGATATTATAGATAATTTCACTCAAATCTTCCCTTATGCCTACGGCACTATAGGTCGTGCGAGTGTTAGTTGCGATTGCCATTAAAATGACTCCTTATTATTATTATAGTTCTACATAATCCATAAACAGACTAGCTGCATCTTCCGGTTTCCCTGTCTGTTTTAGACGCTTCATTTGTTTAGTACGCTTAACTTTATCATTATCAGCTTTATCTGCTTTTGCTTTTGAACGAACAACTTTAGGTTTGTTTTTAACCTTCTTTGACCTTACAGTAGTTTGTTTCTTTTGCATATCTGCATATGCCTTAGCCTGCATTAAAACAATAATTGATCTATGATCGACAAGTTGATTTAACTCTTCTTGTGTATACCCTACGCTAAGAGCGAATTCAGAGACAGCTTTGGCCATTGCTTGTCTTTTTCCTGTATCAGCCCAATCAGGTATTACTTTAACCATTTTTTGATGTTCTTCTTGAATCAACCTTTGATGCTCTTTTTCAGACTCAGATTGAGCCTGTTGTTGAGCTTGAGCTTGAGCTTGCTGAAGAGATTGAACATGCTCCTGAGCTTGACGATACTCATCTCGCTTAGTTAAATATTCTTCTTTATCTTCAGATTTAAGCCTTTCCCAATCGATACGTTGGAACTCTTGTAAATGAGAGTAGTTAGTTTCAATTGCTTGTGCGACAGCATTTACGTACTGATCTCTAGCTTGTTGAGTCTGAGCAATTTCATCTTTATAGCTTTGAACTACTTGATCTATTTGCTTTCGATATTCTGCAAGTTGTTGAGTTTTCCTTGTGTAATCCGCTTGACGAGAATAACCTTTGACAAGTTCTTCTTCAGAAACTTCTTGTTCCTCTCCGTCTACTGTTACAGTATAGAGAGTTGTTTCTTCAGATTCGTCTTCAGCTTCCTCTTCAAAGGACTCTTCAGATTCTTCATCTTCTAAAGCTTCTTCTTCTGATGCTTCAACTTCTTCTTCAGCTTCTTCACTAGATGTTTCCTCTGAAACGTCTTCAGCTACTTCTTCAGACGGCGATGCTTGCTCTTCTTCTTTTTTCGGGTTCTCTATTGAGTCCATAAGTCCAAGAATAGCATCTTGTGCTTCGGTCAAACTTCCAGTTGATCGTGGTTGTTCGCCTACTAGTTGTGGGTCTGCAATGTTATCCACCATAATAATCTCCTATATTTGGTATTCCTTGAGCTTCTTCGCCATATCTCCTGTTTCCACAATAGAAGTTATATGTAAACGTATCCGTTCAAGGAGTCTTAATGACAACCAGATTTGTTCTCTGGCTTCTATTTCACTGACTCCCGAAGAGTTCCAAGAGTTCAGTAAATTCTTTTCTAGCGTTTCAAACGCTTCTATAAACAACCCATCATTGAGGAGGCGTTTTGCGTTTTCCTCTCTAAAGTCTTTGCTCATATTTAACCTATAGCAATTGGCCTATTTTGTTGGGCTTCTAATTGTAACTCAGCCGCTTTTAATCTGTTTTCTACAGCATTTTCAGCAGCTTCTTGTTGTAGTTTTTGCTGTTTTAATTGAAGATCAGCCGCTTTTATTTGAAGTTCTTGCTGCTTAATTTGCATTTCTGCCATCTTTTCTTGTTCTTGCATGTCAGGTTCGTTAGGAACCATATCAGGATCAGTTAAGAAATCATCAACATTTTGAAAGCCCATGTTTTTAATTAACGCTGCTCCCATATTATAAAGGTTTTTCTCATCAACTATTTTTAATCCACCTCTCATTGCATCTCCAGCAAATTGTAACATAGTTGTTAAGTGCATTAACTGTTGATCTCTGTTTCCATTTCCAATTCCAACTGCAACAGTACAATCCATTTTATCACGCCACATATCAGGGCGGACAGGAACCCATCGATTTCTTAGTTTAATAACTCTTTGTTTATCTTGGTTTTTCAAAACAAGTTCGTATATAGACCGCATCAATTCTTTAACACCAGTTTCAGCAAAACCTCTAGCTATTAACTCAACTCTAGATTGAGCCGAAGTCATTGTAGCGTTTACTGCTGTTGCTGTTGTATGAGAAGTCAAAGCATTATCGTTTAAGCCTTGACTCATTTTGCTAACTCCACTTCTAGACTCTCGTTGCTGGTCAAGATAGTTCAACATTTGGAATGAAGACATTTCAAGTTGAGGAGTTGCTAAAGGCATAACTGCGTTAGGAGATTTAACTCTTACTACGCCTCCTGGTCGTTGTGATAACAGATCATCAAGATTAGCTTGTCCTTCTAAGACTGCATATCTTCCAAAGTTTTGATTGTACATGTTATCCATAAGAGTTCTCATTAGAGTACTCTTTAATAGTTGAAGATCCATTATTAGATCTGCAATGGATAATCCAAAGAACTTATGTGGAATTTTTATAGGAGTAACAGTTACAAAAGGAACTCTATCTACAGGATCATTTGCTAATACTTTACTACCTACAGAACAAATTTTTCTTAGCTCTGCAATACCATCTCCATCATAGTCTGTTTTGATAAATGACTCATATAGATAATATTCTCTAAGAGCTTCTTCTTCATTTTGTCCTGCTCCCCACCCATCAAAGTAGTCAGCAGATTTATCAAACTCATAACGGCTTAGTCTTTCAGAGGAGAAAGCATTTATATCATCAGCTCCTCCTCCCATTTCTCTAGGATCAAGCTCTTCATCAGGATACATTAATCTAAGTTCTGATAAAGTCTTTCTAACCCTATGACAAACAAACCTTGCGTCTTGCATGTCTTTAGCTTCACGACTAATTAAAAACTCGTCTGGAGCTACGTTTTCAATTTTAACTCTACCTGTGTAGTCAATTCTTTTTATAACTACATCATGTTTAGCTCCAAAATCATCAATATATGGAGTGTGTTCCATTACTTCAATATCAGGAGACATAATTAATAGATTGAATTCTTGCTCATCTAATCCATTGTATTCTTCTCTATTCCAGTCTTCGTAATCTTCCCAAAATACTTTAACAATACCATTCTTTTGCAAAAGAGCATCAGTAAACCAGTTGTATAAAATTTCCCAGCCGTTATTATCTTTTGTAAAAATATGGTTAACATAATCAGTTGCTTGCTTTGCAGACTCTACATCTTCTGGTCCATGAGGTTCAAACGTAACCATTTCATCGCCACTAGCAAATACACGCATCAGCGAAGGTTTAATCCATTCAATAGTGTCCATAACAGATGAATCAACATACTGGCTTCTACCTTCCACTTCGTTTCCAAATGGAAGTCCATAGTAGTAGTCCATAGCAGATTCACGCTGTCTAGATACTGTATCGTTATAGCCTAGAGCGTCACTAATTTCTGAGTTTACTCTAGCTAATAATTCGTCTTCTGTTATTTTAGATGATGCCATATTGTTTATATTCTATCTCGTTAGTCCAAGAAGGATCACTACCTGAAACAGCAAACCTTCGTGATAATACCGCGTATCGTGTCGCGCTCATAAGGTCATCTTTAAATGCTACTACCTTGCCATTTTTTCGATGATACATCCTAAACTCTTCAAACCAGTCTGTCAACGTATTGAAAACAAAGAACCTATCTTGTTCCATGTATTGCAACATGTCCATTAAACCTTCTTCTACAGAGTTACCACCTTTGTTTTGTCCTAAAGCTGGTGGATTTGAAAAATGTTCTAACAACATATTGCAACCAAGACTTCTATATTGATCTGCAAGTCCTGGGTTTCCCATACTGTCTCGTCTATTTCCATCATGTGGATATGCGATAGGTACAAAGTCAGCCCTTGTTCTTATAGAAGCTGCGTGTACAGATGGAGATGCTTTTGATTGTCTGTAGCAATCGTAAATATAAATCTCATCTTCGTCTTTATTCCATGCTGCCCATACTACTGCTGTCGGGTGATCCCACCCAAAATCTATACCAGCTATTCGAGGCCAGTGATCCTCTAAAGGTCTAGGATCAATCATTAATTTATCTTCTTGTATTGGGAAAACAAGGCCAGAACCAATGCTAGGTCTACCATATCTTCTCATTTCTCTCTCATGTGGAGAGTAACTAGAAAGAATTTGATTCATAACATCTTCGTTTAGATGTCCTTTATTTCCTTTCATAGAGCTTATAGACTCTGAGGCATCATCCCAGGTTGCATTTACTAAAGACTGTCCTGGTTGTAGGTTGTTCATAAAGCTGGCAACGGTTTCAGTCATGCCGGATTCCGGCGTAAATGTCATATAAACCATACCTTTACGGTCAAGTGTTCGAGTGACTGCTTGAGAGTAAAGCTCTCGACTTGGTTCTTCGTCTAGCCAAATGCAGTCAACACTACGTCCTTGCCATTTATCAACGCCCATTTCATAGGCTTTAAAGTGTAAAGAAGAGTTCCCACCCGAAACGTGTTGTATAAGTGCAACACTTTTTGCATTGGGTACGCCTGGTTTACGTTCCGTTTTTATAATTTTATTTTTAGGTATCGCACCAGACCCAAATGCATCAGGGTCATCTGGGGAACCCAATAATTCAAATTGAACAATATCCCTAGTTGTTTCGTTAGAAACACCACCAGCCCAGGCTGTAATAGGTTGATCGTATCTTCGTCCTTTCCACCAATCAGGATATAAACCTGTTAGATGGTAACTCATTTCAGCAGCTCCAGAAAAAGACTTGCCTATTCTGTTAGCGGCCATTAAAAGCCTCTGGTTGGCTTCTGAGCCTGTTTCGTGAAACTTTAGCTGGTATGGGTAGGGATCGTACAAATCGATCCTGTTGAAGCGTTCAAGGCGCTTCAGAGCCTTTACCAATTCTAAAGCTCTAGTGTTTGTATCCAAGGGAAGCTAGTTCCTTTTTTATATCCTCTGCACTCATTTGTTCTACGGTGGTGGTTTCTACCTTGTCCACAGGCTTTAATCCAGCTCTATCAAGAATATCTTTAATTGCTCCCAATCTTACGGATTCAGACTCAGCATTCTCAGCAAGGTCGGTTAACCATTTAAGACTAGCAGGTATTTTGTCTGATATAGCTTTTTGAACTTCTTTTTGTATTTCAGATTGTAATTGAGACTTTAATTGAGAACCTTTAATCTTAGCTGTTTTTGCAGAGTAGCCAGCAGCAATAGCAGCTTTCGTAGCATTCCCAGTAAGAACATAAGCTTCAATAAACTTGTCTTGTTTTTCGGTCATCTTTCACCTTCAGCTTTAACCCAAGGTTTAATTGGTTTTAACACATCAATAATCATGTCTTGTATTATATCTTTAGATCCACCCATTGGGTTTCTACCGGCTTTTATAGCTTCTCTAGCGTACTTAGGTAGCCTGTTTAAAGCTTCTTGATTTTGTTGTCCAGCAGCAGCAATTTGAATTGGGTTCATTTCAATAATAGGCGTTCTTTCTTTTCTCAAAATTTCAGTGTTTATAAAATTGTTTGATATTTGATTAGCTAGTGCTGCTTGATCTGAAGAAGAAAGGTTAGGCTGACTTTGTGGAATACTCTGTATTGCTTGCACAGCTTGAGCTGCTGCCTGCGCTACTTGCTCCTGAGCTTTACTGTCTTTCATTCTTTGAGCGTATTCTTTTTGAACATCTTCAAATCTTATGTTTGATATAGCGTCAGAGTTTGTAGAAAAATTCTTACCACTTAGTTGTTCTGAAACAGGGCTTGAAAAATAAGAGTTAGGATTTAAACCTGTGCCTGCAACAAATTGTTGATTAGGGTTTTCTAGATCTATAACAGCTTCAGGATCTAAACTATTATATGTTCCAGAATAACCTATCATTCCCGAAGGTCCAGTATTACTGTCATAATTTAATCGCGCGCCAAGACCTTTTATACCTAATAAATCATTCATACTAAAGCTTCCAGTAACATCTCCGTCTTGGTTTAATGTTGCGTCAATTCCATAGTTATCATAACCAAAAACAGACTGACTATTACTTCCGTCCAAACTAAACGGGCCAAAACCTAAATCATAAGTATAGTCGCCTTGTTCATTAACAGTTCCTGCCGCTTGAAAACCTGGAATACCAAATAAATTCCCTGTACTACCTAGCACTCCAAGATTTCCAGAGTTTAAATCAAGAGAAATTCCAGCTTCAGTATTAGGACCAAGAAGGGTTCTTAGTGATGCTACGCCTTGACCATCATAGTCACCCGTAACAGGTCCAAGAGTATAAGATCCACCCATGCCTGTTCCTCCTGGTGCTGCACCTACTGAGTCCTCCACAGGTATTCCTACTTCAAAACTCATAGGAATTACACCGGATGCTTTTAATTGCTGATTATTTTGGAGAAATGGCTGTCCATAATTAAAATCCGTGGCAGGAACAATTGATACATCTCCTTTACCATCTTCAGAAAATGTTATATTGTTTCTACTATCTGCAAAGTTATTTGCTAATAATTCTGAATAGCCAATTACTTTTCCATCGTCATTATAAACTACCTTAAAGTCTCCTTGATTTGGAAAAATACCATTAACTGTTCCAAAGAACTTGTCAGCTTCCGTTTCTGTTATTGCTCCTCGATTTACTGCACGTGCAACTTTTGCTTGTTGTTGTTCTTTACTAAGTGTTTCACCCGTTACCATTTGGAAATTAACCATATCATCTATAACATCTTTCATATCAAAGCTAAAATCGGTATTTGTTATTTTATCGGGGTCTGTAAGTACACTTGCCATTTTAGCAAAATCTACAAGCCCAGTCGCACCGATTGTGTTAACCAATCCTTTTGCATTTTCAAAATTACTTTGGGAGCCGCTAATAGTTGTATTAGGATTTGTGTATCCTCCTGGAGGACTCAAACGTCTTCGTCTATCTGCTTCTTCAAGAATAGTTCCAGAAAAATAGGGAGAATTGTTTAGCAAACCTTGTGTAAGCGGGCTTCTACCTGAACTAGTAGGCGAAAGACCACGACCACTTCCATATCCTCCGTAACCTGATACTGGCTGATCTCCAATCATTTTAAATCCTTGTTATTTTAACCAGCCATATCTATGGCCGTAATCAGGAGTAATACACCCTAATGGGAATTCACCCTGAAATTTTAGTAATGGACATTTGTCTGGCAAATATATATCAATACCTTTTGCCTTAGCAAATCCTAGTAAATATTCACAGTTTGGACGTTCATCACGATACTCGTTAGCGTGGCCTGGAGAGCCTTTGCTGTTCATATCAATGCCCCAGAGTCCAATCTGGTCTACTTCCTCGTATATGGCCATAGCGATCATATAAGCTACTGTTGAGTTGTAGTAGTCACCCACCAATGCAGACACATCCTCAAGAGGATAGCGTAAAGCATTAGGTATATCAGGATAAGCTTCCTGCATAAATAAGGGTAATTCTTCTGATACTTCGCGTAGTCTTTCTTCGTAGCCGTCCCGATAGAAGGATGGCGTTGCTTGTCGAATACACTCTAGTGGATGGATGTCGAAATGTCTGTCAAAGAAAGGCCATGCACCTTCATCCCATGCTAAACCCCATTTTTCCCAGTCTGGATCTCGATATGGAGCATCACTATGTGTTGAATCTGCTAGCCCAATAATAGCTATTTTTCTCATAAATACCCTTTTTTTTAGAACCCTAAAATTACCCTCCGCTGTGTGGAGAGAACATATATATATATTATATTATACATGGGGGTGGGGTGGGTATCACAAGTGTATATACTATTTAGGGCTTGGAAGCCTAAGACTAGCGTGTGTGTGTGAGGAGAGGACATCATTCCTACCTAGTTGTCTCTCTATCCTACGTAGATATTTATGTAAGGTTGTCTCTGTATACTTCCTTACTGTTGCCTATGTATATAAAAGGATTGTCTAACAATCCGTCTTATTGGTTACTCCGCTTTAAAGGATACTAACTGTTTCTCTGTACATCTTAAATACTATTTGATTGTATCACAATTTGAGGGATAAATAAATATCTCAGATTAGATACTCTATGCAGTCTACCGGACAAACGGTTAGGCAGTGAGGTTTATTATATATATCCTTACATTCAGTGCATAGCTCAGGCACTATAAAGTAAATCTCTACTCCTTCGCGGATTGCTCCACTCGGACAGTCTGGTTCGCATGCATCACAGTTAATACATTCATCTAGGATCTTTAATGCCATGGTTTGTCAGGGAAGATGTCGGGTGTCGTATTTAAGACAGTATCTGTCGCATGGTTGATAACTGTTTCTTTTTAATGTTGTTACTATGTATCTTCAATATAAAAGGAGATATCCAATGAAATTAGGTAACGAAGTCCACTTAGAGCGGCGTTTCAATTACGGGACTTACAGATACTGGCCAAAGAATTCCTTGGCTATTCTATTATGTCAACTGGCCAAGACAAAAACGCTCAGTGAAGATCAGCAAAAATTAGTTGAGAAAATGGGCTTTGAAATGAAAGGCGGCTCTAATAATCTTTTGGACAAGATTAGGGAGCAATTTTAGCATGAATGACATAGAAAAACTTTTGGATGTTATTGATTGTCCTAAATGCGGCGGATACAAATCTTATGTGATCTCTGAATACAAAGGCAATCAGATCGAATCTTGCTACAAGTGCGACTTTGAATGTTCAACACCAATCAAGGAGAGTTAAAAATGGCACACTATTATGGGACAGTCGAAGGCAATGGAAGAACCAAAGCCTCAAGAACCGGAACCAAGAAGACAGAAATAAGAACTATAGCCGCGTCATGGGATGGAGCTGTCGAAGTAAAAATGTGGTGGGATTACCACAACAATTGCAATCGATACGAAGTAAAGCAGGTTCCCTGGCATGGTTCAGGCTGCAACAAGATCATAGATACCGGCATCGTTGGAGAAGAAAATGCTTAGTTGGACTAATTTAATTTTGGTGTATTTAGCATTCATTCTGTTTATGTTTTTATACTGAAAATGATAACTTTCTAATGAATCTAACTACTTGATTTATAACATAAAATTAAAATAAAAAGGTTAACTTATGATGCCTTATAATAAAAGACATCCTGACAAGCAGATGACTTACGATATTGTTGATGACAAAATTATAATTTACAGTGCTTTGGGAAATCCGGTAATCAAGTCTCAATCATTCAACCACATAATAAATAAGTATATTATTAAGCATAAAATTAAAAGGAGAAAGCCCATTGAACAGGTTAACGCGGGCCATTCTGAAAATGTTAATTGAATGTCTCGACAGCGAGGAGCTAGATTGGTTGAGCTTCAACATTAACAGTCACTTGCAAGATGAGGAGTCGGCTTTAAACTATCTTGAGGAGCAGTATCAACTTGCACAACTT
>TARA_R100001443_G_scaffold93539_1_pt1 | contig 26398 bp, 48 predicted proteins | sample TARA_R100001443 | Tara Oceans TARA_R100001443 (sample SAMEA2622142) | marine metagenome | biome: marine biome (ENVO:00000447); feature: deep chlorophyll maximum layer (ENVO:xxxxxxxx); material: "saline water (ENVO:00002010), including plankton (ENVO:xxxxxxxx)" | depth 50 m
TATTTGCTTCGTTCCGCCATTGATTGACTTCAAAGACCAAACAAAATGTGTTGATTAAAAGTACAGAGGGGATTGCTCCCCTCTATACAATATTTTTATTATGATGTTGTTAAATCAAATACACCACCACTTGCTGCTTCATTTCTAGAAACAAGTGTGTATTCTGCTAACATAGCTTTCTTCGCAGCATCACCAGTTTTTGCAAGATCAACCAATTGGAAATCTCTTAAAAAGGCAACTGCCCACATATCAGGTGATAAGACATAAGCTGATCTGCTTCTGCTAAATCTGTTAGGTACAACAGTCATCGCACCAAAATCAGATTCGTAAACATCAACAGCAGCTACCAATCTTTTGTTTTCTGCTGGATCAAATCTTGTAGATCCACCAGTAAAGCCTGATAGTTTTTGTTTGTTGAAAGAGCCAAGCATAACCATAGATGGATCTCCACCGCTATCCCAGACTTTTTTAATTACATCTTTAAGCTGTGATTCTGTGAAAGCTCTTTGAGTTCCATCAGTTCTAGCATTAGTACCAGATGTACTTGGATCAGCTCCACTACCACCACCTTTAGATGTGTTAGTTTTAATCCAAGATTCAATACCAGCTAATCTTCTAGGTGTTGAGTCATCACCAGTTACAGGTGCTTGGTTTGCTGTTAGAGAAGTTTCCATATCTCTTTTTAACTCTTTAGAGTTTTTAGAGATTTGGTAAGCTAACTCATTGTTTCTACCAGCAGTAGATACTGCATCTAGAGTACCAGAAACGATTACAGATTTTCTTGAAATCTGAGTTCTGTTTCCAATTCTAGTAGTAGCTGAAGGTGCAGCGAAAGAAATTTCATCACCCTCTATTTGATAGTTGTCGCTAGCTGCTGCTGCTAAACTATCTGTTTGCCACTCATGGTAAACAGCAGTTGCTTTTTCTCTGCCTATACCAGACATGAAAGGAGTATCAGTAGGAGATATATTATAAATAATATCTGCTAAATCTTCTCTTTCACCAGTAGCATCGTATGTTGAGTAAGTATTAGTTACCTGTGCCATAGTTATTTATCCTTGTGTTGAGTTGTTATTGTTTGTTAATCATATCTAAAAATATGCTGGTAGCATCTTTAACACTTCCAGTTTTCTTTAGACGACTCAACTTTTCTTTTCTGGCTTTTAAATTTATATCAGCTTTGCTTTGTTTAACTCCTGAAGAAAAAACTTTACCTGGTTTAGAAATTTTCTTTGCAATATTAGGTTTTGCCTTTTGCATACTTCTAAATTTCATAGCATCGTTCACCAACATTACTATTCTATGGTCATATACTTGTGCTATCTCTTGGTCATTAAAACCATAAGAATTTAAAGTAGATTTCATAGAAGTTTTTAATTGACTTGCTTTATCAGGATTAGAAAATTCTGGCATTTTAACTACCAATTTTTTCTGTTGCTCCTGTAAAAAACTATCAAATTGTTTTTGCTGTTCAGATTGCGTTTTAGCCATAGCTGAATTAAGCTTTTCTTGCTTTCGTCTTAGCCTATGTTCAATCCTAGCAGCTTCTGTTGGATCTTCTTCGTACAACTTTTCCAAATCAGAAGAATTAATCTCTGTTTGTAATTGTTGTTGGGCAACTGACATTAACTGATTCAATTCGTTAAGCTTTGAAGAATAGTCTTGTCTTTGCTTTTCAGATTCAGACATAAATTGTTTCTTTTCATAAGAAAGTTCCTCTGTCTTTCGTCTGTAATCAGCATCCCTAGAGTAACCAGCTTTCAACTCATCAAGGTTAACATCAAATTCTTGACCAGCAACTTTAACTTTGTAAAGTTCTTCTTCGGTGGAATCTTGTTTCTCTTGAGTCTCAATTTGTTCTTGTTGAGATACTTCTTCGGAAGTTTCATCGTTAGATTCTTCTTCCTTTATTTCCTGTTCCTGAGGTTGATCTTCCACTTGTGGTGATTCCTCTTGTGTTGGTTCAGGAGAATCCTGTTGTTCTTTTTGTGGCTCATCCTTTTTAACTTCTATTGAGTTTGAATTTAATAAGCCTGTTATTGTTTTTGTTGCTTTACTGATGTCAGTTTCAGCTCCCTTTAAGGGGTTAGCATAATTGTCTGCCATTGTTTGCTCCTTTAGTTAAGTTCCTGTTGTGTATAGGTTGACTTATCCTAACTTTTTTTGTTAGAATTTTTGATTTTTGATACTTTTACGAAAATCTTCTAATTCTTTAGATGCTAATTTTCCTGTATCTAAAATTTCTAATAAATTTTGTTCTACTTTGCCCACTACATTGTAAGCTAACCAGAGTTTTTCTCTAGCTTCTGTTTCTTTAGCTCCAGTATTAAATAAACTTTCAGCATAAAGTTTTTTTAACTTCTCAAAACTCTCTTTTAGTAAAGGATTTTCAAAAAGTTGTTTAACCTTGTTTGCTTGGCTCACTTCCTGTTGGAGTTTCGCTTCCTGGTTCTTGTTCATATAAAGCTTTTACCTGATCTTGTACCATTTGTGATTGTTTAGCCGCTTCTCTAAAGTCTTTTGTTGATTCTGCGACCAACATTTTATTCAAATCGGCATCAGCTTTTATTTGTTGTGAATCTATTTGTGTATTATATTTTAATTCAAGCTCTTTAAGCTTAATTTCGTTTTCGTAAAGAATTTCTGCATTATCAGATTTGATTTTTTTCAATTCTAATTCAAGTTCTGCAATTTTTCGTTTTTCTTCACTAGCAATTCTTGTAAATTCAATTTTTTCAATAGGTGTAGGCTCTGGTGGTGGTGGAGGAGTCATCATTTGTTTACCTTGATCTGGATTTACAAAGTAATTTTCCACATTTTTAAGACCAGCATTTTCAATAATTTTAGATAAACTGTTGTAAATATTTTTTAAAGACACCATTGGGTACTCTCTATTGCCTTGTAATTGGAAAGCTTGGAGCTGTCTTTCTAAAATATTGTTTAACATTAAAATTTGTTGCTCTTTAGAGCCACTACCTAAACCAACTGTAATAGATATGTTGTATCTATTTCGCCATTCAGTAGGTTTAACTGGTATAAATTGATTATTTAATTCTACAATTCTTTCCTTATCTTGATATTTACAAGTTAATTCAAAAATTCTTTTAAATAAATCTTTAATTCCTGTTTCAGCAAACACTCTAGCAATTAACTCCATTCGCATTTGCGATTGAGTCATAATTGCATTAACACCAGTTGCTGTTTTGTTTAAACTATCGGCATCTAAGCCTTGATTGTATCTAGTAATTCCAGTTCTAGTTTCTCTAACTGTATCTAAGTATTCTAATAATGGAAAAGCTTGTTGCGATATAGTTTGTGATTGCATTGGCAACATAACTTGGTTTGGTGGTTGTTTAGTTCTAACAACTCCACCTGGTCTTGATGTAAGCAAATCATCAAGGTTGACCATACCATCCATTATGGCAACTCTGTTGTTATTAGTTAAATACATATTATCTAACAACTGACGCATGACAGTTGATTTAACTAATTGAACATCTTCAACTAATTCAGCAACTGATCTACCATAAAATCTGTGTGGCATGATAATTGGTGTTAAGCTACAAAAAGGAATAGCATCGCAGCTTTCGTTAGATAAAATTGTATAGCCACCAGCTCCAGCAACAACAACTTTTCTAAGTTCTGCTATGCCATCACCATCTACATCAACTTTTAAATAACATTCATAAATTTCTACTTCTTGTGTAGCTTGGTCTGGAGCATTATTAAATGGGTTTTCATCTATATCAGAATATCTTGTAAGTCTTTCATCATTTAAAATAATATTATTTGATGTTGGTAAACTTTCCACTACTTCTGGATCGTAACCCATTTCAATTAAATCGGATCTAGTTTTTAAAACTCTATGTGCAACAAAATCTGAGTCTTGAATTGATTTTGCAGTTCTTTGTATTAAAAATTCTTCTGGTGGAACATTTTCTATTTTAACTTTACCACCTTTTGTTGTTCTTTTAATAACGCAGTTATGCAACATTGGGATTGGCTCATCTTCTACCAATTGACCTTGTTTAGTTGCTTCTACTAACAACAAATCCATAGCTGCTTTCATCTTTTCATCTACAAAAGATTCTTCTTCAACTATTTCTACATTTTCATCGTCTAATAATAACTGGTACTCTTGATCGTTTAAATTTTTATATGTTTCTTGTTCAATGCTTTCGCTTTCATCCCAAAAAATTTTTACAATTCCATTTTTTTCTAATAAAGCATCTTTAAACCAAGTGTATAAAATACTAAAGCCTGGATTATCTTTATTAAAAATATAATTTACATAATTAGTAGCTTGATCTGCTAAAGCAACATCTTCGCTTTTAACAGGCTCACACCGCACCACTTGATCGCTTGCGGTAAAAATTCTAAGTAGGTTTGGCAAGATAGTTTCAATTGTATCAGCAACATCAGTTGATACGACTTGTGATCTACCATCTATTTCTGTACCTAATTTTTCACCTAAATAATATTCAACAGATTTTTTTCTTTGAGAAGTTAAATTACCCCCCATAAAACCTAAAGCATTATTTATTTCTGAATTTATTATTGATCTTAATTTTATATCTGTAACTTTTTCTGCCATTTTAAACTATATATTTTGTGTTAATTGGAACTTGTTTTTTCCAATTTGAAATTTCAGCACCCTGTCCAACTATGCCAGTCCTAAAACTATCGGCACAATGCGATGCGTAATTGTGCATGGGTTTATTTTTAAAGCATTGGTTTTTATCATCCCACCTTTTTTGGTAAGCCTTTAAATACTCAATTCCAGTTGCACATTTTTCTTTGTCAAACCAGCAATTAGTTAATGTTTTTCGTACTGCTTCAATTCCATCTTCAATTGACAGTTTTGGAGCTACTTCAAAATTAATACCTAATTCTAAAGCACTTTCTAATCTAGATTTACCCATGTTACCTAATTCTCTAACTTTAATATCATGGGGAGCTATATGTTTAGAATATTCGTAACCTTTTTTATCTAAAATGTTAGTATAATGATCTAAACCATAGCCACTATTTTCATAGTAATCTATTAATCTTATTTCACCTTTATATCTTTGTGCAAACCAAATAGCTGTTGAATCGTTAAGACCTAAATCCCACCAAGTTTCAACATCTAAATTATCATCATAATCTACTTTGCAAATTCTATTATCTTTTGCCAAGCCCTCTATAATTTGACCATAATAACTGCCAGTAATAGCTGCTTGAAAGCTACACTCAAATTCTTGGTCATATAAATCTTTAGACATAACAGCTTTCGCTGCATCTAATTCGTCTTGGTCTAAAATTTTAGTTTCGCTAGCTTTAAATACACAGGCATACCAATCTTTAGTTTCTTTTGCCTGTTCATATAAATTATAAAAATAATTACGACCTTTTGGAGTCCCAATAAACACACACCAACCTTTTCTATCCGCTAAAGCTGGTCTTATAATTTCTGGAAATACACTTGGCTTAATGCTTTGAGTTTCATCAAATACACAACCATCTATTGCCAGACCTCTTATAGCCTGTTCGTTATCTACCCCTAAAATTGATATTCTGCTTTTATTCGGTAAATCGCATCTAAGCTCAGATTCATTAAATTTAGTACCTGGAATATTTTCAGCATACTGTTTAATGTAATCCCAAGCAGTTTGTTTACCTTGAAGCCTATATGGGCTTAGAAACACATATCTGCTGTTGGGCAAGGGATTAGTTAAGGCACTACGAAGTAAATGATTCACCATCGCTACTGTTTTTCCAGCTCTTCGATGTAAAACCAGAACACTAAATCGGTGCTTATCAATTTGCTTGTGCAAAAAATTCTGTAATTGTCTTGGCTTGTATGGAATGACTATATTTGTCATTTTAAAACAAAACCCCCTCAATCCTTTTTTTTGCTAAATTAAAATTATTTGGGTTTAGTTCTATACCAATAAATTTCCTATTTAATTCTGTTGCAACAACCCCTGTTGTTCCAGAACCCATAAAATTATCAAGCACTACATCATTTTCTTTTGATGCTACTTTTAAAATTCTTAAAACTAATTCTTTTGGCATTTGTGTTGGATGTACTCTTTCATCTTTTTTTATATTATGTGGTACATACCAAACAGAGCTTAAAGGATCTTTAATTCCACAATTGTCATTAAGATAAATGTCATTACCTTTAGACAAATGATAAATAACTTCATAATCTAAATGAAATCTTGATTTTGTACTATCAAAAGAACCAGCATATTTCCAAATAATATATGATTTATATATTAAATCTTGAAATCCATCTGTAAATTCTAACCAATGTGGTGTTTTTAAAGTTTTTTTTAAAGTTTTGCTTTTAATATTAAAAAAAACTTGACCATTAGGTTTTAAAATTCTTTTATATTCTTTAAATGTTTTATTTATAAATTCAGAATATAATTTTAAAAACAAAACATCTTTGTTTTTAGCAGTATAACCAGCACCACTAACATCTTCGTATGGTGGAGATGTAATAATTATATCTACACTATTATCAGAAATTTTTGGCAATTCATCTAGGCAGTCGCCCAGTATTAACTGTTGGCTTTGCAAAACAAACCCCCTAATTAGTGTACTGTTACACCTCTAGGGATCATTAAGCTTTCAATACCCAAATCATCCATCAGGTGATGTGAAAACTTTTTACATTCTAATAAATCATTAAATCCGCCAAAGTGTACTACAACACTATTGCTAGACTCCATTACATAGATAATTGCTGAATAACCTTTTTCGCCATCTAAAAAATCGTACATAAAATTCCTTGTTTGTTTGTGTGTACCTCCCCTAAGTTTTTTTTTAAGTTCGGATTTTGCTTTGCGGTATGGCTTCGTTCAAAACCCCCTGAAATCTGAGTTTTAAACGACAAATTGATACATAATCACTTGGTTTGTGTTATTTACCCTGAAATTACTTATTTTTTTTATCCAGGTATAAAATTGGTATAGATTTTATTTATTTATCTTGCCAATTTAGAATAATTCTAAAACATTTAGCGAACATTTAAGTTCTATAAGTGTTGCTGTGCTAGATTTATCTGCAACTCTAGTCAATCTCCACTTTTCCCAATAATATCAATACTTTTATTTATCCCACTTAACAACAAGAGGTGTAGATTTATCAAAAGATAAGCTAGTTGCATCCCTTTTTGCGTAATATTTAGGTGCAATTCGTTCACTTTTCCACTTAGATAAGTCCACAAATGCTTTAATTAAATGTGTTTGTCCTAAATCTGTTTTATCTTTTAGCTTACTATTAGCGATACTTTCATTAAGCAAATCACTAGCATCACTAAGCAAGTATTCAATACCATCAGTTTTAGCATTTTCATATTCAGTTCTAAGATTTGGGTATTTTTTAATATCTCTCATCCAGGATCTAAAAGTTTCCCAACAAGGTCTTTCTGGTTGTTTATTTATTGGTGAAAGACATGATCTAATAGATTTACCTTGTGCTAATTCAGACAATATTTCTGTAATAACTGTTTTGCTGTATTTCGTTTTATTAGCCATTTTCCTACTCTATTTAAGGTTGTAATATAGTTAGCGATAGTGTTAATATCGTTATCGATTCGTTTAATCGAATCAAAGGAGAGAAATATGTTTAAAAAAAATAAAATACTTACAACTCCTATTGTTATGTTTGAAGTTCCAATTATTAAATACTGGAAGAATAAACAAATATTTCAAGCAGCATTAAATAATAGGAAGATGTTAAAAAAGCTTAAAATTAAACAGTTTAAGCCTATTGAACAGTAAATCATATAAGGGGTAGCAAATTTGAGAGAGAGAAAGAAAGAAAGGAATTGCTACCCCACCATATATGATTCAAACTAAAAAAAGAGTTTTGTAAAAAAACACTAAAATTCAGTATAAAGATTTAGTCTTACTTATTTGATAATTTGTCAAATCTTTTACAAATATTTTTTTAAATTTTTATTTGCTAACTCACAAGATTCCACCAATGCTCTGTAATACATATACCTAATCTTTTCATGCGACCAATCTAAATAAAATCTTTTAAGTTGTCTGTAGGATCTGTAAGGAAAGTTTCTAAGATACATCAGCTCTCTTTGTTCTGGTTTTATGTCAATTAACAGCAGCAGTACGAATTCATAAATACTAAGCTGCTTTGATGTTGGAATAATTCTTGGTCTAGCAAGAGATACTGCCGAATCTTTATAAGTATCTTTGTCTGGTGATACATCTAATAGCTGAAAATTAGTAGTACAAATAGGTTTTTTAAGTCCTGGTAATTTTCTATCGACAAATGCAGCTATAGATAAGAATCTATCTAATTCTTCTGTTGTTAATCTAGCAGTTATCATCTGCTTTATAAATATCCTCTAAATATTGGTTAAATCTATCTTTTGATAAGGATTTCCTTAGTTGTTTAGTCTTTTTATTAAGATCATGTGCTTTTCTATCCTTAATTCTGCTATCTTTAGCTTTTTTATAGTAAAAATTATGATTTTTAACAAAATTACCAATTACTTTTTTTATTTTATCCTTTTGATCCATATATATATTTTCTATTAAGTATTTTCTATTTAAGACCTACAAAAATTAACCCCCATGACCTATAAAAATTAACTACCGAACTTTAGGATTAATGGTAACAACTTTGCCATTGTTAATTTCTTGGGATAACTTTTTGCTGTGTATTTTTTGCTTAATAGATTTGCTAATTCTTTGCCTTTTACCATTATTCATACGAATAATTTCTTGCATCTTATTTCTATCAAATGTGTAATTATTAGCTTTGTTTCGTTTAGGTTGGTGTCTAGCAACAAGACCAAATAATGTTAAATTATCTAAATATTTCCTTAATGTAGCCTCAGATTTAATGCCAGTTCTACGCATTAAATACTTATTTGAAACATTTACCCCAGTTTTACAGTTTTTAAACCTACAAATTAAAATAAATAAAAGTTTTTCATGGCTATTTAAGTTAAAATTATCTAACAACTCAATATCAACTTTTTCAAAAGTCCAACTCATAAAACTAACTCCTTTTGGTCTGGCAAAGGTTTAAATTTGTTTGTTTGATTACCCCAAATATCCCAACCTGGTGTAACAGTTCTACTAAACATTTCTAATCTTGGTAAATCACCACAAAGCTGTACGATTTTTTCCCTAATGCAATCAGGTTTTCTACTATGTTCTCTTATTGGCTCATAAATTACTTGGTGTATGCCCTTGTCTAATCTTTTGGGTTTGCCTTTAGTACCTAATAAGCAAATTTCAGCATTACTCCTAGTCCAACCACCCATTCCCCAAAAACTATCAAATGAGTCTACTGGAAAAAATGATGCTTGGTTTGTGTCAGTTCTTTTATTAGTTTTAATCCAAACAAAAGCACAAGTTTTTAACTCAAATCCCCATGCTTTAACAACATTTAAACCCTCTTGTAACAATGGGAAAGTTGCCCACATAAATAAAACACAATTATCAGCAGTTATATTTTTTACAGGCAGTCCACAAATATCTTCAATAGGCATAACTGGATAATGTTGCACTTTTGCTCTTTGTGGTAATTTGCCATTATAAGACCAAGCTGGATCAGCATAAATAATATTATATTTTTTATTTGGTAACTGCACTTTTGCCTGACTCCTTTAAATTATTAATTCGTTCTACTTCACCTAATGAAATTCCTAAAATAATTTTTGAATAATGATCGCAACAATAATATTTTTTATTTTCTTTTAAATCAGCTTTGGTAGTACAACTTTTTACACAACAATTTTTTTTGGGATCACCAAACATATCTAATTCCATGCTCCATCTTTCAAAAATTTAATTGGTGTTAATTTATCTATGCCTAAAGAGTGTACTTTTGGTCTGTCAGTTATGCCAAAATCTGTTAAATATTTTTCTGTGCCTAATACATAACTACTATTAACAAAACCATGAATTTCAAAAATTGGAGCTTTATCAATTACTAGAATATATATTTCACCAGCTTTACTGCCTTTTCTAATTATTAAAGTGTTATGTTTTTTAGGTAACTGCGATCTTACCTGGAGGTGAACATCATGGAATATAATATCTGGATTAGCACCATGATTAACATGAAAATTAAATTGAGTTTCTAAATATCTACAAACTGCCAGTTCTGCACAAGCACCACTAATAGATTTTGCAATTTGGTCATTAACAGAACCTGAATAATTATAACCCCAATCTTGCTTTAATCTTAATGACTCAAATACTCTAAGCAACCCAGTTTGTGAAGCTGCCATAATATCGTATAAATCTAATTTAACTTCTATCATAATAAATAATTTCCATCTTGGTCTAGGCAATAGTGAGCTGCTATGACTTTGTTGTTGTAAACATAAAAACCCCAAACTTCATAATTGCCTGGTTTATATTTTGGATTATCAAACCAAGTTGCTTTGCTTTCAAATGCAGCATCACAATCAGTAAATTTTTCTATTGGAATTTTTGCGTACTCTAAAGTTGTTGAAGATGTAACTAAAACTAAAATTAAAAAAGCTTTCATTTTTTACTACAATTTTTTATGAAAGTTATTAATTGTGGATTTTGTAAAAATACTTTTGCAAATTCAGAGCCTATAAAAGTAGCGATTCCCTCCTCACCCAAATTTGCTAAACGAATCTTTGATTTATCAGCTATAAAATGTGCAATTTCATGTATTAAAGTGTCTAATAAAGTATATTTTGGTAATTTTTCTTGAATCGCTATAGTTTGAGTGTCAGGAAAATAACAACCATACATCCCTCCATTTTTGGCTTGTTTCCTAGTTAATTTAACAACTTTGGCTTTATAATTTCTATAGCGAATTTGTTTAATTAACATAACCGCTAACAACCCTACAATAATCTATAAAAAAATAAACATTAAATTTTTAATTATTGCATTATTCGCTAATTATGTTAGTTGATATAACTAATGTATAAGCAATTTATAATAATAATATAATGACAAACTATAAAAAGGTTAATATATATGAATGAACACACTAATATAGAAACTATGAATGATAAAATATTTCAGTCTGATAAATTAGAATCGTTATTTAAAAAATACAGTACAAAAGATGATCCTTGTAACATTACAAGCTTTATTAAAAAAACTTATGGTAAAAAAGCTAATATTGTTGCAAATATGAAAGTTAAGGTTTCAAGACTTATTAACAAAACTGCTGATGCAAGTACAAATTTTGGTCTATTAGAATTGTCTAATGATTTGGCTAGTTATTTTAACAAACATCATAGAGTCAATGGCGATGAAATATTGGGCATGACTCATTTTTTAGGCAGACAATCTTCAATAGAGTGCTGTGGAGAATTAGATCCTGATGGTTCTGTTAGGGAATATGAACATAAAAATATGTGGTCTATAAAAGTTGATGCAAGATATTGTAAATTAAGTGCAGTATATATTAGGTCTGGTGCTTTTGCTGGATTTACAAGACTGTTTAAAAAAAGTTCAAATTTTATTGATCCTAATGCAGAATATAGATTTTCCATAGTTAAGCAAAAAAAGACTAACATGGCTTTTTGGGGTTTTTTAAAACCTTTAACTGCACCAAGACGATACTCAGTTATAGATTATTCTATTGTTACTGGTCAAAAAGTTGGGGAAATTGCAACTAATATAGAAATTGCAACTTCAGCTCCATTTGTTCATCATTTTAAACCAGCTAATACAGATTGGTTGCCACCTAAAAAGTAATTAATGTAATCGCTAACAAGGTTGCATTTTATTATAATATCGTTATAAGTTTCTTATATGACGAATCAACCTAAAATTTTAGGCGATTGCTATAAAAAATTCGGCTTACAACATACCAGTAAAAGCCAAAACACCATACCTGACGACATCAGATTCAGAAATTACATAGTTCTTACCCCAAAAGAAAAAGCTAACCTACCAGCTAACTGTTCATTTACTGGTGGAACTATTGCACATGAAATTATTCAAAAAATTAAATGTGAAAATTTAAACTATCAACAAGCAGCTAAAGCTCTGCAAGAAAAAATAGATAGTTATGTAGGTATTGATGAAAAAGATAAAATTAAGTTTCAATACATTATAGATAATATGGAAAATCTTGTAAAAAATCATTTAGCCAACATTAATGAAATTGCCAAGCAAGATTGGAAAGCTGAATTAGAATACACACATTGGGCAGATGGTATTAAAACTTATTTTTTAGCTTATGTAGATTTAATTGGCAGTACGAATTTTGGCGATATTAAAAATGTGTTTGGTACATTAACCAAAACTAAATCAGGCTACAGTTATTCAAAAAGAAAATGCCCAAAAGTTCCATATCATTCAGACTGTTTGCAAATTGCACTATATTCAAAACTGCTGCCAAAACATAAACCATTCTTAACTTATGCTAGTGATAGCGATAGAGTTTTATTTACACCTGAAAACTGTGTGGAACTTAGACCTGAAAATTTAGAATATTATTATGAGGAATTAGTTTTATATCAAAAGTGTTGGGAAAAGAAATTAGAACTAGCTGATGGTGATATTAAAACTCTAGCTTTGCTTTGCAAACCTGACTTTAGTGAAATTAGAAAAAATGGCTTTTGGTGGAAAGGAATTGATCCTGACATTATTAAAAGATTTAGAAGCTACTATGAATAATTTTAAACAACTCATTAAACATTATGAAAGTTTAGAAACTAAAGAATTAATAAAAAAAATTGTAGATAAAAATTCATTAATTTTAAAACAAGAGGATGAAATTGAAAGACTAAACAAAAGATTAAAAGAAGTAGAAGAATTAGAAAAAGAACACAAACAAATAAATGGCAATTTACAAAAACAGTTAAATGATTTGAGAGAGGTAAAACAATGAAAAATATTTTTAATAAATTACATAAAGCTAGTGAAGATGCTGCACCAGTAATTAAAGGAGATAAAGTTCCAGGTATGCACTTTAATCCTTTGCAACATGATGAAGTACAAAAAGTTGCTATGGAAGCTTTAAGAAAAAATAAACTATATCCACTTTGTACTTATGAAAATGACATAAAAGATAATTTTATTTTTATAACTTGCAACATGAAAATTTACGATGTTGATGAGCCAAGCCACTATGTTGAAATACTTGGTTGTTCAGCGATGGGTAAGTTAGATAAATTTGGAAGCGGTAATGCCATGAGTTATGCCAGAAAATATGCTTTTTTAAATGCTTTAAATTTAAGAACTGGTTTAGATAATGAAGATGGTTATGATGCTGTACCTTTTCCAAAAGCTAAACCAATTGCTAAACCAAAAACAAATTCAAAAAATGTTAAACTGTTGGCTAATGATTGGATTGAACAAATGTCATCTGTTGCTAAACATTCTAAATCACAATTATATTTTGAAAAAAATTTAACTCCAATTAGAGAGGAGTACAAATCCGACCTAATACTAATAGCTGGCGATCCAATTGAACAGTTAAGAGTTGATACAGCATACAACAAACTAAAAACACAAATACAAAACAGAGGTACAAATGGCAGATAATAAATACGACAATTCTGGTGCTTTATGGAAAAGAGAGCCTAGAGAAACAGATAAAGCTGGAGTTAAATATCCTCACTATCAAGGTAATGTAACTATTGGTGGTGTTAAAAAGAATTTAGCTGCATGGCTTAATACAGAAAAAAAAGAAAACCAACCTGATATTTCATTAAAGATTAGTGAGATACAAGAGAAAGCTGACAAAGCTCCCTTTTAGTTATGGAAAGCAAAAACCCCCCTCACTATCAAAATAAACCAATTGAAACTTGTGATGCCATTATGAGTCAAATGACTCCAGAGGAAAATATTGGCGGACTTAGATTTAATGCACTTAAATATTTGTGTCGTTTTGGTAGTAAGGGAGGTCAGACTTTAGACAAGGCTATAATGGATTTGGAAAAGGCTAATTGGTACATCAAAAAATTAATTAATTATCTAAAAACTTTTAAAAAAGATGGAGCAGACCTCCAAGATACACCGGCAAATGTAACAAATTTATTCAAGGATAGAAATGATAATAAGAAATAAAAATGGTAATGGGCATATATATCTAAGCCAAATCAAATTAGATGTACTTAAATTTATTAAACATTTTATAAACCATAACGATTACTCACCGACCTATAAAGAAATTTCAGAAAAATTTAAGTTCAGCAGAGCAAGAGCTGGTGCAATTATAGCTGAATTATTTAAGTTAAATTTAATAGATAAGAATAAACAAGCACACCGAAATATAGAATTAACCAACAAACAACTAGAAAAAATTCCATTATTAAAAGTGAATAAAAGCTATTCAACAATGGAATTTAGAAAGTGAGTAAAGTGATTAAAACAAGTTTCTATGATGCAAGTCTAAAAATAGATGAAGAATTTGATAATGCTAAATTAGCAGCAGAATCAAATAAGCCTAGCGATAAGGCTTCGGTTCAAATCTTGGATTTAAAATTAGAAATGACCAAGATTAAAAATAAACTAAAGGAGCAAGATGGATCCCAAAAAGATACAGGACTTAAAGCTTCAGCAAGAGGAGGAGTCAAGAAAGATGAATAAGTTTAAAGACTTAGTTCAGAAAAAGAAAAATAAGATTGCTGAGATCAGTTCTAAAATTTTTGAAGAAGAATCAAAAAGAGAATTTAGAATTAGTTCTTAATTAGATTTTTCGCATTAATACTAGAAGTTGAAATAAACTTAGTAGGGATAGTTTGCTTAAATTAAAGGAGAGAAAGATAATGCCACAAATAACAAAAGAACAAGATAAAGCTTTTGCTGCTTTTACATCTTTTTTAAAAAATGTAATTGAAAAATCTAGTGAGCTACATAAAGCAACAGATTATGATAAAAAAGATAAAGCACTAGAAAATCTTGCCAAGATATTATTTGAAAATTTTAATTTTCAAAAAATATTAACAGAAAAAGATATACAAAAAATAAAACAATCATTAACAAATTAAGGAGAGAAAGATATGTCAAAAAGACCATACAAATCCAATTACAAAACTGATGAAGATACAAACTTAAATCAAGCAATTGGTAAAAAAATCAAAGAAGCTAGAAACAGTAGAATTATATATATTACTGTACCTGAAGTTAAAAATATTATTGTTGGGCATACAATAAAAAAAGAAAAACCCTGTACCCAAACTGAATTAGCAAAAGCTTTAGGTGTAACATTCCAGCAAATACAAAAATACGAAAAAGGTTTTAATGGTTTATCTTCTATTAAACTTTTAAAAATTAGTAAGTTTTTTAATAAGCCACTTGAATACTTTACAAGTGATGCCACAGATTTATTAGGTCAAAATAATCTACCTGATAAAAACCCTAATGTAGCTTTAGCTCCCTCTAATGTTACAGGGTTAAATTAAAGTGATTATTATATGTGAAAACGACTGATAAGAGCTTTGTAAACTCTTATCTTTTATTTGTTGTGTGTAAGGGGTAGTTTTTAAACTACCCCTTTTTAATATGTACTTTATAATTTATAAGCCAAAAGAAAAATTTATTAGTTACACCAATGAAATATTTCAAACTGAAAAGGAAGCTAAAGACTATGCTTTAAGAAGCATTAACAAAAAAATTAAATGGCAAGTAGTTCCCTATGATAAAGAGAACTACGATAAGTATTGGTATAAATAATTATTATTTTACTCTCCAAACTCTAGTAGCTTTTTTATATGGCTCATAAGTTTCTACAAAACTTGCAGTTCTAGCAGAACCTTTTCCATAAATTTTTTTTATTTTATTAAATAACTTCAATGCTTCTTTGTTAGTACAACCATAATTTTTTGTTTCATGAAATAAAACTGAGTCCCCTACCTCCATTTTTTTTGCTACATCATCATATTTATCAATCTTAGTTTGATACCAATTATATTGTGGTAAAGGTATATTTTTTTCTATTTTCATTTTCTCTCTCCTTATTTCCAATTAAAGTTATTGTTTTGATAATCCATATTTTCCTCTGCATTATCATTTTGTTTAAATGGCTTTATGTAGTTCTCATTAACAAAGTTAATATCCTTATCTCCTAAATCCCTAGCCAAATCTAAAGCATTACCTTTATGCTTTTTGCTATATGCCCAGTAGGTAGCGGTATAATGCCTAAAGAAGTACGATTTTCTTTTTATGGGTAGTTGTAGCTTATTCTTGGTTAATACCCTCTCTAAATGGCTTATAATCTGTTCTACGCATATATAATTGCCTTTGCTATTAAGGAATAGCTGGTCTTGTTCTGGTGGTAGAGAATTTACATAATCTACTAACTTATCTTTTAAACTGGTAGATATAGTTAATGTTCTTATGCCATTTTCTGTTTTAGTACCGCCAATAACTTTGCCTTTTTTTACAGCTTTATCTATTAAAATACTTGGTATATTTAAATGAAACTGTAAACTATTTCTATCTAAGGCTCTAGCTTCACTAGGTCTGCAAGCAGTTTCAAGCATAATCTGACACAACAATTTAACTTGATAATTACTTATATCGCTAACTAGATTAGCAACCATATCTAACGACCAAGTATTAAAGTCTATTATTGGTTTCTTTTTAGACTTAACTACTTGTACTGCCACCATATAATCCTTGTCTTTACATATATTTTTAGACAGTTTTTGCTGTGGTGGATTAACCTGGTGCTGAACTATATTAGTTAAAACATTAAATATTTTTCTTCTAGTACCATTATCTAAATGTTCATTATTAACCAAATAAGATACAAATTGATTAAGTTTATCGTTATTTAATAATCTTAAATCAATATTACCTAGTCTTGCAATAATGTGATTTAGGTATTGGCTAGTGTACTCATCTATTGTGCCTTGTTCTATATTTTTAACTTGCTTGCCATCTTTAAAGTCTAGCTTTCTTTGATTAAGGCTTTTGTAGTATTGCTGCCAAGCTTCAGATAAAAAGATTTGGGATGATGATGTTTTTTCTAACCCTACCTCTTTAACTTTTTCTTTTGCTAAAGACTCTAAAACACTTTTATTTTTATGAGATAAAAATTTGACTTTACCATCTAAGCCAAAATAAGAATATCTAAATATTCTTTTACCTCTTTTTTTTGTAGATTTAATTGCTAATTCCATTATTTCTCTCCCTTGTTAATTGTTTTACATATCTTCTTTTCCATCTGTTTCTGGATTTAAAAACTTTATCTTGAACATATCCAGACTCAGTTAAGTATCTTCCATTTTCTTTTTTCAAAATATATGTCCAAACTTTTTTTATATTTAAATAATATCTTTGAATAAAAAATATTACCCACTTCATAACCATACTTGGAAATTTATATGGAGTTGTCATATCGTAAGCTATTGGGATTTGACCATTACCCTGTGAAACACAAATAGTTACTGGAAGATTTCTTAAAGTTTGATGATTTTTTTCTGGTTGATTATCTTCTCTAGGAAACCATCTTTTTAATTTTAAATGATTAAAGTTTGGATTAAAACAAACTCTACGAACTTCTAAAATTAATTTTCTATCTTTGCCAGTTGGTCTGCCACAAGGATTACCAACTATTACAACACCAACTAATTTATAACCTGGTGCATCTGCAAAAATTCCTAAACAAAAACTTATTTGCATATTAGGAACTGGCTTACTATGTCTGTGCCATAAACTTACAGCTTCGTTTGCTGTATCTTTATGTATCGGTTTTATTTCAATCATATCTTTCTCTCTTTTTTATAAGTTATAACTATGTTATACTATACCGCTAACAGTATTACAAGCATAATCAATTGGTCTTTTTACCCATATTTTACTTAGCTTTTTTAAGGGGTATAAAAAAAGTATAGGGAGCTGTGGTATAGAATTGGTATAGAACTCAACGATTCTCTCTATAATTTGGGCATAAAAAAAAAGCCGAAAAGAATCTTGCGATTCAATTCGGCTATATATATAAGCTTTTCTATGTTGCCCTTGTAGCTCAGTTGGTAGAGCAATTGATTTGTAATCAATACTATAACAATTTTTTTCCTTATTAATTAATACTAATTTGTTACTTGGTATAATTAAGGTATAGATTTGCATTACAACTATAAATATTATTTAGAATCACTATAACACAATTATAACTTTTTACAAATGCTCTATACCCACTACCAAGTGATTCTGTACCCTCCCTATCCCTCTAGCATTAAAGCTAGGACAATGAACTTGCTAAACAAGTAGTTCAACCTATTCTGTTATTCTTTTTCTTCTAATAATTTTTTAAGAAATGTATTTTGTAACATTTCTAACTCTTTTTCACCAACAGCAGCTCCTGTTACAGATTTTCTAAATTTATGAAATTTTTTTTTTTCTTCTTCTGACATATTCATAGATTTAAAGTTGTTTTTTAAAAATGTACTTGCCATGTTACCTCCTGTTAATTGGCTTTATAAGCTTTAGCACTTATAGTTGATTTAGATTTAGGTCTTGATATACCTTTTTTCTTTCTTTGATTTACATTGTACCAAAGTCCTTTTTTTGCAATTTTACCTGATTTCGTTCTGTGATAACCTTTTTTTATCATTGTCCTTTTTTTGTTGATTTGCTAATTTTTTATAATATTCTTGTCTATCACAAGATAGATGTGCATGAGTCTTGTTAGCAAAAGCTAAAAAGCTCATATCGTTTGTAATTTCTTTTCCACAAATTCTACAACCATCACCAACAACCATAACATTATTAGTTTTTTTCCAAATTTTTTTAGGCATTAATTTTAGGTTTTTCTTTTGGTACGATTATTTGTTCTTCTTCTTCTTTACAAACAAATCTTAAATATATCTTATGTTGATTAATTTCTTCTTTGCCAATTTCTTTAGATTTGTTTAAAGACTCTACATAGCCACCATTAAGACAACTGTAAATATCTTCGTAAGTTGTAGGCATTTTAAAAGGTTGCATACATTCACCAGCTACTATGGAACATAGAATCATATATAATGAGTATTTCATTTTTTTACTTTCTTTAACTCATCTTCAAGTTCTACTATTTTCTTATTAGCTTGTTCTAAATCTTGTTGTGAGTGTTCAAGTTTTTGCAAACATCTTTTATTTGCTGAGTCTTTAGACTTACCAGCATCTTGAAGCTCTGCTACTTCTTGCTTTAAGATACGAACTTGATCTTTATATTCGTTAATCAAATCTAGGTTATCTGACATCTATTTCTTTTTAAAAGTAGAAACACCCTTAATACCTAGAATTGTACTAAATGATCCAACCACAAGTGCTTGGTAGAACATAGGTAAATTTGCAAACTTATTAAAAAATATATCTATCTTTGCCTGTATGTTAGGATCATCGCTAAACACAGACCAAGCCAAAAGCAACAAAGGGATGCTGATTAATATAAGACAAAATTCGTCTTTCCAATCCCCTTTATGTGAATCTATAACTGCTTTTTTAAATTCTACTTCACCATTAGCCATTCTCTCAGCTAATTTCATTTCAGCTACAGACTCTAATTCTTTTGTTTTTCTTCTGTTTGCTGCAATAGACATTCCAGTTTTTAAAATACCTGGAACTAATTTAGTTGCTAAACCTAACCACATAATAACCTCCTATAGTGCTGCTGATTTCATTTTACCTGAAAGCTTACCAGCTCTTGCTGGAACTTGTTTTGCGTAAAGACTGTCTAAAATTTGATTTCCAGCTTCATTATAATCTTCATTATCTAAAGCTGCCAAACACTTAACAAATTTTTTAGTTCTTGGCATACCAATATTAAAAACTAATTCTATTATTACTTCTCTAGCAATATGATTAACTGGTTTGCCCTCTAGTATTTTATTAGCATCGTTAAGAGCTATATTAAAATCTTTTTCAAAAATTTCTTCTAAATATTCTTTATCGTATTGTTTGCCATCTTCCCAATGATCCTCTACGCAAAGGTGTCCAAATCCCACAGTTCTCTTTGACAGAGAATCTAAATACACAGTATCTCTATAACCCTCATGTAATTTTATTTCTTCTTTTAATTCTTCGTACATTTATTCTCCTTTGTAACTTTGTTGTAAATCTAATTCTGGTTCTCCAAGCTAACGCATAAAGTTTTCTGCAAAAATTTTCTATGCCTAAAAAAATCTTCTCCCATATACCCATCTTCTCCTCCTAGCATTTACACCCCTCACAAGCACAAAGGTCTTTATCCCAATGATGTAAGTGTAGCTCATCTTTACAATGACAATTACAATGACAAGATTTACATTTTTTCTTTTTCTTTTTTTTTGGTTTAGGAAAAAATACTTTATCTAAATGTTCTGAAAATGTATCTAACCAACCAAAAAAAGTGTATATAATTTTATCTATCATTTTTTAATTTTTTTCTATTATATAATTTTTTGTTTTTAATAATTCTTTGTCTAAATAATTTTAATTGTCTGGCAAAAGGATTGCGTTTCTTGTTTGGCTTTTTCATCAATCTAAAATTAACGAAAGGATTTTTTTCTCCCCCATATAAATCTCTGTGTTAGCCTTAGACTTAATACATTTGAAAACAACTCTATCAGATGGATTTCTGTCTTTCATGGCATATCGTTTAGCTTTCATACATTTAGATAAACTGTCATAATAACGATGTTCTAAAATTTTATGATCTTGCAAAAGTAAAAGTGCGAATACAATTTCTACCATTTTAATTATATGAATACCCTGTTGTGTTGTTATTTTTTTCTAAAATTTTAAATAAGTCTTTGTGTTGCTCCATTATTTCTTCATCGGAGGTCATCATTTCAACCATCTTAGATTCTAGCTTTTCAACTTTTCTTTCTAGTTTATCTACCTTATCTAATTGTACTGCTTGGTTTGTAGATAATTCAAAAGTTCTAGTTAGTGTCCAACCAGCTAAAGCTAAAATAATTCCTATTAATAAAGTCATAAGTTTGTCTGCCATTAATGACTCCCTGTTCCATTTCTAATTAGCTTTTCAACATCTGATGTAAGCTTTTCAGTTCTGCTTTTTAAAAATTCAATATTTACAGCATTGTTTCTCATGCTCTTAACTTCTGTTTCTAAATCTTCTAAAACACCGCTTAAATGTTCCACAAGCATAAATAATTCTGCTTCTCCACTTGATTGACCAAGTTCTCCTCTAGGATATTTAATTCTAAATTCTGAGTTTGCTTCTAAATCTTTTAGCATTAACTCTAATTGTGTTGAGTGCTTATTAAGAGTTTCTACAACACCAAAATATGCCCACACACCAACTGCCACAGCAGCTATGATGCTAATTAAATTCTTCATTGGCATACTTATTGAAGATTCACTACTTACTTTCATAATTCGTTTCCATGATCTACCATCACAATTTTAATTCCTAATTTTTTTTGCTTTGCAGTAGGAGTCCGCCAGATTTTTCTTCTATAAGACTTTTTATGTTTTCTGTATGTGTTGGTCTTTATATCTAAAAGTGTAATTTCACCACTAGGACTAACTGCAACTAAATCAAATGGACATTGTGGATCACAAGCTTTAGCAACCCAATATCCTTTTTTTGTTAAATTGGCTATCTCTTGGTATTCACCAATAGTGCCTTTTATATTTGTTGAGAGTTTAGTATGTTTGTTAGGAAGTTTAATAGTGAACTTAGACTTATTACAGCTATCGCCCATAATAATTTGTAAACATTATTAACCTTAATATCTAAGTGTTTTAAATGATTATCCTTAATAGTAGATATTTTGTTGTGTATAAGTTTTATCTCACCTTGTAATTTTATAATTTCTTGTGCGTTCCTTTGTGATTGTGTAGCCATTACTCCACTTCCTCAGAGCCAATAGTTAAAGTTCTCAATAATACAACAGCTTTATTTTTATCTTTCCAATTTTGTGCCAAGTCAAGAAAAGCTTGTATGCCTTTGTCGCTAACCATAGACTCTGCAATTTTTTCTGATGACTTAGACAATGATCTTTTACCAAACCAATTTTTTATTCCAGCAAAATTAATATCTAAAAAATCTGCTGGTGTTTCCATTAATCTTTCTTTTACATTTATATTTGTTGCTGTACTAGATCCAACTTTACCACCAGCAGTAGAGGCTTTTAAAACATCAGCAAAACTTATTACTGCCTTTTTAATATCTGCTCTTTTAACAGTTTTGTCTGTTTGTTTGGCTAACTGGTAAATAACCTCTGTAAAATTTTCTTTGTTTCTAGGTGTTTTTAAAATTGCGTTATAAAAATTATTACCAACATTTAAACCTCTATTCATATTATCTATAGAAGCTTTATTAAAAGCTGAGTTAAAAAAATCACTTGCTATATTTTCCCATGCACCTTTAACACCACTTTTATTTATAGCGGCTACCATTTTTTCTATATCTGCTGGTCTAACATCATTTGATGTAATGTATTTAAAAAGATTAGCATTTACTTTAGCATCTGTTACCCAACTGCCATCTTTTAAATCATTAAATAATTTAGTAACTGAGCCTTTACTTAAAGGTTTTTCATAAGCATCAGAAAATACTTGATATTTTTTATTTGCTTTTTTCCAATCATCATTAGTGTTTAAAAGTTTTTTAACAGCATCTTTTGCTTTTGCATAAGATTTACCAACTAAAGTGTTGCCAGTTCTTAAAGCATCAAAATGACCATCCCTTAAATCTTGATAAATTTTATTTATTTTTTCACCACTACCTTTAGATTTTTTAATAACATCTGCTTGCTTAGTTAAATATTTTGCAATATCTTCTGGTGCATCTTTAGCAAGTTCTAACAATTCTATTCTAAGATTGCCAGTCATTTGTGAGTCAAAAAAGCTCTTATTAAATTTTTCACCACCAGCTTTAAGCCACATTTTTGATCTTGCAGTTGATAGTTCTATTGCAACTTTTTGTACTTGTTCATTTATCTTAGTGCTACTAAGAGCAGCAGAGTCAGGCAATAAACCATTATTTTTTCCCCAATTTCTAATAAAACTTTTTAATTGGTTAGGTCTGTTTTTCCAAAATGTGTCTAAAACTTTATTACCAATTAGACTAGCGGTTGTTGCACCCTCTAATTTTAGAATTGACTGCATTTGTGTAGCTTCACCAGTCGTTAAATCTAGACCATATTTTTTTGCATATTCTTGTAATTTTTTAGCTTCATCAATTGTTTTTTTGTCTGGCATAACATCATCAACTAAACCAGCTAATTTGCCTTTTCTTATTGCCAAAACATCTAATAAAACATTACTAATAACTCCAGCACCAGTTCCAACACCCTCACTTTGTGAAACATCTGTTGCTGTCTTATCTATTAATCCACTTGCAGCACCAGTACCATGTAAAACAGCTTTTGCTTTTGGAGAAGATGCTATAAGACCATAAGGCATATATTCTGCCATACCACCTAAAATTTCTCCTGTTTTAGTTTTTGCTTCATAGTTATAAGCATCATTTAAAATATTTTTATTTATCCATTCACCAGGTTTAAATTTTTCTACTTTAAATGCACTATTGCCATAATTAATAATTTCATCTGCATCAGCTTCCGACATACCTGATGAAGTAGCAATTTTTTTAAAAGCAAAATCTTTTCCAGATTCAATTGCATCAAAAAGCATAAAAGGTAAATCTAAAATTTGTACTGCTGCACCCACATATTTATTTGCTGGTGCTAAAATTGGATCTAATATAGCTTCAGTCATAGTTACCTCTTGACTAAAATCTTGTATAGTAGGATCTGATTTTTCAGTTGCTAATAATTCTTCTTTTTGTTTTTTATAAAATTCACTATAAGTTGTCATTAATTAGATCCTGATATTAATATTGTTTGCCAATCAATTCCTCTAAAGTTTTGATTCATAATTCTTTCCATTGTATCTTGGTCATAACCTTGTTTAAAATATAAATCATGGAAGCTTTTAACCACATCATAATTAGGTTTTAATCCCTCTTTTTGTAAAAAATCTTTAAATTCTTCTGTAGGTGTACCATCAGGTTTAAGTGCTTTTTCAAAACCACCTTTAAATCTTTTAGCTCTGTCAATTATTTGTTGAGTAATATGTTTTTGTAGTTGAACTTTTGATCTATAAACACTTGGTGAGTCTTGTGAACTAGGTATTGAAGATTGAATCCAAGCTATCTCTTTTTCACCAGCAGCAACACCAGTAATTAATTTTCTATAAGCATTAAAGTATTGTTCTTGTGCTTGTTCCCAATTAGCATATTGTTGTAAAAATTGTACTTGATCTTTTTTAGCAATTTTAAATTTATCAAGAATTTCATAAATTTCTTTTTCAGCTTTGCCTTGAATTTGTAAAAATCTTGGATCATAAAAAATATCCATTCTTTCAAGATTTGCCATTAAATCTTCTTGCCCTTTAATTTCTTTTTCCCAAGCACCTTTAGAAGATTTCTCAGGTGGTTGTTTCATACCCTCAAAACTTGAACTTACTACTGCTGGTGCTTTAACTTCATAAACTCCTTTTTGCTCTATAAGTTTATTAAATTCTTCAACATCTGATTCTAAAGACATATTAAAAGTTTTTGGAGTTCCATATTTATTATTTTCATCTGGAATCATTAATAATTTTGTTTTAATATCACTTTTATCTTTTTTAGGTGGTTGAGCTGTCCAACCCTCATTATTAGTTAAATTTAAAAATTCTTTAAGCTGAGTCTCTTTATTAAGATCAAACATTTTAGTTTGACCATCTTTAAATATTTCTTTTACATTAGGTTGAGTTTTTTTATATTTGTTTTGTAAATAAACTTTAGGATATGCTTTAAAAAATTTTTGATCTTCTTTAGGTACACTTTCACCAAACTGTTTAATAAACTTTCTTTTTTCTTCTTCTTCTTCCATAGCTCTATACATAGATGCAGTTTTCATTCCTTGCATCATCATAGGAAGTGCTGAGTCTGGGGATCTACCTGAGAGTCCAGCAGTTAATAAACCTATGCCACCTAAAACTTCTGGTGAATATAATAAACCTTTAAATGGTGATTCTGCCATTATAGTAATCCCTCATCTTTTAAATAGTTGTAATAAATGTTGCTTGACGACATATTAGCATTGTAACCAAACTGACTTGCGTTAGTTGTCATGTTTAAAGTTTTTGCTAAATCATCTTTTGCTTTATTGTATGTTTTAAGAAAATCGTTTGATATACCTAAATTTGTATTTCCAATGTTTGAAAAATATTCATTAACTATTGAATTTTGTGGTGTGGTATCGCCAATAGCATAAGAAAGTTCTGGTGCAAATAAATTTTCTAATTCCTGTCTATCATTATCATTTAAAGTAGATGGATTAAATGATGCGTCTAAAGGATTGGTAGCATCACCACTTCCATATTTTGCTGTGTAATCTCTTTGTGTAAAAGTTCCATCTTTAACACCTTGTAAATCTTTTTGTAAAGATACAATTCTAGGATCTTTCATGGTGTTTGGATTATTTAAATCTAAATTAGCCATTCTACTTTTTATCTTTCTATTTAAACTCCAAGTCATAGCTTTTGATTGAATTGATTTTGACATTGGCTCAAAACCTTTTGCAATATTACCTATAACTCCACCACCTGAAAAAAATTCTTTAAGTTGATCTATTTTAGATTTTTTAGGTGTTACCTCAAAACTTGTAGATGTATAAGTAGAATCTATATCGTCATTGTTTTGAGAACTAGGTGTTGCAGTTCCATGAAATTGAGAACCACCTCCTGTACTTGATCCCATTCTATCATTACCATCATCCCTACCTCTATCCATATCTCTTGATACATCACCACCAGCTCTATTTTGACCTGGATCTTCTGAACCCCATCCATCAAAACTTAAAAGTCCAGACGCACCTATATTAGCTTTTCCATTCTTTAATGAGCCATGTAAATTGGCATCAGCTAATAAACCTTTTTCTGCTTCTGTAATATAAACAAGTTCAGTTGATGGAGAGTCTTTAGATGATTTCCAATATTTAGGAGCTGTTACTTCTTCGGTTTCACCCAAATAATTTCTAACCCCACCTTGCATTACAAAGTCTTTATTTAGTAACATTTATATCCTTATATAATTATTGCGATAACAAAAAGAATGAACATTCCTATAAAAAACTTCATAGGCTTTTCTTTAACCTTTGTTTCAAGATCAAAATATATTTTTTTTATTTTATCCATTATAATAACCCTCCTAAGAATCCTAAACCTCCGCCAACAGCAGCACCAAAGCCACCAAATTTAGAGCCTATTAAAGCTCCACCCATAGCAGTCGTTAATGGATTAGCGGATGTTTGTGTTGTTTGTGATTGAACTGGTAGTCCAGTTGCAATTGGATTTATAAAACCACTATATTGTTGTAAAGCTGCAAAAGGAGCTAAGTTTTTTTGTCGTTCAATATTTTCTAAAGCTGCACCAGTTTGTACTAAAGATGGTGTAGCACTAGCAATACCTAATTGTCTTTGTCGTTCTCTTTCATA
>TARA_R100001443_G_scaffold13374_2_pt1 | contig 26307 bp, 20 predicted proteins | sample TARA_R100001443 | Tara Oceans TARA_R100001443 (sample SAMEA2622142) | marine metagenome | biome: marine biome (ENVO:00000447); feature: deep chlorophyll maximum layer (ENVO:xxxxxxxx); material: "saline water (ENVO:00002010), including plankton (ENVO:xxxxxxxx)" | depth 50 m
GCGCGGGTACTTAACATCCCTGAAGAAATCCACCGAGTGCCTAAAAAACTGATCGAGCAGTTTGCAAAGCGGGCACCGGAGAACAGGGGAACTTTAAATTCTGCGAAGGCTCGTCGCCTCGACCTCTGGATTGACGCTCATCTACCGACAGTTGGAGACGCAATCACCTGGGGAGATAAGGGACGTAAGTGGGTGCTGACTCACTGTCCATTTGATGAGAGCCACAATGACAGTAGCGCCTATATCGTGCAGACGCATAGCGGGGAAGTGTATGCGGGATGTTTGCACAGCAACTGTGTTGGCTCCGGACGGAAAGGGTGGCGAGCCTTCCAGGATAAATATGGCAAGTTTCGGTCGTCTAGCTCTGGCGATGACGATGGACCGAAGCAGCAAGTAGGCTCTTCCGCACAGATGCCTGGGTTTACAGACCTAGGTAACGCCAAGCGTATGGTCACCAAGTTTGGTCGGGAAGTTAAGTACATCCCAAGCTGGAAGAAGTGGTTGAACTGGAGTGGCCGGCGCTGGGAAGCAGACGAGACAGGCCGCACCATGCGTCTTGCGGAGGAGACAGTCGCTGATATATTCATCGAAGCGGCTTCAGAAAACGACAGCAACCGGGCCGAGAAGTTGTTCAAACACGCCGTGAAGTCAGAATCAGCGGGATCACTCAACTCCATGGTGAGTCTTGCCTCGAATGAGCTTGGGGTTTCGGTCCCGATCAAGAAGTTCGACTCAGATCATTGGAAACTAAACGTAGCCAACGGCACCATCGACCTGCGCACGGGCCAACTACTTCCGTTCAACCGGGATGACCTGATTACCAAAATCTGCCCCGTCGAGTACGACCCCAACGCAAGCTGCCCTGTGTGGGATAACTTCTTCCATGAGATTCTGGACGGCCGGTTGGACCTCATCTCGTTCATCTACAGGTACTTGGGCTACTCACTCACGGGCTCTGTGCGAGAGCAGAAGCTTTTGTTTTGCTACGGGACCGGGGCGAATGGTAAGTCTACGTTTCTAAACACTATTCAGCGGATGCTGGGTACGTACTCCAAGCAGTCTGCCCCTGAGTTGTTGCTGGCTTCGAAGTCAGGGCGACACCCAACGGAGGTTGCGGACCTGATGGGTGCGCGCATGGTGGTGAGTACGGAGATTGAGCGGGGTCGAGCGTTTGCCGAGGCTTCGATTAAGCAGATGACAGGGGGCGACCCACTCAAAGCACGCTACATGAAGCAGGACTTCTTCGAGTTCTTGCCTACGCACAAGCTTTGGTTGGCTGCAAACCACAAGCCTGTCATCAAAGGCAATGACGAAGGCATCTGGCGTCGGGTCTTTTTGGTCCCGTTTGAGGTCAACATCCCCGAGGCTAGACAGGATAAGGACCTAGAAAGCAAGCTAATGGGTGAGTTACCTGGGATTATGAACCGGGTCATGGCCGGATGTTTGGATTGGCAGCGCAATGGGCTCAACGCACCGGACTCGGTGTTGGCAGCGACCCAGGAATACCGGGAAGAGTTGGACTTGATGAAGCCATTCTTCGACGATCGGTGCGATATTGCTGCCGAACACTCGATTAACCCCAAGAATCTGTACAATGCCTACGTGGATTGGTGCGAAGACAACCATGAGTACCCGATGAAGCCTCGATTCTTTGCGAATCTGATGCGTGAGCGCAGTTTCAAGCAGGGACGCCCCTCGAAGAAGGGCTCAGCTACGACATATCGCCCTTGGATAGGCATTAAGTTGCGCGATGACGCGCCTGTTAGCCCAAAAGAACTGGGTAAACTGATTACCGTGGAGCAGTGGACTGAGAATGAAGGCTAGGGGACCCGAGTATTACCTGTTTGACACGGGTCGCATCCACGAGCCCCGTGCTCACGTAGCGTTTCCGCTGTTCTTTACGGCACTTCGCGCCGAGAGTGGGGTCGAGCAGGTGGATTATCCTAAGGGTCCGGTGCAGCCTTACTTCCTCAAGTACGGTGAGGACATTCGTGGGGCGCCCTACCGCTGGGCTAGGTACAAGCGCCGGTTCAATCCGAATGTTTACACCACATTCCGGGAGTGGTTGGACAAAACCCCTGCGGTAAAGCAGTGGTTCTATGAGCCCACGGCGATGATTGCCCCTCGGACGTACCCACCAGAAGTCATTGCTGCGTTTGGAAAGTTACCCGCGCCTCATCCGTACGAGTTAGCTTCGTTCAAGCGTGGTTGTGTCCCCATGAAAACCATGTGCAACCCCGATGTACAGTTACTACGAAGCTATTGTTTTGGCATGTCGCTGAAGCGGTTAGCTGAGATCACTGGGGACACGCCACCATGGGTCTTGTCTAGTCTGGTAGCGGGTGCGAAACTTTTGGCTAAGGAGCCCTGCTTTCAGCTTTGGGCACTGAACATCGATTGGGAGAACACGCCGTGGCCACCGCAACTGGAGGGTGGCATCTTGCGTAGGCTAAAGTTCCGACACAAGTTGATCATAGGGCCACAGTACATGAATAAAAAAGAATTGTTGACATTGACGGAATCCCCTTTGTTTTGGAAGCTTTTCCAACAGGGCACATTTCGAGCACGCAAGAACAAACTGCGTAAAGGCCTTACAATGGGGATCGTAGGTGCCCCTCACTACGGAGAGTTAGCATGAGTTCAAAAAAGCCAGTGAAGTACACGAAGTCTCAACCGGCCAGCGAGGGTGCAGACTTTCGCAGTTGGTTGACCTTGGTTCCAGAAGAGAAGCGGAAGGAGGTCGCTAAGATCATCAAAGAGAATCCGGTCTCGGATTACAAGAGCGTGGTGAACTTATCGCAGCAGATGCTTGCAGAGTTGGTGGAGGGCAACCTAACTCCAGCCATTTCACGGGAGGCTCGTCACTGGACCGAGCTAATCTTTACGGCCATTGCCACCGAGAACACAGCAGCGGGTACACCGGAAGCTGCCTACAGCGACGTCATTACGGCGTTGGTCTCGGTTCGACGGGAGGCGCCGAAGCTTGAGGCTTCGTACACTGTGGTAGATGCTATCCCTGAAATCCCTGAAAAGATTGTCGTGAACGATGAGTGAAGCTTCCGTTAACGATGCACTTGCAGCCTTAGCTGACCCGTCCCTAAGTCTTAGGGCTTACGGAAAAGTGCACGATCAAGCTACTGGACGGGAAGTTAAGTTCGACCCGTTTAAGTTAACGAACAGACTGCAAGCGACTCTGCTTGCATACTTCTCAAATCCACCGAAGACGGAGCACGGCCAGACAAAGTGGCTCACGCTACTCGGCTATCGTCAGGCAGGAAAGTCCCTTACCGCCGAGTTGTGTGCCTATTCGAAGACAGCTTACACCCCTGGGTGGGACCATGTCTGTATTGCAGACACTAAGTCGCGTGCAGAGTACCTGCATCAGAGGGTTCACTTCTGTCATGCGCGATGGCCCGAGGCGATCCGTTCTCCGACGGTGCCCAACCGAGAAGTTAGGCAGTTGACGTTTTCGGAAGTCACTGGGGGCAAGATGCGTGTCTTGTCTGGTGAGTCAGGGGCTGTTGGTATTGGTCAATCGCCTGATAGCTTTCACGGGTCCGAGCTTCCGTACTGGGCAAACGCCGGCGAGCAGTTTACGTTGATCTACCCATCGATGATTAACCGGGATCACTCACTCATGGTGCTAGAGTCTACGCCAGCGCCGATGGACGCGCCTTCTGCCGAGTGGTGGCATGACCAATGCCGGGATGCGAAACGTGGTGTTAGTCGGAACTTGTATGCTTTCTTCCCGTACTGGGACTCGAAGCTAAACCGACGGCCTTGGCCCGAGGGTGCTGAGCTACACTTGGAAGAGATTCGTTTGCTAGAACGCTACGGGCACCTGGGCTTGGAAAAAGAAAACCTAGCTTTCCGTAGGTTGATGCTGGACATTGACCCCGAGATCCGTAGGAACCCAGACTTGTTCGGGGTGTATTATCCGTTTGACGATGTGACGTGTTGGGTTGCAGCAAGCAACTCGGTTATCCATCCGAGTTTGTTGACGAGGCATCGTGAGGCAAAGCTGACAGAGTGGGTGGGACCATATCAAGAGTATGAGCGCCCCCAGGTAGGAGCCGTCTATGTCATCGGAGTTGACCCTGCTGGTTATGCTGCTAGGGACCATGCTGCTTTTCAGGTGCTTAAGGTCTACGACGGGGAGTGGACGCAGGTAGCGTGTTTTGCAGACCACACCGAGCCGATTCCTTTCTCGAAGAAGATTCTTGAGGTAGGCCGCCGGTACAACAATGCGTTGATCGCAGTCGAGTCGAATGGGGTTGGTGCTGCAGTCTTGGCGCTTCTGGAAGAGATGGAGTGCAAGAACCTGTACTATGAGAAGCCGTACAGGCCGGGTATTGCAGCGACGTCAAAGTCTGTGGACCAGATGTTGTCTTGGCTGCAGGAGGGCCTGCGGGACGAGTTGATCTTGCATGATGCAGACACGGTAGACCAGTTGACAAGCTACAAGCACGACAAACGGGTTGAGCGTGCAGCGTCGAACGAGATATTGTATGGAAAGGGCGCTGGCAAAAGGCGCCGCAACCGTCATCACTGGGATAAAATAAGTGCATTGCAAATGGCAGTAGCTGCTGCTAGACGAGCGCCAAGGCGTTTGAAGAATTCAGAGGACGATGGTACAACAGAGAACGTTGTACTGTTTCGGGACATGACCTGGAGTCAGGTCGAGGCATATCGAAAAGAAGAAGCAAGTCGAAAAGGTAAGGGTAAGTCTCGTACACGAGCCCGATACCGGAGGAAACGGTAGATGGCATTAACACACAAGCAAGTTCGTGGGATCATTGAAACACACAAGAGCAAGACTCGGGTTGAGCGCACCTCCTGGGACCGCTGGCGTAGTTGGTACCTCTCCGAGTATTGGCGTGGGTCTTCGGATTTACCCCAAGGTTCTGGGGAGATTCTTGGTGAAGAAGAGATTAACTTCGAGACCAACTATCCGTATGCGTACATCGACACGATGATTGCGAACATTTGCCCTACGAATCCGCAGGTGTCTGTCTTAGCTAAAAAAGAAGACTTACGTGAAGTGGCTAAGTTTCGTGAAGCGTTGATTAACGACACGATGAGTCGAAATGAGACGCATCGACTGTTGTGGAAAACGGCTACGCATACGGCTATCTGTGGCCGAGGGTTTCTTAAAACCGTATGGAGTTTCAGTAAGAACACCGTGGAGTTCTTTTGTATCGATCCTCGCTTCGTATTCTTCGACATGTCTGCACCAAGGTGGGAAGATATTCGCTACCTTATTGAGGTTACGGTCTTGACCAAAGCAGAGTTTAAAGAGCGGACAAAACAAAAGAAGGGTCGCGGTGCAATGTATCGGCCTAAGGTTGCCGAGAAGGCGGACTTCGGTGGCTACCCTACGTGGCTACGAGACAGAGTCCGAAGCCAGTCTCAAGTTAATGCTGCCAGTGTGGGTGTGTACGACTGGGTAACAGTCTACGAAGTCTATGACTTTTCTGGTGAAGGTCGGTACTACCACATGCTCGAAGACGTCGAGGAACCTTTATTTGAGGGCGAGCTTCCGTATCGTTACGTGCGCAATCCGTTTGTTATGCTGCAGTTTAATGACAACATGTCAGACCTCGGTGGTATGTCAGATGTAAAGCTTATTTCTTCTCTGCAAGAGCGCTTGAATGAAATTGATACGTTAGAATTGTGGCACGCGCACTCTTCGACACCAGTACTTCTGGTCAACACAGGGCTTGTGGATAACCCTGAGACTATCACCACAGCGTTACGGGACGCAGCCGAGCCGGGCTCTATGGTAGCTGTCATGGGCAAAGCTAGTGCGCCTTTGCGAGACTTGATTGGGCAGACACCTACACCTCAGTTCCAGCCTTCGTTTAATCGGATGCGAGAGCGGTGCACTCAAGTTATCGAGTTTGTCCTGGGTATCCCCCAGTACAGCCGAGGTGTTGTTGGTGTAGCTGATGTTGCGACTGAAGTGGCCTTGGCGGATACAGCGACTCGTACTCGTAACGGTCGACGGATCAAAGCTGTCGAGGATTTAGTGGGGGCGTTAGGTAATCATATTGTTGGTCTTTACGAAGAGTTTCTTCCTAACGACACGATTTTGCCGTTGCGCTTAACAGACAGTCGAGAAATTTTAGAAGTGACTCGCGAGTCGCTACGGGCACGAGACGAACGCAATCCCGAAGAAAGTCCGATGGACTATGACTATGCAGCGATTCCATATTCGCCAACAGAAAATCATTCGTTAATCCAGTTGCAAAAATTGCAACAATACTTACCATTGTTGCTAGAGTCCCCTCAGGTGGATAGAGAGAAACTTGTTTTAAAACTACTTGAGCTTTTGCAGATGACAGACATTATGCAAGATGCTCCCCCTCAACCAGAGATGCCCATGGGTATGCCCCCTCAAGAACAAATGATGCCTCCCGCTCCTGGCGGAGACACGTTAGTGACTGGGGCCTTACCACCTGGGACACAAGAACAGCCCCTTCCGCCGTTGCCTGCGGGTGGTCCAGGAGCACCTGCTCCAGCAATGCCACCAGTAGTCAAAGGGATGTTGGGCGACAACTAGGAGTCAACCATGGCTAGTATGAAAGAGCGTAGAGATAAAGCTGCTGCAATGGCAATTAAAAAGCATAGTAAAAAGCAGGGTGAGAAAGATCGCGATGACGAAGAAGAAGAGCTAGGTGCTAAGGGTCCAAAGGACTTTAAAGGCGACAAGGCTCATCGTCAGCAAGACGAGCGTGACGACACGCTTGGCGACTACGGTACTCGTACTAAAAAAAAAGATGAAAAATTAGACGACAAAAAAGAAGTATCAAAGGAAGACTTTGAGCCTCACATGATGTACAAGCCAACTGGCGAGAGCGAGATGGCAGAAACATACGAGCAGCACTTAGAGCTTAAAGAGCAAGGGTACTCTCACGAAAAACCCGAGGGCATGGAAGAAATGGCGATGATGGAAGAGTCAGCAGTCATAATGCCTGAAGGTGGGGAGCCCATGATGGAGATGGGGGAGATGGAAGAGGCTGTTGTTGAAAGCCCTGTGCCTGGTCGTCCTCGTAGCCGTCAGCTTGAGTTGATGGAGCTTGCTCAACGTTTGATGCCAGGTGATCGCTAATGCCGATGTACGACGTAAAGTGCACCGCAGGGTGTGGTTATTTTGAGGACGTGTTTGCGTTACTTGCTGATAGCCATGACTTGCGGTGTAGTGAATGCAATGCGCCGGTAAAGATTTTAATTAGTCCTGTTCGAACCATTGGTCCTACTTTTTCTAAGCCGTTAGAAATTAAGCAGATTGGCCGAACTTTCCACAACCAAAGTGAGTTTACTCAATACCAGCGCGAGAATCCTGACGTTGAGATTTTAGGTGCATCGAGTACAGCGTGGGGTAAACATAAAGACCGCGTTCGAGAGCGGTGCGAAACAAACGCAAGGCGCCAGGGCTATACTGATTTTGAGCATAAAAAGAAAGAGCTTAAGCGGGCTAAGAACGAGAAAACCGTAACTAGTCCTTGACGTTACGTTTATTTTTTAGTAAACGAATGACGGAGATATACACATGCCCTATGAGGATAAAGAATCCTATACAATTGAAGAGATGGCTGATTATTTGGCCAACGAATCAATGAGCGGTGAAGCGCTGCTGGATACTTTATCAAAGCATGGGTTTGAGTTACGCGAGAAAAAAGGCGAGTCCTGTGGTTCAGAAATGGTAGAAGAAGAGACCCTGGAATCTATGTCTAGCTCTCCCCGACGTCCTAAGTTAAACATTGTAGCGTTGCGCGTAGACGCATCTAAAAAAGCGCTAGGAAAACACAAGGGAGGTCAGGAATGATGGAAGAATCTTTGGAAGGGGGGGCAGCACCTGTAAGTGAAGTACCCACTTCGGAGGTCGTTGCGGACGCTCCTGCTGAGGCAAGTGACGCCCCTTCTTCCCCCACTTCGGAGACAACAAGTGAAGCCGCAAGTACACCCGAACCAGAAGCTCAAGTTCCTGCTCTGCCCTCTTATGATGATTTCGGTTGGGATGATTGGACTGGAGATGTATCGGCGCTCCCGGAACAAATTCAACCCTGGGCACAAAAGGTATATGATTCTAGGCAGTCTTGGGCGGATCAACGCGTTCAGGAAGGGCTCTCGGAATCCAACCGCATTAAAGACATTTACAACGCGCTACTAGATGGGCATGATGACCCTCGGTTTAATGATTTACAAAAGCAGCATACCGAGTTACAGGCGCAGTTTGAGGCGTTGACAAATTCGTCAGGTCAAGTGCAGGCAGAGTATGATGGGTTTAAGCAAGAAATGGAAAAAGCTATTGAGCAAGAAGCGACTCGATATGCTGACTGGTTTGAGCGCACCCATGGCCACTTATTCCAGGAGCCAGAGGGTCAGGCTAAGTTTGAAACTTTACTCAACGCTGGCTGGGATGTCGACGCGATCCCAGGGTTAATGGATTTACCGGATGATGCGTTAGAGCTTGCGAGCAAGGCCCTTCAAGATGGGGTTCCTGCGCAGTACGCAATCCAATTAGCAAAACAATCTGTACCACAGAAAGCAGCGCCGGCTAAACCTCGCCCTGCTGCTCGTATCACTTCTGGTGCGACGTCTGCTCCGGCTGCTCCGAATCAGCTTAAGAGTGGTGGTACAAAAGTTAGTTCACTAGATGATATGCGGTTGCTTGCAGCCGCGAATGCAGTAAAACGCCACTCCGGTGGTAGGAGGTAGAGATGGCTATTAGCCCTGATGTACTGGCATCCGCTCTTCAGGAGCTAATGCCTGGATACTCGGAATTGTTTGTCAAGTGGCATCCGATTCTTGAGCGAGTTGTAGACAAAGGTAATATTGATCGTTCTGTAGCCACGGGTCCATACCGTGAATTTGCAGTCGTCACCGATGGGCCGGGTACGGTTACTCAGATCCTTACAGGTTCTGAAGTTATCGCTGGTGGACGTCGTCAGAACGCGGTTCGTGGTAACACCTATGCACCTCGGTTGATTTATGCGTTTGACGTTCCTGGTAAAGACCTTGCTGAAGCAAATGGCGCAATGGACTTGGCTCGTATTATTCAGCACTACCCAGAGCTTGCTCTTAGCGATTTTCATGAGCGGATTGCTCGTCAGCTTGCTGTCGGTGATGGCCTTGATGTCGGTGGCTTCTTGACCCTTAACGGTTCAGCTACTTACAATCCAAATGGCGTTGCTCGCCAGGGACCACTGGAATTTCTTAGCCAAGCAGCCCAGGTTGCCGCAGCTAACCAGGTGTTTGGTCTTAGCAAGGGCACAACCGCTGGTTGGTACAACCAGTATGGCAACATCACTTCGTTCGCTACCAATGGTCGTTCGACGATGCGTCAGGTGTATTTTGCTGCGGGTCGTCAAGGCAAGACCATGGGTCCAGTCGACTTGATGTTGGGTGATGAGGCTTCTTACCTCAACTACATCGAGGACTTGGATGATCATGTCCGTATTTCAAAGGTAGAAGGCGAACGTTCTCCTGCTAATATCCGTCAGGGCGTTAAGTTCCTCGACGCAGACTTCTTCTTGGAAGATGCTCTTGATATTAGTGCACCCGCTTTTGCTGGTACTCCAGCCGCTAACGGTTGTATCTACCTCATGAAGTCGGCATCTTGGTATGCATACACCATGGGTCATGATGCAAATCGTGAAACCAAGGGTGACTTTGCTGTCCGTGGTCCTTTCCGTATCCCAGAGCAAGACGTATTCCGTTACGAAATCGTCCTGAACATGGGTATGAACACTAATCAGCTACGTTGCAACGGTGTTGTAACTGGTGGAGCGCTCCCATAATCGGGAGCATAGGAGGTTATCATGGGTGGATTTACCGCAGCAGGTATCGCGGTCGATACCGTAACAGCAACTCAACAAGCCCCACTGGGCTTTGAGCTAACACAAGAATATGGTCAAGCAGGTCTCCGCGTCTGGGTTTATATCCAGATGACGGGCGGTGCTGCAGCAGCCGGAGACGTCATTGGGCGAGTTCCAGCCGCAACCTATCTGGGTGTAGCTGGTGCCGCGACAACTACAAAGCTTTCGACTTTAGGTGTAGCACAACATGCTATTCCTAATGCTTCGTTTGGTTTTGTACTTAAGTCGGGTCAGGGAAATATAAAGGCTTCTGCTGGAGTTACCGTAGGGACGGACCTAGAGACTGCCGCTGCTTCTTCAGTAATAAACTTTGCTGGGGGCGCAGGTACGTCGCACAGAGTTATCGGAAGCTCCCTTGTTACGGCAGGTGCTGGAGTTGTAGCAGCTATGATTAGTTGCGGAGTGTAAGCTTATTTCTCGGGTAAAGGAAAGGGGTTATGAATCTAAAGGAGTTGCGCACAGCAATTTTTGCTCAAACTGATTGGGCTCCTAGTCAGTCAGTAGAAGCTGTTTCGCGGCTCAATGGATTCATCAATCGGGCATACAATGATGTGTGCTTAGAGGCCCCTTTCCTTTTCTTCGAGTCTGAAGTTAAGTTTGCAACCCAAGAAGATGCTGCATCTATGCAAGCATCTGATACCATTTCGGTGTCTGTTCTTGACGACACAGAAGCTATGGTAACAAATGACTTTAACCCGTGGGTATTTGAGCAAGACATTGCTGCAGATACTGCGGGTTATGTTGCTTGGAAAACAGACCGGTCTTGGGACGGTCGAATGATTGAGATTGAGGTTACGTCAGGAGGCAAGACCACTACGTACCGTAATCGAATCCGCGCTGTTTGGAAATTTTCGTCGGACGGTCGTGCAGATCATTACCGTTTTTCTGTGGTGACGCCTTGGCCTTATGAAGAGCTAGGCACAGGTCCGTTTAAGTACCGAGTGTACTCGGATCATTATTACCTTCCAGACGACCTAGTTCAGATGCGCTCTATGCGATTGTTTAAAGACAATCGTAACTGGCCTCTGGATGTAATTGGTCAAGAAGAGGCTGAAGCCTATAGCTTTGCTGACTCACCTAGAGTCACAGCCCATGGCTTGCCTCGTACAGCTTTTCGTCGAGAGCACTTTCAGTTGCAGGGACCGGCAGTTGCCCCTGATGCCGAACTGGGCTCAGTTGACGCAGACCCTCGGGAAGCTTGGCTTGGCCCTGAACCTGCCGGTCAGTTTGAATACGTTATTACGTATTGTTGGGGGAAGCGTGATATTATGTTTCGTAACCCTACAATGGGGTATCATCTAGGTTATGCCGACCAGTGGAAAAATACTCAAGGGGCCTTTTACACGGATAGCTGGGATGTAGGGGCTAAAGAAGCTTCTCAAAACCGGTTCCGTGAGCCGTTGTGGGAATCGTCTCCGTCACCTGTAAGTGCTCAAGTAACGGCGACAAATCCTACAGATAACAATGTACCAAGCCCCGCAGTTAAAATCACCCTGCCGAATATTGAATATATGCAAGGGTTTATGACACGGGGTGCTCAACGCAGAGCAGGGGCACTACAAACTTTTACCCGATCAAACTACAGAGAAAGTGGTTGGTGGGTTCGTATTTATCGACGTAGGATTACAGCAACTTTTACTAATTATAACCTGTTGACCACAGTTAACGACGCAGGAAACGGCGGCGGGGCTGCAATTACCGGTTTAAAAAAATTAGACTTACCCACCGCTTTTTTCTTGTTAGCCGAGGTGAAAATTGACGACCTTAATAAAGGCATTTTCTATGATAATGGCCGGATTATCCCTGATTACCATCGTCGTCTGCGTGAGATTCACGGTTATCAAGCTGTCCAGCTTTATCCTTATCCTAACGAACGCTACGAAGTAGACGTCCGTTGTGTCCGTCGTCCACCTAAACTGGTAGACGATCAAGACGCGCCACTTGTCCATGCGGAAGCGGTCGACTTAATTATCCATCGGACCCTTATGTTTCTTTACGAGAACATGGGTAATCCTGAGATGGCACAATTAGCGAAGTCCCGCTACCAAGAAAACTTATATACTTTGTCCAAACGTTATGGCGATTTACGTCCCCCTGCTGTTCCAGTGTTACGCCGATTCGGAAGAGCACGTCCCGGTTGGGACCAACGTGGTATGCTAAAACGTTGGTGGACAGTGAAAACGCCTTAACAGGAGAGAAGAATGGGTACTAAATTAGTTTGCGGTGGTGTATACCAACGCGAAGTGCACGGACGTAAGTACCATGCGCTATGTTCAAGTGTCATGGTCACAGCAAATGGGCTTAAGCAAGGCGTGTTAAACGTCTATGGTTTGGCTCCCGAGCGGCTTGACGAAGGCACGGATCAACTAGATCAATGGGAGTTGGTGGCAGCACCCGCTCCGCTTGAGTCAGCAACAAAGCGACGTAAAGCGAGTTAACGGTGGATCAATCCGAGTCAGAAAAGAAAGGTACATTTGCGATACGCATCGCCAGTGGACAACTGTTTCTTCCTGACGAGGTTGGCTCAAAGGTAGATAACCTTTATCCGTCAGAGGAGGGGACTCTTCGCACTGTCGAAGGGCCCCTACCTTACCTCCCCAACTACACGACGGGAGGCGCACCGGCTAGCGGTACTACCCAAGATATTTCGGTTCCTCGCTATGGCTACATGCACGGGGTATTTCAAGCGACTGTAGGCAGGGAAGGGGAACGTGAGGTTCTTCTTGTGCATACTGGCACAGAGCTATGGGAGTTTCAGGGGTGGAGTCGCAACTGGCGCAAGCTAATTGGTAGTGCTGGGGCAGTTGTTACAGATGAATTGATTAGCTCAAAGCGCCCCAACTTCCCAACGCAGTTTGAATCGACACAGGATGGGATAGTCATTGTTCCTCAAAACAGCCGGGCCTACTTCTATGATGGTACGTATATTGCTCCTCTTGGGTATACTGAAGCTCCTGGAGCACCTGTTGGTTTAGGCCCAGAGAATAGCGCCGAGATAGCGGATTATTCTGCTTATTTAAAAGTAACTTCTGGTGTGGAAGCTGCTGGTGCCGGTACGCCTTACCTTTTTTATGGTGGTGGAATTAACGACAGCAACTATGCCTGGGATGCTTTGCAAGGACGAACTTCGGGAATGATCCCTGCCTTCCGATATGGGCGTCTAGGTTTTACACGAAATCCGACTAACCTCGCAGGATCAGGCACTGTCATTGAAACAGCCTCGGGTGGGTTTAGGGGACCGTTAAACGCACAACACTTTATGCCTTCTTCTGTCGGTGGCTGGTTAGAAGCTGGAGAATGGCGTTGCGCAGCCCAATATATTGACTGCTGGGGCAATTTATCGCCTTTATCTGGAAGAAGTAATCCCGTAACTGTGGCTCAACAGTACGCGACAGATTTTGTTTTTAACGATAAAAAAGGCACTGCCGGTAATCATGTTTTTTTAGGAAACTCCTATATTGCTCCAGTAGCCCGCGTTCGAAAGCAAGTTGCTTGGACAGGTTTAGACCGGGGACCTGCTCGAACAGTGGGAAGAATTTTATACCGAACAGCAGATTTGAGGACTTCGGGGACAGCTAAGTTATTTCGTCTTACACAAGATGCTTTAGAGGATAATAAAAGTCCAGTTACTTTGCCGGATAATGTTACGGAAATTTACCCAGATAATATTCCTGACGTATGGCTTGGTGAAGAAGCACTGGATATAGATCCAGTTCCGACGTTTCGTTTGTGCCGAGTAGCCTTTGGTCGTTTGTGGATTGCTAACATGGTCGGTGACCCAGGCCTGTTACAAGCGTCTTTACCTGGCAGGTGGGGTACGTTTTCTTCCCAGCTTAAAATTTACCCCGATCCTAGGGGCTCGGAGATTACGGCTCTCTGGCGTGTGCCACAGGGGCTACTAGCTTTCACCGAGGGCTCAACCTACCTAATAGTACCTAACGACACAGGAGACGGTTTTACATCGCTTACAGTTAGCTCTGAAGCAGGTTGCCCCTCTCCGAACTCGGTAAGAACGTTAAAGACGGGCGAGGTTCTCTGGATGGGGGCTGACGGCTTTTATAAGTTTAGCGGTACAGAAGACTACAGCCGAGGGGTTGAGTTTATTTCTACGGATATTGATCTGTTTGTTCAACGGATTACTCAATCCCGTCGAAACCAAGCGTGCGCAGCCGTAGATAACTACACGGGCGAGTATCGATGTTGGGCTTCTATTGATGGTAATCTGACAAACAACACATGCTTTATCTATGATGGGACAGGTTGGCGCACCCGAGAGGATGTGTTTGCTAAAGATGTATGTGTGACACAAGATCACCGTAACTACATGCTTGCAGTAGGAGAAGTTGGGGAAGACCGAGGGTTGTGGGTAGTAGATCATGAATCGGTAAAGTACCAACCTGCGGCATTAACGGCTCGCGAAGCTACGGTGGAAACAGCCTGGTTAACAGCGGTCGACTCGGAGCAACGAAGAACTGCCCAAGTGCTTTACTTATGGTTACGTGAGACAGAGAACACGACGATTACGATTGAAGTCATGCGGGATTGGCGTAATACCGTAATTGAGACGACCTCCGCTAAACGGTATTCGGGGGACGACATACCGAAGTTTTGGTCAGAAACTCCACTTGGCAGTGCAAATAAATGGCAGAAAAAAAGACCATATTGGACACGAGCGGCAGTCTATGTGCCATCTGCCGAAGTCTTTAAGTTTAGGATTCGGGGTACCGGGAAGTGGGAATTTGTTGGAATACAGCTTACTGAATCGCCTCGTTATGCTGGTGGTGCTAGAATACCGCCCTAGGGGGAGTGATGGCTTGGCGTTTTCCTAAGCACCGTGTATCAAACAACAGTGTCATTGAGATTGACGACATTAACGAGAACTTTCGTGCCGTCGTCGAAGAAGGCAGTGGTGAGCTTAACGAGCACAACTGGAAAGCCGCTAGTTGGTCGAATCGTTTGACAGACTTGTCTGATGGAGTTGGTGTACGAGTAGCTAATTTTGAAACAATAGTAGACCCTACAGACAACCCTTTAGCAGGGGGGTCGACTAGTTTACGCATTGAAAATGAGCCTAATTGGCAGAGACTTGGCCCACTAAGAACGGTCACTACCACAGGGGCCGACTTCTGGGTGCTAGCATCTTTTGCTGCACGTCTGCCCTGGTATAGAGCAACGTTTACTGATGGAACAAACTTAAACACGACGGAAGCCGCTTATGGCGCAATGTTTGCTCTAAGAGTTGACGGGAATGTCTTAACACAATCTATTGTAGGTTCGGGCGATATTCAAAATGATCAGATGGAAACACAACAGTACCTTCCTAGCCCACAAGGAATTGGGCTGCTTTGTTTTAACAGTCCGGCAATCACTTCGACGCACGCAGCTATTGTAGTAGAAGCTACAATTGAGCTTGCACCTGGCCAACACACAATTGAACTAGTGGCCATGCCCCCAAAACGAGATCTATCTGATTTTACTGAATCGACTGTAGTAACTCCCCAAAGGTATGTAAAATCAATTACAAATCGAGAGCTAATTATTATTGAGCTTCGGAGGTAACGATGGCTGACCTAACCTACCCCTACCTTATTGAAGGGGTTACTTTTGACGCGGCATCGTTAAATACACGGTTTGGTGGTGTTGCTGGTGCAACCGCAGGTTTAAATGCCTTAATGGATTATGCGGCTAAACGAGGCGCCTTTCAAGAAGTGCACCTGCCTGCAACAGGTGTTGTAGCGGCGGAACAATTTACAGGGGGGTTTAGTAAAACTATAAATCCTGCCCCTAATCCCAACGATGCCGATGTGTTTGTAACATCTAAGTATACTACGTTCGGAGCAAATGCCGGTCGGGAAGTCTTAGACGATGGTGCTGGAAATAACCTCGAAGTATTATTCCCTGCACCGGGGCTTACTTTAGGTATGGCTAATCCCCAGAAAATTGGGGGGCTACTTCTTTTGGCTAATGTTCATTTCTTACGAAATACGTACATTCCAGAAGGGGAAGCGGAGATCGTAGAGTCAAAGCCTGGGAAGACGGCGTTTATGGTTTGTGTACAATACACTACCGACGGTATAAATTGGATTACAATTGATAAGACAGAACGATTTCAAACAGAGCGTGTCGCGGATAAAGTATGGGGCGAGGGACCGTTTACCCGAACACCTACGTTTAGCAACTCTAACGATCGAGATATTTGGACGTTTCAAGACATGCCTTTGCGTGTGTGGTTAGACGTAGGCAATTTTTCAGTCACAAACATACGAGGTTTTCGCATTGCAGGTGCTGTGGTAAACTTACAACCAACAGCGGGATGGCCTGCTTCGTTTACGTTTAAAGGCTACTACAGAGAAGCTAATTTAAGCGTAATTCCCTTTCACAATGGAATTTTACCATGACGGTTATTAACCTGACCCATTACCCGTTTGTAAATGGTACTACTCCCACAGGGACTCAAGTTAGTGAAGTATTCTATTTACCAGCAAACGTACCAGTGTCTCTCGATGGACTGAACGGTCATCTGGATAAGACAAATGCTGATGCGTCGTTTACCCAAGTTACGTATGACCAAGTACAAGAAAACTCATTTCATTCTGCAGGAACCACTTTTGGTACAGCTAATTTAGACTATTTTAAAACTTGGTTTTCAGATATTAGTTTATCTGCGGCCAGACCCGGACCAACTTCGGTTAATCCTAAAGATTATCTTACAAGGTTTATTCCGGTTCCTGGGGCCTCCGCTACGTTCTATCTTCCAGACGCTGCCTTAGTCGTCTTAACTTGGACGATAGGTTGGGGAAGTGACTCTAGGGCGCAGTGTATGAGCACAACAAAAAGCCGAGGGGGAAGTGACGGCCGTGCTGGTGCTGATTCTTACGTAGCGTTATTTGTGAATAATGCCTTGCAAACGGCGCAAATGAGACAGTGTAGTCGGTCTATTTATCCTGTTAAAGAAGACGGTATTGGAAAAGGTATGTTAGACGCTGATTCTAACTCTAGTAACGGTACGGTAAATTTAGAGGACAATGTTCATTTAGGTATGATAAAAAACCGCTATTGGCACGGACACTGTACAGTGTCTTTGGCTGCAGGTTGGCATAATATTAGTTTACGTCTTTTGAGTGGTTCTGCTCCACATAAGAATCGAAGCCCCCAACGGTTAGACTTTGCCACAGAGACGGGAGGGGAAGGTTATTCCCATCAAGAAAGTTACTATGATAGTTGTCGGCAGACACGGGTCTGGGCTCGGTCCTTGCGTTATGTAGCTTTGAGGAGGTCAGGATAATGACACCAGAAGAACGAGCTAAGCTATTCGCGCGGTATGAGTCTAAGAGGAAGTCTACGTCATCCAAGGGCACCGGCTCTTCTCAAGGTGCGCCTCCTCCTCCGGCTGGGGATGCCAAGGTCGAGGTCGAGGTCGAAGAAGAAGTTGAGCCTGGTGTCACTGACTTTACTGTTGCTGAAAGTGTATCCCAGGTTCCTGACCCGGTAGCGCTACAGCAGAATCGCGAAGCGGTGGCCCAAGGTTTGTTTAGTCGTTTAGGTTCATCAATTGATCGAGCCGTAGCCTATGAACCCGAACCTGTACGAGATATTCGGTTTGACCCCGAAACACGTGCCGAGCGTAGGGAGATGCGTCCTGTTAGTGCTATTCCTAAAGCGCTTGCAGGGGGAGCACAGGCTGCACTAGAACCTGTTGAGGATGTAGCCTTTGCGGCTAAAGAAGCCATTACTCAACCCGTAACTTCGGATTTACCTACACCTTATATCGGTCGGGAGATCGAGAGATTAGAGGCGGAGAAAATGCGTCTTCAGCAAAAGATTGATGACCTTAGAGGGGAAGCGGCGCGTCGGACAGGGGTGCAAGAAGATAAGCTACGTTTTCAAGGCATGGAACCATAGGAGGCCAACATGGCTTTAGGTAAATACAAACCAGGGGCTCTCGGAGCTATTGGCGCAGAGAAGAGAGACAAACGAGATACGCTGCAGCAGTTTAAAACATTGCAAACAGATCCTAGATCCCTTGGTTTAACCGATGCCGAGCGGGAACGAGAGGCTTTTACGGCCCGCCGCGCAGGTGGAGCAGAAGCTGAGGCACAAAGCCGAGCACAAACGCTAGGTCTAAGCAAACAGCTTGAACAGCAAAAAGCTGACCAGATTCGTGCTCGAATGACTCGACGCGCAGATATTGCCCGTCAGAAAGCAAAAGAGGGCTTAAAAACTGCGGCTCAAGCCGGAATGATTGTAGCGGGTGCCGCTACCGGACAGCCGGGACTTGCTCTTGAAGGGGTGCGTGGCATGGCTGGCATCGAAAATGCACCAAGTACCCAGGATACGCTTAAAAAGAAAGGCGCAACAGCCAGCGGGCTTCTATCAGGAATGGGGGGTAGCTAATGGCTGAATTAACTCCAGAGTTGTACCAACAAGTACGAGACCTCAGTCGCTTTAAACGAGACTTTACCCTGGATGAGATTGGCCGTCGTGCGGCTATTGCTGCGGGTATTGCTGGTGGCATGGACCCCAGGGCTGCTCAAGAGTATTACCTTAGTCAGTCTCCTTACCGACTTACACGCAGTGAGTTCGACTCGCGTTTAGGTCAACTAATGGAGTTGGCACAACTTCAGGCACGGCAAGAAGCAGCGGCTCTTAGAGGAGACCAAGCAGCCGCTAGGGCTGTTCAAAGTACCCAAGTGGCTCTGGCTAAAGCAAGAGCAGACACTAACAAGGCGGTTGCTGCAGCAATGGCTGGTAGTTACGGTAAAGGTAAAGTAGATCGTTTACAATATTTAAATGAACAAGAACGGGAACTACTCTATGGAGAAGATACGGCCGTATCCCTTCAAGCCGAACAGTTACTAAGAACAGCTAATCCTGGAGATCCGATCACAACATTTTTACCCGGTCAATCCCCAGTATACAAAGAGATAGTAGATAAAGTAGCCGACTTAAAGGGGAAATCCTTAGAGAGGTACCTGACAAAAGTAGCCGGGTTACGGGGGACTACTCTTGACGCCTTGAAAGCAGATTTAGTCGAGGCTGCAGCAGGGGATAGTCCTTGGGGCTCTTTGAGTGGTGACATTGAGGCCAAGCTTGAGGCTGTTCCTGGTGAACTTACTGCCATTAAAGAAGAACGCGCAAAAATTGATCGGGAGCTTCGGGCTCGAATGGGTTTTAGTCCAGTGGCACAGCTAAACGCGGTGAACGCGGCTGAACGCACCGGCAGGGCCTCGGGAGAAAGTGCAGCACCCCTAGCTGCAGACGTAAGCCTTATTCAACAAGCCTTAACTGAGTTCCCTGAAGAGGGGCCGCCCATTCGGATGGAGCGAGAGCGCCTTCAGCGTGGTCCTGAGTTTCAACAATTTATGGAAGAGTTCTACGGGCGTTCTGCAGAAGACCGACCTTTCTCTGACATTGAAGAGCGTATGGCATTACGGGGCTCAAGAATGTTGAGCCGGAAGCAGGCTCGTGGTGAGCGTCAAGAGGGACGGCAACGGCTGGGTGCGTTGCGTCGTGGTGAAGAGTTTGTGGCAGAAGAAACCGTGAAAGAAGAACCTGCGGAAACCACAGAGAAAGCTCCGTCTAAATCGGCCCAGCTAAACGTACCCGCTGCTGCGGAGGCTACTACGGCTACAGGGGTGGGGGAACAACCCGATATTAACGCCTACTCTTTTACTGAGTTTGACATGGAAGAGGATCCGTTTTTGTACCGAGTCACTAAAGACGGGGAGTTTCAGTCCAAGCGGCGCGGTGCTAAAAACTTTATCCCTTATATTGCAAACCCTTATGCCGAGGGTGGCTTAGTAGATAAAATCAACGCGGCGGCAGTTGCCCCAAAAAAGAGCGATGATAGAGCCGTCCTGGAAATGAGGGGGGACACCTTTAGTCCAGAGGTTTCTAAGAGTATCTTCGAGGTGGATATTCTTACCCGGCCTGAGCAAACACCTACGGTACAGGACCGTGCCCGTCAGCGAGTTAGAAGTGCGTACCCAGAGATGCCATTTGCGGATCCTTTAGGGGAAGATCCTGAAGATGCGCTTGATGTCGTAGACGAACCGATGGTCCGACCCTCTGGGGCCGTTCCAATGCCACGACGCATGGATGAAGCTGTACGTCAGCAGCAAACTAGGGAAGAGTTGCTGGATCCAAGAACACAACTTTTGGAGGCGCCTGAGGAGTTTGAGTTTGAGGCAGACACCCAGGAAACTATGGACCTCGTACCAGGCTCAGAAGAAGCTATCGCGGAAAGTGCGGCACAAGTTGCTAAAGCGCAGACCGAAGTATTCGACACCCCGCCAGAGAACCCAATGGGGACACCTCTTAGTGATGCACCCCCCACAGCTAACGAGGTCTTAAAGACTAACCTTGAATCAGCCGGAATTGAAGAAGAAGTTTATGGTGATGGTGATGGGCTAGTGGGGGAAAGTCCCCAGGTCCGTTTAGAAAATGAAAAGAGAAAACAACTTCTACGGCGGATGCGTCCGTAATGTCCCTTACTCCTGCACAACGTCAAGCGTTAAGTCAAAAATATCAGCAGAAGTTTCCTAAAGCACCTGCGGTACCAAAAGCACCTACGCCTATTGTTGAAGAAGAGGAAGTTGTAGAGACGGTGACTGCTCCAGCAGCAGTCTCTCAACCTAAGATAGAGGCCCCCGCTGCACCTAAGCCAATCGAGAAACCAAAGCCGACTTTTGATGTAGAAGCATTCCGCACTTCAGAAAAGAAACGAGACGAGTATCGGCGTAAGATGTTGCCCGAGATGCAGCAGCGCCGTGACGAGATCGTTGATGCATTGTACAAGACTCGGGGACAAGAGTTTGGTTTTACAGCGGGCACGGAAGAAGACCGTGAGGCTTTTGTCGACTACGCCATTAAAGATTTTGTTGAAAATAAGAATGTAAACCCGATTATTGCTAGTCCTGTTGCGCGAGACTTTCTTAACTACGAGGCGATTAAGCGCTACGGGGCGACAATTACTCCTCGGGGGGAGAGGTATGAGGCCCAGCAAGCTCTACTCAAGGGCTACGAGGAAGATAAAAAGCGAGCAGAGAAACGGTCCCAGCTTCAAACGGATTTAACCGAGAGCCTAAAAGCTCGGGGCAATCCGGATGCTCGGGTGGTCACAGTGTTTGAGGATGGGTCGGTACAAGAGGCTTATCCTTACTGGGAAAAATATCGAGGGGATGAGATTGAAACACAGATCAATAAGCTCAACGATCGCACTCCTATTGGCAATGCCGCAGGGGTAAAGTTTGACCTAGAAGAAGAAGCCAAGGTGCAGGACGCTATCCTGCGTATCAATCCGCTAGACCTACCAAAAGAAGAGAGAGAAAAGTTTGTTCGTCAACAACAGTATATTTTAACTTCACGCGAGTTAGCTCGACTACCTCGTGAGGGCACCGTTAAAAAAGGTCTCATCATTGTCCCTCAAGTACAACAGTCTGACGGAACATATGCAGTTGACTTAGATCAAAAAGCCTACAACTTGTCTCTGGCGTACCTAATCGATGAAGCAAGGGATAAAGGTGTAAGTAGCATTCCAGAACTACAGAAAATAATTGGTCCCGAGAAGCTAAGGGATTTGCGTAAGGAACTGCTTGAAAAAGCGCAGAAACGTATGCAGTCCACTCAACTTCAAGGTCTTGGTGGTGTGCTTTACATTGCCGACCGGGAAAAGTTTAAGCAGGACCTTATCGAAGGTCGTGATCCTCTCAGCTACTTCGACCCCGTCCTGAGCTTCGCAGGGCTTTACGATAGGATCTTCCCCCAAGAAGACCAGTCTTTACGAAGTAAAGTGGCCCAGTTTGAGGCTCCTTTCAAACGTGTTCTTTACCCACAGAGCTTTGAGGGAATGGGTCAAGGTACTTTGTACTACGGCCGAACCTTAGATCAATTAGGAGAAGGCTACCTCGACTACTTCTTAGACTTTGGGCCGTGGCGACCTATTATGTCGTGGTTGTTAGACCCCCGCCAGGATGTGGAGTGGGGCAGCATCGAGCACCTTACGAGACAAGAGCAGGGGTACAGTGTCTTCCGGGATATTCCTCAAATTACCCAGGGACTAGAAGCACTGGGTGTTAGCCCCACTGCTGCTAAAGGAGCAGCTTGGTATGCTGCACTGGGGTTGGTGCTAACCGAGCCGGACCTGTTCACTCTGGTAACCGGAGGCCTGGGGAAAGTAGCTACGACTCCCGCAAAGCTAGCCGCAGAAGCTGCTGGGGTGGGCCGTATAGGGGACGTCGCTAAAGCTAGAAAGGCGGAAAAAGAAGCGGCTCAGATCCGTGAGATAGTAGCACAAATGGGAGAAAATCCAGAAGACCTTGATGCTGCGTTAGATGCGTTAGACACCTTACGGCGCGAAGAAGCTGCAGGGTTTATCTCCCGAGCTATCGTTGCGGGTGAGTTAGCCTTGCCTCCGGCAGGACAAAACGCTGAGATTAGTGCTCAAATAAGTGACCTATCAAGAAAAAGCCTAAAAGAATTAGAAGCAACCGAAGGTATTATCGGAGAGTTTGCTCGTCAAGAACGACGTGTACTTAGTGAATTAAATCGTGTCCTAGACGAACAAGGCGTCTCAAAGCAACTTGCAGACGAAGTGTTCGGGGAGGCGTCAACTAACTTAAGGGCGTACTACCTACATAAATTACAGCAGTCCGAGAATCAAGACAACTTTATCCGAGCAGCCCAAGCTTCCGGGGAGCGGTTAAGCGACATTGCTAAGACGGATCTTAGGGGTGTTTTAGTCCCTGATTTAAGTAAGTTGACCGTGGACGTTATGAAGAGTAAGGCCGCTTTACAGACTGCGACAACGCTTACAGATGACGTAGCAAAGTTAAATCGTCAGATAGCTCGCGCCGAAACCACTGTTAGAACAACAGAAGATGCCAAGGCTCTAGCTAAGCTTGAAAAAGATCGTCGCGAACTAATGTCTAAGCTAGCCAAGGCTCAGCGTGAGATAAAACCAGGGTTGATTAAAGCTCCCATTGATGTTGCAGCACGAAGTGTCGCGACTGCAGCGAGAGAAGCGGCCGAGGCGAAAGCACTACTAAAGAAAACCTATAAGGCTGCCACGGGTAAAAATCTTAGTGAAACGATTTTTATGAATGTGGATGAATACGCGGCTTTATCACAAGCTAGGTCTAAAGCACAGGGTTTGGTTGGCGCCCCTCTTGTTGCAAAAATCCAAGAGTCTCTTACCCAAGTTGCTGACTCACTAGATGCCTACAGGGACTTACTACGTAAGCCTAAAATTGAGCAGCAGGCTCTTCTTGAACGTCGGGTTGATACCGAGCCCACAAAGTTTGTGACACGAACTAGCCCAAATAAATTTACGTTAGATGCCGGAGCATGGTTAGACTCTTTAGAAGCAGAGTTTAGCGGGAGAGAATTGGCCGCAGCCATTGCTCGGGTCGGAGGGACTGTAGAGGGGGAAGCTCTTACCCAGAAACTTCTATCACGAGCAGTGGTCCCTGTATCGGCGAGGGACCTAGAACGTCTTAAACTAATTACCGATCCCCTTGCAGGTAAGACTCTGACAGAGACAGAGTCAGCTATATCAATCGGTCGGGGTGTCGTCGAAGCTTGGCAAAGCAATACACGAACTCTTGGACGAGTGAAAACTCTTGAAGACATGGCCGCGTATGTAGTAAACCAAATCATGAAGATTGGGGATAAAGTTGATGCGCGTCGGAGTCGTTTGGGTCGGTTTGAGACTAATGTCCAAGACGTAGTAAAACGGGCTTTGGTTCGAGGTGAAGACGCCGAAAACGAGTTTGTTACTTACTTGCTAGGCAACATCGATACTGAAGGCACGAACTTTAGCACCCTTGCCTTTAAAGCACTGGACACATCAGAAAATCTACCCCTTGTCAGCAAAGGGGTTTTTGGCACTGAGCAAGTAACCCCGAGTCGGGTAGCAGTGTTTAACCACTACAATGAACTGACCGTCTTCCAGAACTTTAAAAAGTATGTTCAAGAGTCAGTTCAAGGCATGTCCGATGAGGAACTAACAAGTTTCCTCGCATCGAGGGACGGCGCCTTCTACGGTACCGCCGTGTCTTTTTTACCGGCCAGTATCACCACTATGGAAAAAGAGATAGGTGCTCTGATGCCTAGGGCCTTTGAGTCGTTGATGAGAGCAAGTACGGCAGAAGAATACGCCAACTTGCTAAGGAAAAATACCTTCTTCTCATTTCGGGGGGCGTACCGCACAAGAGCCCCTAAACCCTCAGCGTTAGATGAAGTTACTGACGAAGTAATCGACGCCGTAGATCCCTTACAAGCCGAGCATGTTTCACTATCATTCCTCTCTCGATCGATGCTACTAGGACAAAACCGACGGCTTATCAATCAAAACTTAGCCGATGCCTTAGGTCCGTCGATGACTCCTGCAGCAGCGCAGAAGGCTAACTTTATCTTATCAGGAGCGCGGGCGGACAGTAGCAGTTCAGCTTTTGAATCAGTTATAACGGGTCGGAACGTTGGGTTTGACCCCACGGAAGCTATCGAGGCTATTCGAAGTTGGGGTGTAACGTTCGACAGCGACATTATGAATGATGTGGCAGATGCCGCGCAAGGCGCTGCTGATCTTCAAATGGGCTTCTTACGTGTAGGCCGAAACGCTGCGGGTGAAAGTATCTTCGCAGCCGCGCCCCTTATCAAACAGATCGAGGTCCAACTTGATACCGCGATTAAGACTCTAAATCGAACAGGAAGTCACTCAAAGCTTACCGATAAGCATGTCAACCAAACGAGTACGTGGCTACGGTTGTGGCGTACCTCTGTAACACGGGGACTCTTCGTGCCCCGACCCGCTTACTTTGCTAACCAGATGGCGGGCGACTTCGCTCAGATGCTTATGATGGAAGGGGCTCTCACAGCAAGAAGGGGCCCTGATGGTGCGCTCTACTTTAGTGGGGCTGTCCCCATGGCTTTTCAAAATGCCTTTACGTATGTCCCTTACTTTGGTCCCAAAATTACCCAAGCTTTAGAGGATGTAGGCGCCGCCGCCCGCGCACAAGGTAAGCTCTCCCTCACCTCACCCCTGAATGCTTTTGTAAACCCACATGTACAAAGTGTCTTGACCAATCGAAAGCCGGATGAGCTTTATAAAGTTAAAGAGGGGACGGCCACTTCGTCTCAGTTGCTAGCTGAAATGTCAGAAAGAAACGTGTTTGATGCACTGTACAGCGAAGACATGCGGAAAGCGGCTGCGGATATTGTAAAGCGATTTAAACCTCCTGAAATACCTTTCGGTACTGAACTCAAAAAAGCTAAAAAAGCGGCGACCTGGTGGCAAGACTACAGTGAAGTTTTAGTTCGACAAACTCAAGATCATCAACGTGCAGCGATGTATTTAGAGTATCGATTACGCCGGGGAGCCACCGCAAAGGAAGCCCAGAAAGCCGTAGAAGATACTTTCTACGACTGGCGCCATGGTGTAAGCCAAAATGAGATGAATAAGTTAGCCTACATGTCGGCGTTCTATCCTTATTTTAGGCTCTCAATGCAACAAATGGCCTCGGCTTTAACCCAACCACTAACCTATAGTGGTAGCGATCTAGTGAAGTACAGCATCCTAGGCACCGGTAAACTAAACCGTGTAAGGAAAAGCGGTAATATCGTCTTTGGTTTACCTGACTACGTGAACGACAACAGCGGGGAAGAGTTGGGGTATGCCGAAGCGGTTCAAGTTGCTGGTATGAAAACTCGTCCCGAGTTCTACGGCAGTCGACCTATTCTTGCTTCGGAACTAACCCCAGAGGGCAAACAACAGATTCGCATTGGCCCATCTTTTGGTACGTTTGAAACGGTAGAGATTTACTTAACGCTGCTCCAAGCAATGGTAGGTAGTGCTGCGATAGCTAATTTCCCTGGGACAGAAGACTTCATAGTAGGGGAAGACTTTAACGAACAGGTGTTTGATACTTTGATTACAGATCAACTTAACCCTATCATGCGTACCGGCGTTAAGGGAGCTTGGGACGGGTTTTCTGGTAAAAGTATGTCTCCGGCTGTTCGAATACCCGATCGCTTAGAGGCACTGAAACTTATGGAACGTTACCCTTTCATCGGGGAAGCTCTCGTACCTAATCGTTACGGGGAGCTTACGATGCCGCGCGCTTTTCGCGACGGGTTAGACGCGGTACCGTTTTTTGGTACAGAGTTACCTCGACTGACAAAAACAGCTTTAAGCCTAAACAAAACCATCAACCCGACAGATGAGGCCGAGTGGGATGTAGGGACAAAGCGCGGGATGGCTTGGCTTCTGTCGGAGTGGTTAGGGTTCACTCGTAGATACGAGGGACTGTCTGCTGAAGAAGGGCGTGACATTACAGCTAGAAAAATACGCCGTAGTGCAGAAGACGTTCTCCGAGAGGCTGGTGGTCGAGCAGAAGGTACGCGAGAATTTTTAGAAACTGATTAGACA
>TARA_R100001443_G_scaffold72179_2_pt1 | contig 26241 bp, 43 predicted proteins | sample TARA_R100001443 | Tara Oceans TARA_R100001443 (sample SAMEA2622142) | marine metagenome | biome: marine biome (ENVO:00000447); feature: deep chlorophyll maximum layer (ENVO:xxxxxxxx); material: "saline water (ENVO:00002010), including plankton (ENVO:xxxxxxxx)" | depth 50 m
TGAATGGATGAATGAGCATAAAGACGGAGAACAAGGTTTTCCTCCTAATCTGAATAGAACTCCTAGAGCGTGTCGTGAAAGATGGATAAGAAACTTAAAAGAACTAACACCGTCTATTAAGACAGTTAGAAAGGATGGTACATATACTCTTAAAGAAGACAAAAGCCCTGTTGTGGAAAAAGTGATTGATAAGCGAACACCATTAAATCGCCTAAACAACGAAAGCACTGATTATCCTAATACACATAAAGCGTGGACTTATGATGAATCATTAAATGCTTTGGTAATGTGGCATTCTTTGACAATTGATGATGCAAGGAATATGTTTGGTCGCCCGTATTGGGTGATTGCAAAGCATGTCGAAAAGCACTTTGATTTTACATATGCTGAAAGTAAATCGTTGCTTATGAAGGCCACCGAGATTAAGAATCAGTTAGAGGATAATATGAAGCCGGAGAAGAAACCTTCGCTACTCAAGCGTTGGAAGGCTAAGAGAAACGCTAAAAAGCAAGGGCGGCTAGAGAAGAAACTAGCAAAGGCCCAAAGAAAATTGAAGAAAATGGGAGTTGAAATAAATGAATGAAGATTTTGAAACTGAATTAAATATAGCCCGAATAGAAGCAGAACAACATATTGATGCTTATTATGAACAAGGAATGAAAATAGATGAATTATTTGAGCATATATGGTATGCTTCAACTAAAATACTGAATGGTTTAGAGGTTCAAGTTGTTATTGACTCTAATGATGCTATTCACATTTCATCGGGTTCAGCAGGTTATGTTGATTTTCAAATTGACCCTGTTGGAATGAAGTTACCGATTAAATGTTGGATTCATACACACCCATTTGGTAGTGCTTATTTCAGTGGAACTGATATTAGAACAGTTAGTATTTGGCAACCATTAATGAAAACGGCTTATGTGTTAGGTGGAGATGGGCATTATGGTTCTTGGAATCAAGAATTACCTTATCTATTGGATATATACCGTAACCATGAATACGAAAGAACACAAACTTGGACTAAAAAAGGAGATGAAGAAGAATGAGATTTTCAAAACTAAAAAGCGGAAATAATGCAGTTAGACAATATAAGGGTAGGCCAGCGAATACTCAAACAGTTTATACAAAGGTAAGAAGGAATGGTGAAACTGTAATGGTTATGTCTTCGGGTTATGTTAAACCTATGACTCTTAGAGAAAGACAGGCTAACCATCAGTTAAGGCATCCTAATGATAAGAACCAAAAGAAAACTAAAGGTGTCTTTTGGGGAAAGAAAGGCCATAAGGATAAGAAACTAAAAGAGTTCTTTGAAACTCATGTTTATACTTATATTGATGCTGATATGAATAAAGGTTGGGTTTGCATTGGTGGTGAAGAAGAATGAGGAAGTTTATTAGAGCAATTCTATACAGATTAGGATTAGTAAAATACAAGGGACATTTTATGGACTATGTTGAAGAGGTGTATATAGATGATACAATGGATGCTTAGAAAAACAATTGGTTTAATGGGAAGGGTCTATGTTATTTTAGATTCTTTTCTAAAGAACGAAGGTGGCCCTATTCTTGGAATAGAGATTGACGATGATTTTGAAAAAATGTCGAGAAGAGAACTTTGCAGATATGTTGAAGTAAAGTTTGGTTGGGAAAATGATGAATTTTGGAATTTACACTCCACCCAAAAAATTAGAGTGTGTTGCCAAATAGCAAGAGAAAATAAATTTAAGGTGAAAAAAAATGAATGAAGTAAAATTAAAAGCAGAAGTGTTAGATGAAATAATAAGTTATTTAGATATTATGAGAGAAAATAGTCAGCATCATCAAGATGAATATGATGCTATTCAATTTTTGCTAAATAACAGAACGGAAACAATTTGGCAATTGCCATTTGAAATAACGCCATTAGGTGATGCAGAATGAGAGCAGTAGGCGAATATGTTATTGTAAAAATAGAAGAAAAAAAGAGCGAAAGCGGTATATTAACCAAAGCCGCTAATGAAGGAAAGGTAATAGATTGTAAGGTCGATACAAGTCTTAGAGATAAGACTGTTCTCTTTAATGATAAGAGAGAATATACAAAGCAAAATGACCTTCTTTTTATTCCTTATGAGTTCATTTTGGCGGTGGTATGATTGTGTGCTAATTGCGGTGAAGAAACGATGGAGTATCTAGTTATGACACCAATAGGGCAAAGAGCCTTTTGTAGTGAAGAATGCTATACTCTATATGTTGGTATTCCTTATCATGGTGAAGGATATTACGGCTTGAATAAATACAATATTAATGATGTGGAGATGATAGAATGATAATTAATGGAGAAGAAGTAAAAACAAAATTGAAAGAAGGAATTGATTTAGTAGCAAATACTGTTAAACCCACATTGGGGCCACAGGCAAAGACAGTAATTCTGCAAGGTAATCCACCTGTTGTAATTAATGACGGAGTTACTATCACTAAGTATGTATCAAGTAATGACCCTTATGTTCAAATGGGCGTTCAAATGGTTCAAAACTTAGCAAGTAAAGCACAAGACAATTCCGGCGATGGTACAACAACGGCTTGTATTATTGCTCAAGCACTTGTTGATAATATTCAAAAACAAGAGAATTACAATATAAGAGTCCTTCAAAATGAATTAGAAGAGGCTCAAGAAATTATTGTGGCATATCTAAAATCTAGCAAGACCGCTATTCACGATGATGATATTCAAGATGTTGCCACTATTGCGGCAAATAATGATTCTTATTTAGGAGGATTGATTCAAGAGGCTATTAGCGCAGTAGGTCGAGATGGTATCATTACCGTTGAAGAATCTAAGACGCATAAAACTCAAATAATTACAAGAGATGGTTTAGAGTTTGACGAAGGTTATCTAAGTCATATGATGTGTAATGGTGATGATAGCAAAGTAACATTTGATAATCCTGTTATCTTTTCATCTAATCTGAATATTAGAAATTTCCAAGAAATACTTCCGCTATTAGAATTATGTGCTAAGAATAAGAAACCGCTAGTAATCATTTGTCGAGGAATGGAGGGTTCCGCTTTAAGTAATGTAATTATGAATGTGCTTCAAAAGACAATTGAAGTAGCAGTAGTAAAAGCACCAAACTTCGGTGATGCTCAATTAGATGAGTTAGACGATATTGTAACTATTTGTGGTGGAAAGATGTTTAACGAAGAAAGTAAAGACGACCCATCAATGACTACATTGGATGAGTTAGGTACTGCTGATAGAGTAATTATTTCTAAAGACAGCACAGTTATTATTGGTGGAGGTAATTCTGATTCTGATTCTAAGAAACATAAAGTGTTTTCACTGAAAGAACTGTATGAATCGACAGATGACAAGTTTGACAAGATGCGCTACAAAAAGCGTGTTGCAAGATTGAATGGCGGTATTGCCACTATTCAAGTTGGTGCATCTTCGCAAATGGAAATGCGTGAAACTAAAGAAAGATTAGATGATGCGCTTAATGCTACTAAAGCGGCACTTGATGAAGGAGTTGTTATTGGTGGTGGTAAAGCACTTCTTAATGCGAGAAACTATTTAGATGTAGCAAAGAAGGGACATCATATTGTTTATGAATCATTGTTTTCCCCATTTGTAACTCTATGTGAAAATAGTAGCGTTGAAGGGGAAATTATGTTTAGAATCCTAAAGGAGAACGAATCCCTTAATGCCATGACGGGAGTTGTAGGAGATATGTTCGAATTAGGAATTGTTGACCCTGTAAAGGTAACAAGAAACAGTTTCCTTGCGGCTATGTCAATAGCAAAACTTTTCCTAACTACTGAAGTAGCAGTATTAGTGGAGGAATAATATGTCTAAGAAAAGAGCCGTAACTGTAACTTTACCTGCCCCTCATGCGGCAGAAGTTAAATGCCCTATTTGTGAAGGAAACAAATGTATTGTTTGTAAAATGACAGGTAAATTATCTATTCAAGTAGCACCTAAAATACCAATACAAAGAGCGCATATCATCAAGTATGTTGTTGAAAATATACATGATGTTGCTAATGAGATAACTAAGACTTACGGTTTAGTTCCAGAAATTAATACTGTTGAGGTCATTAATGTAAATGAAGGGCAGTATGAGATTGTTCAAGTTTCATCTTTAGGTGGGGCTTGCTGGGTAGTGAATCGTTTAGATGAATTAGATACACCTAAGTATTATACTTCTAGAAAGGAATTAGATAAATTCAAACAGGGGTGGTTTAGTGAGTGAAATGGAAATAAAAGGAAGAATCGTTAGAAATGCTAACGATGAAGTCCTTGTTAAAAGAGGCATCTATTGGAATATAGAAGTCATGGATATTAGATGGCATAAAAACAACAAGCCAACAAAAGGCATTCGTCTAAATATAGACGAAGCAAAGACATTATTAAATATATTAAAGAGGGAATTAGAATGAGATTTAGAACTAGTGAAGTACAAACAAAGGCTAGCGTTAGAAGGGCAAACCCACATAGACAATTTGAAATGGGGGCTTTAGACCGCCATAGGAGATATACTGCTGAATTGATTGATTTATGGTCTGCTTTTATAGAATTAGAAATGCCGGTGGGCGCAGGAGAAGGGAGAGGTTCAAGAGTGACAAAAGAACATATTGATAAATCTTGGAGTAAGTTTTCAGGACATATGTTAAAATTATTATTTTTGAATAAATTATTTGGAGATGAAGAAGAATGAATATGAATAAAATATTTTTAGATGTAACAAACGATAAAAGATTTGTGGAATGGGCGAAAGCCATGAAGAAGAAGATTAAGTGGAACCCTGCGGCATTATCCCACTTTGAGGATAATTATGCAGTAGTTAGAAATGGAATGTTTTTACCAAGAGCGTCTTTTGTGATGTATTGGGAAATGTTTCATTCAGATAACTTGGCTAGATTAGCACCTGCTATTAGCCAAGCCTCTATGATTCACATGCTACATCGTTTGATGGAACAGAATAAAAACGAAGAGTCAGCAGTAATGCAGACTATGATGATTAATTATGTTAGGCTGATGAATAGCATAGACCAAGGGGCGGCTTCTGATGAAGAAGAGTGAATGGATTTATTTATCAAAAGCCATGTGGAAATATGCTGACAAGCATGAAGGTAAACTTAGCCACCTTCTAAAAGAATTGGTTATTACAGTAAATACAAATATAGAGATGATTTTAAATGACAATGAGCAGATTAGCGAGATTATTAGAAAGCACCGACAGGGAAACACCAACGAAACAGGTATCTATGATTACGGAACAAGTGGGAACCTTCAAGAATAAACAAGCATTATTTTCTATCCTAGCCAAAGAATATCCTAATAATAACATAGGGCTTTCAAGGGCTAAGAAGTGGATGGCTAAAATATACAATGTTTTTGAAGATGAGATAGAAAGCGAATACAAAGCGCATGATGATTTAGGAGATGCTATTTATTATTTAGATATATCAGCACAAACTAGAGAAGAAACGCCGCTTGCAAGCGTCTTGCGGCTACTTTCTATGGACTGTAACGGGATTAACACTGATTCATTTAAGACAATACAACAGGCCATGATAAACATGAGTGCCTTAGAATGCCGATGGTTTATTCGCTATTGGTTAAAAACACCACGCAACGGGATTAATAGTGGAGTAGTTAAGAAGATATTAGCGAAACATTACAATAAGAAATTATCAGATGTTAAAAAGCATTGTAACTTTAATTCTATTTCCAATGTTGCACGGTATTATGAATCTAACAGTGAACCACCTATGAATCTTGAACATGGTTCTTTTGTAGCACCTATGTTAGCAAAAGACCTGCCTATGAATAAATGGCCTCTTGATAAAATAGTGGACTACAAGTATGACGGTAATCGTTATCAAATCCATAAAGAAGGAGATAGTGTGATTATCTTTAATCGTAAAGGTAATGTAGTTACTCCGCAGTTTTCTGATGTAGCGGATATTGTTAGAGAATATGATGTACCTAATGTTATACTAGATGGTGAAATATATCCTATTAATGAAGATGGTACGCCAGCAGAACACAAGAAGATGGGTACAAGAGTTCATTCTAAAAACCATGCAGAAGCGATAGAAAAGGTTCCTGTTGAATGGGTGATTTTTGATTGTCTAAAGTTTAATGGTGAAACTATCATGGAATTATCTTATAGAGATAGACTTGACAAATTCAAAGGATTACCTAATCAAGCACATAGAATGCCGGATGAATGCGTTGATGCTCTTGCCTTTTACAGCAGAGCAATTAATGACGGCTTTGAAGGTATTATAGTTAAGGATGCTTCTTTACCTTATGAAGCAGGTAAAAGAAGCGTAGGTTGGGCTAAATATAAGCCACCTAGAATTAATTTAGATGTGGTTGTTCTAACTGCTAAATATGGCGAAGGCAAAAGAGCGAATGTATTCGGTACTTTTGGAATAGGTGTAAGGACTGAAAATGATGGCTATGTTAATTTAGGTTCTGTCGGTACAGGTTTTAGCGATAGTCAATTAGTTAGGTTAACTAATGAATTAAGAAGACAAGTTGATAATCACGAAAACGGTACTTATCACTTCTTACCTAGAGTGGTTTTAGAAGTAACTGCTGATTTAATAACACAAGATGCAGAAGGTAACTATGGATTAAGATTTCCTAGATGTGTCCGTATTCGTGATGATAAATTTGTTGCGGATATTAATACCTTAGATGATATGATAGAGATGATAATATGAAAAGTCCAATAGTATATGATGATAATGAAATTAAGGAAACAGCCGAAGAAGAAGAAAGGATAGCAAAAAAAAGAAATCACGCTATGCCTATCGAGCAATTGATTGCAGATGAAAAGGGTAATGTCTTTTTGATAAAAAATCTGAACCAAAAGCAAACAGAAAGAATGTTAGAATTATACAAAAAGCGTATGATAATTTCTATTAAAAAACTGCGTTTGTTACATCATAGATTATATGATATTCAAACACTTAAATTACCAAGACTTTCAGAGGCTTCAAGAATCCATATTGATAAAAAAATCAGTAAAGAAGCGGGATTTGTTTTGAACCAAGATTTGCAAGCATTTCATAAAAAAATGAAAGAAACAGAAAAGGAATACGCTGAAGTTGTTCGCCATAAAACATTTGTAAACATGGCAATTATTCAATTAGAAAACGGTGCAGACCCTAAAATGATTTTGAATTTGTTAAAACAAACACAGATGGAGGAACCAGAATGATACAAAAAGGACAATTGACAGTTATTGATTTAGAAACCTATACTTGTATTGAAGTGAAAGAAGGCTATGCTTATTTGAAGAATGTCCTACACGAACAGGGTAGGCCAAGAAAGATGCTTCAACACCTTGTTCCATACTTTACAGAAGAAGGTGAGTTTATTGAACCTAAACAGCCGGTGAAGAAGAAATATTCTTCAAGAGTCAGTCTTAAACAACTGATTAACAATAGCACGGAAATGCCTGTTAGTAGGTCTTTTGTAAGTCTATTATCCGAATGGCTTGAGGGTGCTGTTACTGATATGGTAGTGTGGGCTGAAAACAATGCTAATGCTAAAAACCATCAAAGGATTTCAGCACAACATTTGTATTGGTGGGAGTTAAGCCATACCCAAGAACCTAACGGGCATTGGCCTTCACAGGAAGATTATGTAAAAGAAAGGTGATTTTGTGCTTCAAGATGAACATATCCAAGAATGGATAAATGAGTATGGAGGGGTTACTTCTTATACTTATCTTGTTTATGGAGAAATAGATAATAGAGATTTGTTGATGATTCAGCAAGGATTAACTCTTAGGTTACTCCATAAAGGACACGACCATATGATGTTAATTATTGAAGAAATAATTGATGAGGAATTAGCAAATGCTTTAGGTCATTATAGGGGAACACAAATAAACATAGTTTTCCGTGGAGATAATTCAGATATTGAAGAGTTAATAACTTCAACTATTTCCGAAGGACTCGAATATTTAAGATTAAAACATGACTTCATTGGAATGATGGGGGCAAATGAATATGTATAGTAAAGATATGTTAATAGGAATTTTGTTAAGTGTAGGAAAACCAGAAATACAAATCATAAGAGATGATAACTCTAACATAGGTTATAGAGTTAGGCTGATGGTAAAACTAAGAGGGAGAGAACAATTTGTTGAAGCGGTTTCAAGAACCCTTCTTCAACATGAAATAACTTGCTCTATTTCTAAACAAGAGTCTAAATCAAGACCAGCACCAATATTAAAAATTGGAGGCATTAAAAATATCTATAAGTTGATGGTATTAATTCATCCTCACCTTATTGATAAGAATGAACTATGGCCTCCGTTTAGAGAAGCGGTGAATATAGTAGCAGATAATAAACACTTAACACTAGAAGGATTAGAAGAATTATTCCGTATAAAGGGATTGATATAATGGGTATGAGTAATTTAAATAACAATAGACCAATACTAATAACAGGAAAAACAGGAACAGGAAAAACAACAAAGGCAAAGGGTATGTTACCTAATGCTTTAGTTGTGTATGCAAATGAAATGAATATCCAAGACTTAGGTTCGTTGCCTAAAGAGAATGGAATCATCATTGAAGATGTGCATTATAAACCTAATAAAGAGTCGATTCTTAATGTTATTAGAAGGTATAGGGGAGATATAGTTTTGACATCTATTAATGAGAAAGATGTTCCAAAGGAAATCAAGGCCAAGTGCCAGATTAAACGAGCAGGTTCTCATAATTATTTAACAGATTCAATCAAAGAATTAGCACCCCATAGTCAAGAACCGTTTGCTTTGGATAAGGACACCTATTCTTTAGTAATGTTCTATCTAAAAGAAACAGATAGAGATATTGTTTCAGAAGTTTTGAAGCATAATAAACCACCCGATACGCAGATTCTATCATGGATTGTTGAAAACATTCATCCCAATAAAATATTATTTATTGATGGTGTGGTTAAACGAAGATGGAGTCAAAAATACTTTTACGAGATGTTAGCCTATTGTCATAGTGGTAACATTCGTGGGAGAATCAACATGCCAAAAAGAGGCACATTTTCTAAGATACCTAAACTGATTAAAAGGTTGGGTATTAAGAACGGAGATAAAAGAATCTTTGCTCAAATGATAAAGGATGAGGATTTCGTAAAATACGCCAAGTCCAAATTCAATAATGGTGATTGTAGGATTCTTAATTTGGGCGAAAAGAAAAGAAGAAAAAGAACTGAAAAAATAAAAATAAAAGTGAATACATTGGAGGAATATTTTTGAAAAATAAAAATTTAGTTAATACACTGTTTTCTATATTACAAGATACAGAAATGGGTGTAGGAGAAATACAACATAGATTGAAAGAAAACGGACATGCTTTAAGAGGTAGGTCTTTCACACGACAGCAAATTGCTGGTATTTTAGCAAAGAATAAACTCTTTGTTAAAACAAGAAAACAAGCAAAGACTACGCTTTGGAAAGCAAATCCTGACTATAAATACATAGAAAGGAAAAGAAAGAATGGCGGAGAAGTACCTAGTAATTGGGAGAGAGTATAATGTTATGGACTGAAAAATATAGACCTAAGACTTTACGAAATATCAAAGGGCAAGAACATTTTGTTTTAGATGCCGAAGTATGGGTTGAAGAAAAGAACATGCCTAATGTATTACTTTATGGTAATGCAGGTACAGGTAAAACAGGTGCAGGTTTGGCATTAGCAAAGAGTATTTTAGGAGAACATGCTAAAGATAATTTTGTTGAAGTAAATGCTTCTGATGATAGAAGATTAGAAGTGATAAGAACCACAATTAAGAATGTCGCACAAAGCGGTACTATTGGTGATGTTCCTTTTAGAATCTGTCTATTAGATGAAATGGATGGCATGACAAAGGATGCTCAAAATGCTTTGAAAAGAATCATGGAAAGATATGCCGCTAATATACGCTTTATTATTACTTGTAATGATAAGAGCAAGATTATTCACCCACTACAAAGTCGGTGTGCTAACTATCATTTTAAGCCATTGTCTAATGAAACCGTTTTAGAAGTTATCAAAGAAATACTTCAAAAGGAACAGGTATCTAATTTTAGGGATGATGAGTTGACTCCCTTTATAGCCTCCTTAGATGGTGACATGCGTAGGGCGATTACGGAACTACAAGCCGCAAAATCATCTGGCTTTTCATTAACAAAGCAAATCGAAAATTCACTACAAGAATATAATAAAATACTAATGCTAATACTAGATAAAAAACCGAATGAATCTCTTAACCAACTTCATAATATAATTTATGAAGGTCGTAATGTAAAAGAGATTTGTTTAGGACTTCACGATGCAGTAATTAATTCAGAAGGATTAGATAATCTGTTAAAATTCAAACTACTAAGAACAATAGGAGAAAGCGAATGGCGTTCCACTACCATGACACCAAAGGTATTACTATCTTGGATGGTAGGACAATTAATTTAAGAAAAAAAATGAGGGAAAAATATGAACGAAGAAATGAAAAACGAAATAGAAAAATCTGTGCAATATATTGATATGAGCCTTGAAGATGCAATTAGCAAATTTAAGGAGATTTGTTCAGAGAACGGAATAGAAACAACAGACCCGTTAGCAAAGGGGCTTTGGCGTAATTATGTTGCTCAAAGTCGCAGGGCTAATAAGCCAAATACCGGAACAACAAGTAATTCACTTGTAAAGAAGGTATTCGGGTTCTTTGTTGGTCTTGAAGAACCAAGGGATATGATGTCTTGGAATAGAAACAAGGCTAAAGACGAATATAGAAGGGATGCTGATAATGCTTTACAAGAAGGTATTATCGCTAATGCAGAAGAAACTGCTACCGGATGGCAAATTACCCGATATTTCAAGGGTGAAATGCAACAAAAGACAGTAACAGAAAGACCTGCTACTGCCGAAGAAATGGATGATGGAGTATGGATTATTCCTTTGGATAGTACCGAAAGATACCAAAATGGCGGTGAAAACCGTAACTTTGGGAAACCACTTCCTCTTGAGCAATTTAGGAGAACAGGAGTATTCTTTGGTAGTGTCGAAGGTGGAGAAATGAAGAAATATAATTTCTCATATAAGAATCAAGGTGGAGTTAACTTTACTCCTAATACCTATGATTTTGTTCACTTTGTAGCAATACCAAGTGAAGACGGCAATAACTTGTATGGTATGACTGAAACCACATTGGCTAGTCTAATTAGAAATGCTGAATTAAACCCAGACAATTCTGATTATAGAAATATGGATAGTTATGACTTTGAAGAATGTCTTGCTAATAACTTTGGCAGTCATTTGACACCACTTGTTGAAATAGATAGAGCGCACATTACTAGACAAACTTTGCCTAATAATGAGCGTTTCATTATTACAGACGGTACAGTATGTAATATGAATATGATGCCAACAAAGAACGGTAATCGCATTTTGAATGTGACTGACCTAAACGCTGAATTTGATTATGATAATGATAACAACATGACTACTTGTTGGGTTCCATCTAATATTGAATTAGACTTTGGTATCGGTTCTTCTGTTATCATTGTAGGAAAAACATCTCAACGAATTACAGATGAAGGGCCGGAGCCTGTAACCATTAATGTTTCAGGACTTTATGTAACTGAAAAGAGAGGTTCACCTGTTGAAGTGAACCAACCCGTTGAAACTGATTTTGATTGGTTTTGAAGTTTAACTCCAAATGAAGGCATACAAGTGTAAGCATAAACTTGTGGAGAAATAGATGCTCAAATGGGTGCGAAGCCCTATTTAAATTTAAGAGGAATTAGAATGAATAGAATATTAGAAGGCAGGTTCCTACTAAAAGGCAATAGTTACATTATTGATTTGATTAATGTTGACTTTTTGACTTGGAAGGAAAATGCAACGGAATACGGTACTTATTGGTTGAAGATGCACATTGGCTCTAAAGAGGCTAGGTACATCTGTTCCAAAGAAGAATTAAAAATGATTATAGAAGAATGGACTAAGGTTCATGGAAATAAAATAGAAATAGAAATAGATGAATTAGGTGAAGACGATGAGTTTGACGAGTAAACAAGGAACAGCAAGTAATATGGATTTTGGAAAGAAACAAGAAGAGTTTAATAATAAGTTTCAAGAACTAATGGCTAATAAAAGAAAGAAGGTTAATTCTAGATTAGTGTTAGGTATTTGGGGCCATCCAAAAACAGGAAAGACAGGTATCGCTTTAGATTTTGCCGATAGACCAATTTATGTTTTAGATTGGGATAAAGGCGTTGAATCAACATGGCGTGAACATCACGAAGCGACTGAGAGAATACAAGTGTATTGTCCTATTGAAATGAACAAAGACAATGTAATTGATATACAAAAGAGCGAAGACAATTCGCATATGTTTATCAAATATGTTAGGTCTAAGATTGAAGAAGGCGAAAGACCTGTATTTGTTCTTGACGGCGTTGATACTTGGCTTGACTCTTGTATCTTGAAGATTAATCCTAACCCGACTTTAGTTACAAAGGTTATGCCATATCAATACGGTGCAAGAAACAAGACTTTCTATCACCTATTAGATTCGATATATCTTCTTGATTGTGATGTAATCTATATTACTCACGAAACAGAAAAGTATCAAGACGGCTCTCCTATTGGCATGATTGCTAATTGGAAAGATTGGGGCGGTAAATTGGAACAAGAGATTCACTGCTCAAGAAAGAAGGTAAAGGGTGAAATGCACTATTTGGCTGAATTAGTCGGTAGTCGCACTAATGGTAATTTAGTTGGCACTACTTGGACTATTAGACAAGGTACTCCGCCTAACATTACTTGGAATGGCATTCCCGAATTAAGGGAGGGTAAAGTTTGAGCAAGTCTGTTTCGTCGGAAAGAGGCCAATGTCACGGTATAGTAAATGACGGACATGGCGTAAAAGCGGGCGATAGATGCAGAATGTATGATAACAACAGCGAAAGATACAATCTTTGTCAAAATGAAAACAAAGATATGTGTTATATGCACTGTGATTGCGACTACTGTTCAAGTAAATTTGCTCCAACTAAAAATAGAGGAAAAAGGTATTCTCCTAAAAAATTAGAATCACCAGATTTTCTTTGGAAAGAGAAGGATATAGTTAAATTACAGTGTTTGCTTCAAGCAATAAGTGAAAAACAACCACTTCATCCTTTTTATAATAGGACAAAAGAAATTTATCGAAATAAAAATAAAGTGGCAAAATTACATTCTAGATTAATAGAATTAGGAAAAGAAATACAAAGTGTAAAGAGGGAATTAAATGATATTTAGAATAGAATCAAAATTAATAACAAAGGCATTAGAAGATATACAAGGCAAAGGAATGTATTTAGGTGATGGTGGATTATCTAATTCAAGATTAGGAGAATATGTTCTAATGCAATTAGAGAACGATACCTTAACTTTATGGAATGGTGACACTACTTTTGGATTGACTCTAACTTTACCTGTTGAAGAAACAATAGAAGAGGGAACATTCATCGGCAGTGCGGCAACAATTATTCCTTACTTGAAAAAGTTTAACGGTATTGTTACTCTTAACTATACTGACTTTTTGGCAGTTAGTAGCGGAAATAAATCTGCTTCTATTCCAGCCGCAGTTAATCATCCTAACATTGACGCTATTGAAAGAATCAAGCAGATGGTTGATGGTGTGGCTTTTGAGCCTGTTATCAATAATCTATGGAAATTCGGTTCTTCTAATTTTGAAGGGGCTTTTCAAGTACCCGATACTTTATTCGATGAAGCAGTAAGTGGCTGTGAATTGGTTAAAAGCGGTGTTTATCTTTTGAATTATTTACCTACTGATAATGAAGTAAATGTTCATTCAACACTTCAAATTAGCAGTGAAAATGGGATAGCCAATAGGTATGAGCAAGTATTACACCCGACCCAATCAATAGGAGATGCCGCTACATTACAGTATTCTGGCCCACTTCATAAGTTTTTGAAAGGACAGGGATTGCTTAACTTTTATGTAAAAGATGAGTTTCCTCTTTTGATTGTTGGCCCGAATAAAATGGTTGTTAAAGCCCCCTTTACAGGGGGTAACTGAATGATAATTAGTAGGTGTTTAGATGGAAAACACATATACAAATCTTGGAGAGAGAATAATGAAAAGAAATTCGAATTGGAAAGATTTAGACCCTACTTCTATGTAAAGGAAAACGAAAAGGAACAAACAACATATTCTCCTTCTAAGTATATCAAACGAGAGTTTGAATATGAAAGGGGGGATTGGGTAAATATAGATGGTGAACGCTTAAAGAAAGTTTATGTGGAAAACTCTTTTGATATATTTTCTGCTAGAAAAATGTTTAAGCAAACATACGAAGCAGATGTACCCTATACATTTAGATATGCCGTTGATTCTATTTCAGAAATGCCGGAGTATAACATGCGTAAATGGTATTGGGATATGGAATGGCAACAAGGCGGTGAACATCATAATGAAATTACTACTATTGTAATGTATGATAATTATGATTTGGAATATACCCAATGGGTGTGGTTTCCTAATATAACAGAAGAAACGAAATTAGGTTCTGATGAAATTAATCTTCATGTATTTGCTAATGAAAAAGCGATGCTTGAACATTTTATTACTACAATGATAGTCAAAGACCCCGATATGCTAATTGCTTGGTTCGGTCACTTTGCAGATATACCTAAATTGCTTGAAAGGTGCTGTGCATTAGGAATTAACCCTAATAGAATGTCACCGATTAACCGCATAGATGGTCTTAAAAAGACCAAGAATGGCTTCAAATACACTAAAGGTGAAAAAGGATTCTCGCCAATAGAACAGCCCATAGGGGGTCGCATAACCCTCTCATTAGACATGGCTTTTGAAAGACAATGGAATGACTCGCAAAGAGGAACATTACCTTCTCTATCTTTGGATTATGTATCTGAATCTTTACTTAACAAGAAGAAGTTAGTTTCAGAAAAGTTTTCCGACCCTAACGAGTTTTACCGTAGGGCTTGGCTAGAAGATACTGAAACTTATTTACAGTATGCTCTAAAAGATGTTGAATTGATTGTTGAGATAGACGAAACTAATTATTGTAGTGAAGCGATTATAGCACTACAAAGATTATTGAAAGCACCATTTGATGCTTGTTTCTATGCTTCACATATGGGTAGTATTTACTTTATGAGAAATGCCTATTGGAAAGCACCAACAGGAAATAAAAAAGAGAAGAAGCAACCATATCAAGGGGCTATGATTTATGACCCGTTAAGTGAAAATACTAACGGATTACATCTTAATGTAGCGGCGTTTGATTTTGCAGGTCTATATCCTTCAATGATGATTGCAAGGAATATCAGTTGGGAAACTATTTCAGACGAACCAACAGACTTTGCAGTAAATATATTAACGCCGAGAGATTTCAGCGAGTCGGTGGCAGAAGATATGGTTTATTTCAAGACTGATAAATTAGGTGTTTTACCAAGAGCAGTATTAGAATTGAAGGAGTTAAGAAACTCTTACAAGAAGAATATGAAGAATGCTGAAACCGAAGATGAATTTAGAAAATGGTATAATAACCAAATGGCGGTCAAACGGCTATCTGCATCTTTTTATGGCATTATCGGATATACCGGCTTTAGTTGGGCTAACCCTAAATTAGCGGCTTCTATTACTGCAAGTGCAAGAGAAGCAATTAGATTAGCGGCATTTAAGGCGAAGGAGATGGGAATATGAAGTGTTTACAATGTAAAGACGGGGAGATGAAATTAACCACATATTATCCCAAAACAAAAAAGAACATGTATTATGTTCGTGAAAAGGCTATATTAACTTGTAGCACTTGTGGACATAAGGAGAGATTTGTATGAATACGAAAAAAAGATATATGGAATGGGCTATAAATATGATAGAACTATGGGATGAACCTTTTACTGCAATTTATTTGCGAGAAAGATTAGTCGATAAACACGGAACTACTTGTATTCCTTGTGCTAGCGCAATTGCTAGTTTCTTAAAAAGAAATTGTAATGTGGTAGGAAAACACGATGGTAGGTATTTATATCGTAGGAGGAATACTAATGGTGTTTAAATACAATAGGACTTGGGTTGAAATAGAAGATATGTTAGATAAAGCAGAAAGAAAACAAAATATGCACTATACTAAAATGCAAAAATCTTCAAAGAAAGAGAGAATATACCATATGCGAAATTATAAAGCATTAGAAGGTGTAGTTAAATCTCTTCGTTGGGTTCTTGGAGATAAAGATATAGAACACCCCTTGGAGTGAATTAAATGCAAACTAAATATGTAACAGTTAAAGTATCGTATGATACAGAAGAAACTTGGAATATTACTTTAGAAGAAGTAAAGGAATTATTTCAAATGATGAATAATTTGAAGCGTAATGCTATCATTATAGATATAGAACAAGGTGTTAATCTTGATGATGGACAGAACGAATGAGTTATTAGAAGAATTGCTGGCTATGATAGCAAGAAGTAACAAGATATTAATGATGGTAAATATCGTAAACATAGCAACCATTATAACAATAATTACGGTGGTAATATGAATCAATACGAAATAGATAAATTAAATAAAGAAGTTAAAAGACTAACAATGGAAAATGAAGGTCTTGTTAATAGAATAGAAGAATTAGACGAAAGAATCAGAGATTTGGAAAACAAAATCGAAAGATTGGAAATTGAATGGGATAGTGTGCTTAACGAAGATTCGCAAACATACAATGTAGCAAAAGCAGTGCATGAATTACAAAATGACCTACAAAAGTTGCATCCTGAATTAACATTCAATAATCTAATATATGCACCCGATAAGGTGGGTGGCGTTTGATGGTTATTGCAGATAAAATAGCACAAGCGATAATTAAGGATAAAAAAGCATTTAATAGCATTAAAAAATCTATGTCTTGGAGATTAAGCGATATTTTGATAGAAGGACAAATAAATCTGAGAGATGAAATTAGGGCTATCATAATAGAGGAATTACCTAATGCTTTTGATATGTGGCTGGCTTCGGGGGAAGAAGAATGAAAGTAGTTTATGGGCATACAGATTCAATCTATGTTCAGATTGATTCAGTTGAAAAGGCTCAAACTGCTATCAAAGAAATAGAAGCAAGTGTTAGAGAACATTTCCCTAATGTTTTAGGTTTAGATGAACACCCTGTTCAATTAGAGTTTGAAAAGTATTTTTCTGCTTTAGGAGTAGGGACTGTAAAAAACCGTAATGCAGGTTTAGTATCATGGGATGATGGAGAATGGTTAGATGAACAAAAGTTCACTATGACAGGGTTTACTGCTAAAAGAGTTAGTGAAACTAAATTAGCAAAAGATGTGCAAACTACTGCTTTGAAAATGTGGGTTCAGCAGAAGTCTAAAGAAGAAATCAATAAGTATCTATACGACACTTATGTTTCTGTATTAGAAGGTAAAATAGATACTGAATCTTTTATCAAAAGAGCAAGACTAAGAAGCAATCGCTTCAATGTAAAGTGTCCCGATTGTGGGCTTAAACATCACATTAAAGAACCTATAAAATGGTGCAAAAAATGTGGAGTAAAAGGTAAATTATTTGTTACCTTAGAAAACAAAAAACCTTCTTTTGGTGAGGGTATTGCAGGTATTCTTTATGCTTGGGAACATACTAATATGGAGTTTGACGATTCTTATTTATTTCTAAAAGTAAAGCACTTGCATAAAACATATACTCATCCATTAACAGGAGAGAAAAGACAGGCGGAATATGTTTCCGGTACAACCTACGCAGATTTCAAGGGTTATGTACCCGATTGGAAACACTACGCAGAACAGGTAATAGAGAAGGCAAAGCCTATTTACAAGGCTATGGATTGGGATATATCAAGTATCAGAACAGGTAAAATACAAAAGAAATTAGATGATTGGTGGTAATATGAATAACGATGAAAAATATAATGCGGTAATTTCTGCTATGCAGGATTTTACTTATGATTGGAAACATGAAAATTATGACGACCCTAGCAAACCGATATTAAAAATAACTAAATCTTCTTTAGGTTCATTCGATTGGTGTCCTAAAAAGTACGATTTTTCTTATATCCAGCGTTTGCCTCAAGACCAAACAGACGCTATGTTGAAGGGAACAATCTGTCATACAACAAGAGAGAATTTTTTCAATACCTTTGATGTAAAGAAAGCAGAATCAATGACTCCCGATGAGTTATATGAATACTGTCAAAGTCTTCATCCGATTGATGAATACTTAGATATTTCAATTACTCAATCTGCCTTTGAAGCAGAACGGTTCATTGAAGCGAGAGATGCTGACAAGATAAATGAATACTTGCCTGTTTGTAACGAAGGAAAATTCGATGCTAATATAACAATTGACAAAGATACAAACCCTAAGTTTCCTCTAAAAAGAGATTACAAGATACACATTCAAGGCATTATTGATAGAATCTTTGAGGAAAACGGAGGCTATATTCCTTTTGAATACAAAACAGGGCCTTGGAAAGATTACAAAGGAACAAGTATGAGAAAGGAAATGGCTTTCTATCAATTACTTATTGAAAACGCAGAAGATGAAGTGTTAATTAAAAACGGATTAGACCCCAATAAGAGAGTAACTCATTGGGGTTGGTATTATCCTGTATCTAATTATGTCTTTTCTCAAGAAGTAAAAACAAGAACTATGACATCGGTAATGAATAATATTGCTAAATTGATTTGGTCTTATGAAAATTCACACTTCCCAGCGAAGTTTTTCTATAAGACTTGTTCACATTGTTCGTTCTTTGGTATTTGCGATGCGGCACAAACTGATACATGGTTGTGATTAAATGAATGAAGAAATGATAAAAGAAAAGGTACTTGCGAGAGATTGGACTTTTACAGAAATATCTAATCTAAAGCAAACGATAGATGCTTTATGTAATGAAATCTATTCAGAATCTAAATTGTCTGAAAGGTTTGAGTTAATTAGAGATATTAGAATAAATGAAAACTTCGTAGGCCATACATTTGAAGATGTAATGAGAGAAGCAATCAATACTAAACTATCCGGTGAAATAGCAGGAGTAATTAGAAATATGCTGAATACAGCAACAGTAAATTTTGGAGGTAAAAATAATGAAATATCCGAGGGAAGTATGGGCGGGGAGCCACATAAAGAACGCACCGCAAATGAAAAGAAAAGTAGTCTTATCGAGGAATGAATATGTTGAGTTTATTAATGCTCAAAATAATAGGACAAATGTTTACACAACCGTTTACGATTTTGAACATTTTTCAGAAACGGCAAAAATAGAATCATCAGTTATTCTTGATAGAATCTTTCTAGACTTTGACGGACATGATAAAGATTTAGAATACGCATGGAGGGATTTAAAAATGGTAATGCAAAGAGTCTTAGAAAGGGATTGGAGATATACTATGTTCTTTTCTGGGAGAGGATTTCATCTGTTTTTATTCGGTAAACCTGCTAAAAATATCAGAAGCATTCAGACCTTCTTTAGAGAAATTAAAGCATACATGAGAGCGAATGTTGCTGGTAAAATGACGCTTGATGATAGAGTGGGTCAAACCACTAGATTGAGAAGAGTACCTAATACCGTGAATATGTCTTCTAATTATTATGGCAATCCGCTATACTGCATCCCATTACAGAAGGAAGACCTTAGCCATAGTTTAGATACTATACTAGAGTTAGCAACCAAACCAAGGCATTTACGCTTTGAAATGGGTGGTAATATAGAGGTCACTTTTCCCGATGTACCCCCTATCGAAGCCGTTGAAGGTGAAATTTCTGTCCCAAAATATACAGGAAAACTCCCAATATTGCCTTGTTTGCATAATGCTATAATGACGGAGAATCCCTCGCATATTGCTAGAGCATACCTAGTTTCTTGGTATAGAGATTTATTAACAGGTAGGCGACCATTAAATTCATTAAAGGAAAAACAAGAAATATTAGACTTAATTGTAAAAGAAATAAAACAATTGGTTGAATCTAATGATGAAGTGTGGTTAGATTGGGATGAACAAACAACTAGAAAACATGCTAAGTTTACAGTATTTGGTAATTATAAAACTCCTTTCTGTAATAAGTTAATTAGTGAAGGTTACTGCGTTGGTAAGTGTTGGCGTTATCCAGATTATTTAAAGGAGGATGAATAATGTTAGTAATAGATAGCAGAGAAAAACAAGGTTCTAAATTAGTACATTTAGTTGAAACTAAGTGTAAAAATCTGAGAATCAAAACAGAAAAGAAATGGCTTGAAATAGGAGATTATGTATTTGATGATGTTTGTTTTGAAGCAAAATCATCAACAGACTTTTTGGGTTCCGTAATGAGTAAAAGATTATGGACACAAATTGATAATATGGATAGGCATTATAAAACAAACATAGTAATTATATATGGTTCTTTAGATGAAGCGATTTATAATGTTAAAAAGCATGGTAAGTCTAATATTAAAGAGCCAGCAAGAACGATAATGCTAAACAATAAGTTTCTAGGTGCAATAGGAAGAATTACATTAGATACTGATGTAAAGGCATTTTGGGTTCCTTCTGAAGAAGAAGCCTCCTTGATTATAACTTCTATTTGTAAAATGAAACCTATTGTTAGAGATGTAATAAGGCCAGAAATATTCAAAAGAATTACAACAGACGATTTGCGTTTAGATGTTTTAACTAGCATTAAAGGTGTATCGTTAAAAAAGGCAAAGGCTCTAATTAAAGAGTATGGTTGTATTATGGAAATAGGAGAACAAAAAGTTCATGAATTGTGTCACATGGATGGAATAGGCGAAAAGACTGCCAAAAGAATATTAGACACATTAAATAGTGAGGACAAGGTGAAAATATGAGTGAAGAATTAAATAAAATTGAAAATTTGAAAACCTCCATGATGTATGAAGGTGAAGATGAAGAAAAATACATGGAACAGTACGAAGAGAATACAGAATTTTTTACGGGTCAATTACCTGCAATTGTTCAAGAGTTTCAAAAAGATGCCACGAATGTAGCGCATTATAATGAAATACCTGCGGCGATTTGTTATTTTGTAATCTTAGGACAGATATGTAAAGATTATATTAGCATTCCTAATGGATTCAGCATTGAAGATTCAAGAGTACATTTCTGCCAAATACAGACTTCGGGAACAGGTAAATCAACATTATACAACTTTGTTGGGCCTGTTGCTGAGGGAGTATTTAAGAAAATTAATGATACATCTAGCCACCCAATAGCAGAATTAATTCCTGCTGAATATGAAGGAGAATTTCTTCCTAAGAAACCTAAACAGTTTAATATATTTTCAACTACTCTTTATACTGATGCTGCTTTAATCGGCCACTACAAAGAAGAGTTAGACATGAAAGAAGATAGCGAAACAAAAGGTAAGTTTAGGCAAAAGAGAGTTGCTGGTGAATTAGAAGGTAGCGGATTAGCACATTGGGATGAATTTGAATATTCAGGTGTCTTTAAACAAAGCCAACATAAAGAAGATGCTATTGTTATGCTAAATACATTAATGAATACTTTACATGGTGAGAATTGGCAAATATCTAAGAAATTAAAAGAAGGCGACACTATGAAGTGTTTTTGTGAGCGTTCTGTATTAGCCATGACATATCCACCATATCAATTAGAATCTGTTATGACAGAAAAGGGTGTTCTTCAAAGAATGCTATTGTTTATTTGGGATGTTCCGCATTTTATTCAAGATAAAATGAGAAGAAAACAAATCTCTTATGCTGGTAAAATTAAGAATATCGAAATGCCAATCGAAAAACATGCTAATGCTTTATTTAAAATATATTGTATGGTTAAAGAGCGTTGGGAATCTGTGGATAAAAAAGGTTTAGAAGTTATGAAATTTTCACCGGAATTTAACGATGTATTGGAATTAGAATATGAAGGTATGGAGGCATACATTCAATCCGCTTCACCCCAAGTTAGAAAGATTGCATCTAATTTTACTACCCGTTTGTTGAAAATTCTCATTAAAATGTCTGTTCTTTGTAGCGTTGCACAAAGCCGTTCTATCGCCAAAGAAGAAGACCGCTTTCTTGTGACGGGCTACAATGTCCGACAAGCGGCTACTATCGTGCGACAATGTTATATGACATTGGTGGATTGGTTGGAACGAAGCCTAAGAGTAAGGCGTAGGGACATGGCTGAAAAGGCTCAAGAACCTCAATTTATCAAAGTATTCACTGAAATGAATAAAGATGAAGAAGGCTATGTTAGTAAAAAACTATTTTTAGATACTCTTATGAATAAAGTTGGACTCAAAAAGGCCAGAATATATGAACTGTGGAATCAAAATGAACATCATTTTGAAACAGATAAAATGGGAAGGTCTGTATTTATTAGATTGAAGGAGGATAAAAAATGACAAAATGGGAAAACCAATATGTAGTGTTTGATGTAACAAAAGGGCCAAAGGTAATTATTGAAACTTTAGACACATTTGGAGATGAAGGTTGGGAATGTTGTTCTATGCTAAGTATTGCAGGAACAAACATTGTTGCTTTTCTAAAAAGAAGAATTGGCGACAACGAACCTGTTGAAGATGCAGAAGCAAAGAAAATCTCTAAACTGTGGTCTAATGGTTCTGAGTGATTAAAATGAGCGTACTAGCATTAGATATTGAAACTAAAAATATGTCGCATGACATAGGTGGTTTCAGTAATACTCATATGTTTCAAGTATCAACAGTTGCTACTTGGGATGGTAATACAGGAACAGTTTATGTTGATGAACCTGTTGATACTTTTGCTAAGTCGGGACATATAATTAAACCGCTTTCTGAACTAAAATATGATTTAGATAATCACTTACAGAAAGGGGGAACTGTATTAGGTCATAATATAGTGGCCTTTGATTTGCCTATTCTTAGAGATTCTATGGATATTTATTGCATTCATAAATATTTAAAAGAACAAAAGTATATTGATACAAGCAAGTATATTCTCAAAGAACACGGTGAAAGAATACAATTAAAGAATCTTGTAAAATGTTCTTTAAATGATGCTAAATTAATGGAAAGTGCTGATGCACCTAAACTATGGAAAATGGGAAAATATGATGAGGTAGTTGAGTATTGTATGAAAGATACTCAATTAGTTTATGACCTTTGGAAATACGGACAGGATAACGGAATTGTAAAAGCGTTCTCTATTGAAAAAGAAAAATTTGTGGAATTAGGGGTGAAATGGTAATGTCAACAACAGAATGGATTGGCCTACTTATTTTCCTAGTAGTTATAACACTGCTATTTTTCGCCGCTTTTGGTGGTAATAATATTACCGACCAAAGCGTGGAAGAATACATGCGAAGACTAGTAGGAGAAAAAGAGGGTGAAAATAATAAATGAGCCTAAAGCAGACTTGTAAATATTGTAATGCGCCTACCTTAGCGAAGCGTATATTAGGATTTTACATCGGGTCTAATGAAAGGGTCAAATTATGGGAATGCCGTGAATGCGGCGGTATTTGGTCTAACCAAACTAAAGGAGGAAGTAGTCTTTAACGGGCTACTTCCTCCATTTTTTTTAGCATTTTTTTATAGAAAAATATACTTCAATTTGGAGTATTCACGGTGTTGGAATACCCGTTACAGGAATAACTTGTTCAACAAAAGCAGTAGCACTTGTACCATCTGTAACTGTGCATCTTAGTGTGTAAATACCGGCATTAGGAGGGTCATGCACACTTGCAGGAATAGCAACATTAAGGGTTAAATCATTATATCGGGCTGCATTTTGAGTACCTGCGGAATTAACAGAAAAAGAATTTGTTGGGTCGTCAGTTTCAGTAACAGTCCAAGCATATGAATAACTCCCATCTCCGCCTGTTGCAGTAGCCGATAAATCAATTTGACCAGCACCCGTTGAAATTGTTCCTGAACCAGCCGTTGCAGGGACATCTAAATTTTCAGTACCACCTGCGTCTATTGTAATTCCTAAAGGTGAACCTCTTTTTGCTCTTGAACCAAATCCTGAAACTGTACGGCCAAACATAATTATCACTCATCATTAGGCGCATTTATTGTATAAAACAATTTAACACCCATTAATAGAGCATCAACATTTAAATCATCATTAGCGGCAGTACCAGCACCGTCAACATCTCTATAAACTTGAAAACAAGTTAAATCACCTGCGGCTGGCGAACCACCTATTGTTATATTACCTGTTGCAGATGAAATATGAAGGTCTTTAGCCGCAATCACTGTATCGTGAATAGTTACTGCCGTTCCAAAAGCCGTATCTATCACATCATCATTACTTAATGAAACTCCTTGAATACCCCAAGTAACATCATGTGAAGTTGTTGAAGAAGTTGAAGTCCAATAGAATTGAGCAGTTATTGTTCCCTCATCCCACATTTTAGGCATAGCGATTGTAAATTGTGCATGTTCGTCTGAATCTTTATCAAATGCTAAATGTCTAATATCCGGCCTACCACTTGTTGCTGCGGCTAAAGTTGTTAAATCAGCACAACCGGCATTACTTCTAGGACTAATTGCTTCTGCTGGAATCCAAATAGAATGCTTTCCTGTTAATAGCGGGCCTGTGGTTCCATTAGTTAATTGTATGTTATTATCATCACCATTAGTAAAATATAGATTATTAGGATTATCGTTTTTAATCCATATTCTGCCATATGACCCGTTACTTTGCAGACTACCTACTGCGGCTCTTTCTTCTAATCCTAAAGTACCTTCTGCTATTTCCAATACATGATTAGATGAACTACCGGCTTCTTTAATATATATTTTTAATCTTCCATCAATAGAAGCATCGGTAACATCTGCTATTTGCCCTACTATTGAAACAAAAGTTTCTTCATCATCTCCGTCATCTATTCCTTTAAATTGTATATTACCTATTACATCATCATCAAGCGGTGAAGCACTATTTCTTAATAGTACCAAATCGGGTGCGCCAGAAGTACCTGTGTCGGTTGATTCTAGAATTATACCGCTTCCTGTTCCTGTGTATTTTACATGTAAAGGTGCAGAAGGAGCATTTTCACCAATACCAACTTTACCATCAGTATGTATTCTCATTCTTTCTGCAACTGTATCTGCATCTCCTTTTTTTGTATTAAAGGTTATTATTGAAGTTCCTGTTCCATCTCCACCACCTGCATTAAGAATTAAATCTCCGCCATTTTGGTCTGTTGAACCTGTTGGTGCTGAACCTGCTGAAATAGTTAAATCTCTTCCATCTGTTCCACCACCCGTAGTAGCCACACTTAATGTTGCATTAGCCCCATTAGGAAATGAAACATCACCTCCGCCTACTGTTAAATCACCGGCAATAGTTACATTATCTGATGTATCTAAAGTAATAGTATTTCCTCCATCAGAAGCCTGTATTATATTTCCTCCGACTTTTAGATTATTACCAATAGTTACATTGTCTGATGTATCTAAAGTAATTGCTGAACCGCCATCAGACGCTTTAATTATATTACCACCAACAGTAATGTTTCCTTGTGTTGAAACTTCTCCATCTCCTTGAACTTTAAATTGAACTTCTGCCGCACTGTCAATAACTTCAAATGTGTCACCTGCGGCAGTACCGGCTAATTTAACTTTAACATCGGTACTGCTTGCCGCAGTAATAGTCGTTACTCCACTTGCACCAACAATGTTAGCAGTTTCAGTATATCCCGAATTATCATATCCAATGCTTAAATCATTACTAACTTTACTTGTAGTTAAGAATTGTATTAATCTATCAGAAGTACCCGTTGAACCTTGAGCCGAACCTGCGGCTAATTTAATTACTGCAATAGGAATATCACCATCTGTTAAATCTGGTATTCTATTAGTAACTGAATTAGAACCTCTTAATGTCATTGTATTATTTGCTTGGGCCACTAACAATTGGTAAACATCTTCTGTTGCATGAATCCCTGTTAAATTAGTAGCACTTAAAGCAGTAATTGTTACTAATTTACCATCCCTAAATGCCTTTCCTGTTGTTACTGCAATAGTAGTATAGGTTGAAGAGGCTAAAGTAATATCAAAATCAGTAGCACTTCCTTTAATAGCATAATTTCCTCTAATGCCTTGTGATAATGCTTTGATTAATCCCGAATGCGGATAATCTATATCGTCTGTTATCCAAGTAGTCGGAGTTGTTCCTGATGTAGTGCTGTAAATATGCGGATTGTTTATTGCTCCCATGTTATTCCACCTCTAATATAAAAAATATTTCTAAATCGCT
>TARA_R100001443_G_scaffold21655_1_pt1 | contig 26022 bp, 41 predicted proteins | sample TARA_R100001443 | Tara Oceans TARA_R100001443 (sample SAMEA2622142) | marine metagenome | biome: marine biome (ENVO:00000447); feature: deep chlorophyll maximum layer (ENVO:xxxxxxxx); material: "saline water (ENVO:00002010), including plankton (ENVO:xxxxxxxx)" | depth 50 m
GGTGCTTTTGATTACAATTCATCAAATAATACTGAGTTTGGCATGGCAGGTGATAAATTTAAACAAGGTCATGTTGATACAGCATCAGCAATATCACAAGGGGTTGGTACAGCAGTTAATACTATTGCAGAAGGATATGGTTTAAATGTTGAGGGTGACCATTTAGTAGGTTTTGGCAGAGGTAATCCATTAAGTTTAACTTTTGGAGATACTAACGAAGAACAAACAAATACAAATAGATTAGATTATAACCCTGAAACTGGCGATATTATTAATAGTAATGATGATATTACTAAATTTTATTATACAGGCAGAGATGGTAATGATGGTTCTGCTCTTGTAAGTAATGTTATTAGAGGAACAAATCTATTATCATTAAAAGCATTAGCTAATGATGAAGATACTATTAACATGAAAGATTTTAGAGTACCTGCACTTTCTGAAAATGATGCAAAAAATCAATATTTGTCAATGGGCTTAGATGAAAATGCAGCAAATATGCTTACATATACATCACAACAAGCAAATACTGAAACAGCTATTTTGTTAGGTAGTTTGTTAATACCTAATACAACTAATGAAAATTTATTCTTAACAGATGCAGAAAAAACAAGTTTATTAGAAAAAGGTTATACAGAAGAACAGCTTAATGAAATACTGTATGGATAATTAAAAAGGGGAAAAAATGGAAAACGAAGGTAAATTAAGACAAAATTTAGATAGAGGTGAAAAAGCACAAGCTCTATTACGAAACGAAATTCTTATCGAGACTTTTGATTTTCTTGAGAAACAATACCATGACGCATGGGCAAATTCTTCCGTAGATCAAAACGAAGCTCGAGAAAAAATTTTTATGATGTTGCAAAACTTACAAACTGTTAAGCAACACATAGAAAGTGTGGTCATGACTGGCAAATTAGCCAATGACCAATTAACCAAATAAGACCAAGCGTGAGCAGTCAAACAGGAGAAAAACATGACAGACGACAACCCTTCAGGGAACGAACCTATCAACATGGCGGAAGCCACAAGCCTACTTCTTGACAGGCAGGAATCAGAAGATAATCCACAACCGAATCAAGAGGCACAACCAGAGTCAGAGGTTGAAGAAACCCCTGATGTTACAGATACAGAAGAACCAACAAGTGAAGAACCTGATGAGGCACTTGAAGCTGTTGAGGAAGATGTATCGGAAGAATTAGATGAAGAAGAAGTATCTGAAGAAGAAGCTGAGGAATACGAGGAACAAGAATACTTTACTGTAAAAATTAATGGTGAAGAAAAAGATGTTACCCTTGATGAACTAGCTGCAGGATATTCAAGACAATCTGATTATACAAAAAAGACAACTGAGGTAGCTAGTCAAAGAAAACAAGTTGAACAGTTACAAGCAGAACTTTTACAGGAGCGTCAAGCTCTGCAACAAGGATTACAACAGTTAAACCAACAGTTGACATCACAAACATCAAACGAGCCTACAAAAGAATATTGGGATCAGCTTTATCAAGATGACCCATTAGATTATGTAAAGCAACGTGATGATTGGCGTGACAAAAAAGATCAATTAGCACAAGTTAATGCTGCACAGCAGCAATTAGCCCAGCAACAAGCTCAAGAACAACAAGTACAGTTTCAAAAACACTTGGCTCAAGAGCAAGAAAAGTTAGTAAAAGCAATTCCTGAATGGAAAGATGCAAAAAAAGCTGAAGCTGAAAAAGCTAATATGGTAACATGGGCAAAAAGAGCAGGATTTACTGACCAAGAGTTAAATCAGGCTTCAGACCATAGAGCTATTGTTACAATGCGAAAAGCGTACTTATTTGACCAACTTCAAAACGAGAAACCTCTTGTTAAGAAAAAAGTTAAAAAAGCACCAAAGATGACAAAATCTGGTAAAAAACTTGTTAGTAAAAACTCCTTGAATAAAACTAAGGTTGATAAAGCCTTTAAAAAACTAAAATCAACAGGTAGCATGGATTCGGCTGTTGATTATCTTTTACAAAAATCCACATAGCCTAAAAGGAGTTAATTATGGCAGTATATAAAACCGCAAACGCCATTGGTGAAAGAGAAGATTTGTCAGATGTAATTACTCGTATTGACCCAGCAGAAACACCTATATTTTCTAATGGTAAAAAAGTAACAACATCAGGCGTATTTTACGAATGGCAAGTTCAAGAACTTACAGCAGCAGCTGATGATAACTATGTTGCAGAAGGAGCAGACTATTCTTATGTTAATCCAACTGTAACTACCAGACTTGGTAATTATCATCAAATCTCAGTACAAGCAGCATCAGTATCTGGTACACTAGATGTAGTAGATAAAGCTGGTAGAGATAAAGAAACAGCTTATGTTAAGGTTCTTAAAGGACTAGAACAACGCAGAGATATTGAAAAAGCATTATGTAAAAATGAGGCCCGTTCAGCATCAGACCCAAGAAAAGCAGGTAAAATTAGTTCTTATATAACTAATGTAAACCTCGTATCACCATCTACAACACCAACAGGTGATGGTAGTGATGTTTCTGACAAAGCTGGTACTAACGCTGCACTTACTTTAGCTAAAATAGATGCTGCAATGAAACTTGCGTATGATGATGGTGGACAACCTGATATGTTAGTTGTTTCACCTGCTAACAAAGTTGCGTTTAGTGACTTATCAAGTGGTTCAGTTGCAACTGCACAATTACAATATACAGCACCAAGAGATATTGCTATTATTGGAAGTGTGTCAATGTATCTAACTGACTTTGGTGAGTTAAATGTCACAATAGACAGACAAATGCTAAATGATACAATTTTCTTATTAGATAGTGACCATTATTCAGTTGGTTCATTACCTAATAGATTATTCTCTGTATCAGATGTAGCACCTACTGGTGACGCTACTAAGTTTGCTATTGTTTCAGAATGGACATTTATTCCAACTGCACCAAAAGCACACGCAATGGTTACAGATTTAAGTACATCTTAGTCTAACTAAAGAGGGCTGTCTTTGAGGGCAGCCCTCAAAAACAAGAGTAGATAATGACAAAAAAAATTATTGGATATGACCCATACCAAAAGAAAACAACATATTTTCATGGTGGCAATAATGGTCAACATCATGTTTCAGTAGAACAAGAAACAAAACATATTATACAAAAAGCAAAAAATTTAGATATTGATTACAAGCCATACGATTTAGTAGGCACACAAAAACACATGAGGCAAATTGCAGAAATACCTGCAAACTTATATTTTGAATTAAAACAAAAACTTGGAGAACCAAAACATAACAAAAAGGCATGGGCTAGATGGCTTAATGACCCTGATAATAAATATTTTAGAACAGGTGGTGGTAACGTATAATGGCAATTACAAATTATTCAGAACTTAAAACAGCTATTGCTGATTTTTTAGCAAGAGATGATTTAACAAATGAAATAGATACTTTTATTGATTTAGCTGAAAGCCGTATATCTCGTGAATTAGAAACAAGATCGCAAGATACACGAACAACATTAACAACTACAGCAGACAATGCTTATGTATCTTTGCCAAGCGATATGCGTACTATTCGTAATGTAAAAATTATGAATAATCCAAGAGTTACATTAAGGTTTTTATCACCCTTACAAGTAAAAAAAGAATATGCAACCGCAGCTACTGGTTGTCCTAAAGTTTATAGCGTTATTGGTGAAAATTTATTCTTAGCACCAATACCTGACTCTACATACAATATAGAATTAACCTATAAAGGCTCTGTAAGCTCTCTCAGCGACAGTAACACTTCAAATACTATATTGACACGCTACCCTGATTTATACCTCTATACGAGCTTATTTCACGCTTACACGTTTTTGTTAGATGAACAAAGAGCAACACAGTACGAAGCATTAATACAAACAATATTACAACAAATTAGAGTAGATGATGAAAAAGGTAGTTATGGTGTTGGTTTAGAGATGCGAAGCGTATATGGAGAATAAACAATGGCAATGAATACACCTTTTGGCGAATGGTTGCCTGACCAGCCTGATAACACTAGCGGAGTGACAACTGCAAAAAATGTTATTCCTGCTGCACGAGGTTATCGTGGTTTACAAGATTTATCACAATATAGTAATGCTGCCGATAATAGATTAAGAGGTATCTTTGCTGCTAAAGACGATAGTGGTGACCCTAAAATATTTGCAGGTGATGTTACAAAACTTTATGAGTTTACTAAATCAAACTCTAATTTAACAAACATATCAAAAGCAGGTAATTACACATCATTAGGTGATGAAGATATATGGAAGTTTATAGATTTTAGTGGTTTTGTTATTGGTGCATCAGGACATAACAATATATTGCAAGTATATGACAATGGTACAAGTTCTGCTTTTGCTGACATATCTGGTAGCCCTGCTGCTAAACACATTGCAGTTGTTGGTGACTTTGTATTTACTGGCAATGTAAAATATGGCGGTACAGCATATCCTAATCGTGTTTATTTTTCTTCTCTAGCGTCACATACTGGTTGGACAATAGGCACAGACCAATCTGATATACAAGATATATTTGATATGGGTGATATAACAGGTATTGTTGGTGGTGAATCGGCAACTATACTTTGCGAAAAAGGTATTGTGCGTGGTTCGTATGTTGGTACACCTCTTATATTTCAGTTTGATAAAGTGCAAACAGGGTTTGGTTGTAACTATCCTAATTCAGTAGCAAATGTTGGTGAAACTGTGTTTTATTTATCAGATGATGGTTTTTATCAATTTGACGGACAAAGAAGTACACCTATAGGTGCAGAAAAAGTAAATCGTTTTTTCTTTGATGATTTTACCATAAGAAACAAGGGCAGAATATCTACTGCTGTTGACCCTACAGAACAAATAGTTGTGTGGTCATATACATCAGGTAGTTCTAATGATGATAACCCTGACAGATTATTAATATATAATTATGCGTTACAAAGATGGTCGTATGCAGAGTTAGATTGTGAGCTTATATCACCATTTATGACTATTAATTATACACTAGAAGAATTAGACGCTATTAGCACATCACTTGATGGTTTACCTGCATCACTTGACTCATCAATATATATAGGCGGTCAATTTATATTTGGTGGTGCAAAAGATAAAAAGTTACACACTTTTAGTGGTATAAATAAACAAGCACTAATAGAAACTGCTGATTTAGATACATCTAATGGTCGAGCAAGTGTAATAACAAATGTTATACCTTACGTAGAAATAGTAGGTGGCACAACACCTAGCATTACCGCACAAGTATCATCACGATTTAGACAAGTTGATGAAGATAGTTTTGGTACAGCAAGTTCATTAAATTCTGATGGATATTGCAATGTTAGATCGAAACAAGGTAGGTATCATAAAATAAGATTAAATGTATCAGGCACTTGGAAGTATATACAAGGTGTTGAAATAGAGGCAAAAACAACAGGTAAAAGATAATGGCTGACAACCAGTATAAACGATTAGCTCATCAAGGTGGCAACCCTAGACAAGTTGCTGAAGTTGTTAATCGTATATTAGACGGAGGAATAAACTCTACTGGTAGTGTTACACTGCAAACCTCATCTACTACAACAACAGTAAATGATGTTCGTGCAGGGGAAAATAGCGTTATAACTTTTATGCCTAAGTCTGCAAATGCAGCCGCAGAACTTACAGCATTATTTATATCAGCTCGAACAAACGGCTCTTTTACGATTACGCATAATAATAGTGGAACATCAAGACAATATGAATACATCATCATTGGATAAACAATCGTGGCTAAAGTCACGAAAGTATATTTTAGACGCATTAAAAAGAGGTATTGATTCTCATAGTGAAAAAGATGTATTCTATGCAATAGCACGAGGTGATGCTCAATTATGGACAGGTCAAAAAAGTGCTTGTGTTACAGAGATAGTAACATACCCTAACTTTAAATCTATACGATTTTGGTTAGCAGGTGGGGATTTAGAAGAATTAAAAGAAATGGAACAACCTATTTGTGAATGGGCTAAGTCTATTGGTTGTAAAAATGCACAAATAATTGGTCGCAGAGGGTGGTCAAAATTTGAAGATTATAAAGAAATAGGTACAATATCAATGAGGAGTATATAATGAGTATAGGACAGGACGAAGTAGTACCACAAACTACAACTGTAAATCCCCCTGCTTATGCAGCACCATTCTTAGCGTATGGTGCGAATGAAGCACAAAGATTATACAATACTGGTGGTGGTTTTAATTATTTTCCAGACAATACATTAGCAGGTTTTAGTCCAGAACAACAAATGGCTATGACATTGCAAACTAATAGAGCATTATCTGGTAGTCCATTAACAAGAGAGGCACAAGACCTTTCATTAAATACATTGCGTGGTGATTTTTTATCAGGCAATAATCCTTTTTTTCAACAAGCTGTAATAGACCCAATTACACAAGACATACAAAGTACATTTAGTCGTGCAGGCCGTCTAGGTTCTGGTGCTAATCAAGATGTATTAACTCGTTCACTTGCAACACCACGTATGCAAAATTTTGAAAATGAAAGAGCAAGACAAAATGCTATGATTGGTACAGCTCCATCATTAGCAAGAGCTAATTTACAAGATTATGCAGATTTAGCTAAAGTAGGTGCAATGCGTCAAGATCAAGCACAAAGACAAATTGCAGCAAACATGGACAGATTTAACTTCTTACAATCTGCACCATCAAGAAACCTAAATCAATTCTTAGGTCAAGTTGGAACAGCAGCAGGTGGTTATAATTCTAAAACTGTGCCAATGGTAAGAAACCCATTTAATGAAACAATGAGTTCTATTGGTAATGTTGTTGGTGGTATAGAATTAGTAAGGGGGTTATTTAAATGAGCATATTTGATATTAAACCTATAAAATATAATGATGGTACAATTTTATATAAAGGCAAAAAATACGCTAATGAAAATGACCCAAATCTTATAAATCAATTAAATATTGATAGACAAAATAAAATTAATGCTCAACGTAATCGTTTACAATCACGAATTCAGCCAAATAGTATTGTTGCACCAGAGATGCAAGCAAAAGCAGCCGCTGAATTAGCAAATTTAAATGGTTTACAAAATGCAAAACAGTTTGAAGGGCGTAAATTAAGAACTGTAGAAGATATTGTTTTAAATAGAATGCCTCCAAAGGTAGATAATACACCAGCAGGTCTATTAGGCATAACGACTCCAAATGTAAATATTAATGCAAATTCAATATTACCTGTTCAACCTCAATCTGGCCAGCCTCAATCTGCCCAGCCTCAACCTAAAAGAACATTAGGTCAAAGAGCAGGTGGTTTACTAGATAGGGTATCTGATGCTTACATGGGTGCAGCACCTATATTTGCAGTAGCACAAGAGTTTCAAAAAGCTGGTGCGTTAAGACCTATTGGTGAACCAATGCAAGGCGATCCTTATGGTAAAATGATGCAGATACAGCAAGGCAGACAACAAGCAGAAAATCTAGCACAATTAAGAGAGCAATATCCACAATTTGCAAATTTATCAGACAAAAATTTTGAAGAAGTAATAACGAGTTTAGCTAAAGAAGGTAAATTAAATATTGGAAATCAATTACAACAAACAGAAGAACAAAGAGATGCTTCTCAATTAAAAAATATAAAAAATTCTATGCAAACTGGTGATGCAGATGCAGCTTTAAGTTATGGAGCAATAGATAGATTGGCTGGTGGTATTAGTTCAGTAACAGGTAAAGTGGGATTACCATTAAAAAAATATCAAAGAGCAAATACAGCTACCGAAGGTTTTATTAGAGATGCAATGAACGCATCAAGAGCAAATTTTGATGGTAGGCAAACAAATTTGTTATTTGAATTTATTAGAGAAGAAATGCCAGAACCTAACATGAATGAACAACAGGCATTAGAAAGAACTAAAACTGTATATCGTAGATTTGATGATGCAATTACAGGTTATGAACAATTACTTGATGACCCTAACTCAAATTTAACAACATCACAAAGAGGCAATATATCTAAAGCATTAAAATTATATGAAGGTGTAAGAGATAGGGCGTTAGTAAGAATAAAAAGTATTGAAGATGTAATATCTAGTAGTAAATTAGAAAAAGCTGCTGGAGAAAGTGTTTATGAAGCACCTGAAGTAAGTGATACAAATTTAGACACAAGTGAAATAAATGAATGGAATAATTCATTGTCTATAAGAGAGCAAATACAATGAGTCAAAGAATAGACGCTGAATGGGAAAAATTTGGCAAAAGTAATGCAAGTAAAGAGTTAGATAGATTTAAAATTATTGGCTCTAAGTTATTAAAATCAGGAAAAATAACAAAAAAAGAATACAACTACAAAGTAAGGGATAAATCTGTTAATTTAGGTATTTTAAAAGAAGATGAATACCCTGATTTACTGCCTTATGGAGTAGAAACTTTTTCAGAAATAGGTGGAGCAGTTGCAGGAACTATTATAGGTGCGCCATTAGGTATTGCAGGAGCTTCTGCTGGAGCAGGTGTAGGTGCAGGTGTTGCTTCTTACGCTGCTGACAAAATAGGCGCATGGTTAAATCCAGATATTCCAAAACCAGATAATGATGATATGATTGCAGATGCTTTGACAATAGGTGCAATTAATACTGTTGGAACAGGTGTTTTAATGGGAGTAGGTAGATTAATAAGCATGGGCGTTGAGCCAACAAAAAGAGCATTTAGCAAAACTGCTGATCTTGCTAGAAAAAAAACGACTGAAGGTATATCTGCTGCAAAAGGACAAATAGATGATGGAACAACAACATTAGGTAAATTAGCAAAGCCCCAACCAACTGCAAAAGATGCTCAAACATTTTTTAGAGAAGATGTTTTAAAAACTGTTGGTAGAGATGTTGATTTACCAATAGGTGTAACAACAGGTTTTGCACCATTACAAGCTATGTTTAATTTAACATCTCGTATGCCTATGATGGTTGGAAGAAAAAAAGTACAAAATATTTTTAACGCTATTGATGATTATTCATCAAAAGTTTTTAGTCCAAGCGTATCTTTAACACAAGCAGAAAGGTCAACGCTTATTGGAGAATCGTCTAAAAGATACTTTGATAAAATGCAAAAAAAAATATTTGAACAATATGACGAGGGTTGGAAAATTTTAGATAATGTAAAATATCCTACAACAACTCTTAGAAGCACAATACAATCACATTTACCAAGAGAAATAACAAAAACAACTGAAAAAAATATTGGAACAAAGGCTTACAAAACAGGATTAACTAAAAACATTACACAAAAAGAAACAAGTGTTATTGGAAATAAACCAGAATTAATGCAAAAAATGCCAAAAGATGTTGAGGATTATTTATCAAAAGTTTTAAAAGAAATAAACAATAATAAAAAACTTACAGGGAAAGATTTAAAATTAATTGAAAAAGAGCTTACAACTTTTGCACAAACATACAATCCAAATCCAATAACAGGAAATGTTGTTAAATCACCAAATAGAGCAGCATTTAATGCAGTAACTGATGCAAAGATGACAATAAAAAGATTAATGAAAAATGAGTCTATAGCTAAAGGCGGAAATATTAGAGAAGCACAAAGATTATTAGATAAAGCTGATAAATCTTTTGGTAAAATGATGAATATTTTAGTAACAAAAAACACAAAAATATTAGAAAACAGTTTGGGTCAATTTAGAAAAGCAGGTGGCTATAGAAAACCTGCAAAAGAATATGAAGATTTATTAAACAAATCTTTTTTTCCTGAAACACAATCGCAAAAATCAGTTCAATCATTAAGAGAATTAAAAAAAGTTATTGGTAAAGAAGATTTTAACAAGTTAGCAACAAATCATATTGACGAAATATTTGGTAAATTTTTAAAAACAACTGAAGGTGGATTAAAACAAGAAATAGATATTGTGGGCTTAAAAAAAGCGTTAGGTTTAGTTGGAAACAGAAAAAGCCTTACTTATGATAGAACAAAAGAAATGATAAGTGGTTTTGAAAATATGAATATGAAAAGATTAGAGGGTTTTATTAATATGTTAGAGAATTTTCCTGCTGTTATTCCAGATTTAAACCAATTTATTATGCGTTCTGGAACATTAAGAATGGCAAGTGGTGCAACAAGTGCAGCATTAATAGGTTCAAGTGCTTTTACAGGTGGAACTTCAGGCATGGTTGGATTTGGTACTCTTTTTGCAGTAAATTATTTATTATCACAACCATCAATGAAACAAATAGCAAGTTTAGCTGCAACTCAAGGAGCAAGAGGTACAAAATATACAAATATAATTAAAAATAAATTTTTGTCATTAATAAGAAAAATTAATGGAATATACAAAGATTTACCACAAAATCAAGGTGCAAGTGTAGCTGCGGCTCAATTAGCAACAGTACCAACAGCACAAGCAATAACGGATAATCAGGAGTAAAACATGGCAAAAACAAAAATATCACAGTTTGATGCAACTGCAGCAAATAATACTGACTTAAATAGTATTAGTATTGCTGAGGGTACAGCACCATCTAATATTAATAATGCTATTCGTGAACTTATGTCACAACTTGCTGACTTAAATCTTGGCAATGAAGTATTATCTACTCTTAAAATAGACAATTTACACCTAGATGGTAATACTATTGTTACTTTAGATACTAATGGTGACCTAAACCTTACTCCTAACGGCACAGGGTCAGTTGTAGTAGCTAAAGTAGATATTAATGGTGGTGCAATAGACGGAACACCTATTGGTGGCTCTAGTGCAAGTACAGGAGCATTTACAACCTTATCAGCTTCTAGCACTGCTAATCTAGGTTCATCAGTTACAGTAAGTGGTGGTAATATAGATGGCGTTATAGGTGCAAATACTCCTGCAGCTATTACAGGCACAGTTATTACAGCTAATACAAATTTTGCAGGTAATCTTACAGGTAATGTTACAGGAACAGTAGATGGTGTCGTAGGTGGCACAACCCCTGCTGCAATTACAGGAACGACAATAACAGCCAATACTAAATTTGTCGGTGCAATAGATGGTAATGTTACAGCAACAAGTGGTACATCAACATTTAACAATGTGACCATAAATGGCACACTTGATATGGATAGTACAACCTCACAAACAATTACAGGACTTGCCACGCCCTCTGGTTCTACAGATGCAGCTACGAAAGGCTATGTTGACACCGAAGTATCAGGACTAGTTGACTCTGCTCCATCAACATTAAACACATTAAATGAATTAGCTGCAGCATTAGGTGATGACGCTAGTTTTTCAACAACTGTAACAAATTCAATAGCTGCTAAATTACCACTTGCAGGTGGTACTATGACAGGCGATATAAATGCTAATTCTAATACTGTTAGTGGACTAAAAGCACCATCAGGTGCAAATGACGCTACAACAAAAACTTATGTTGATACTGCAGACGCATTAAAACTTAATTTAAGTGGTGGTACATTGTCAGGTAACATTGCTATGGGTGATAACAAGATTACAGGTCTTGCTGCACCTACTGCAGATGGTGACGCTGCTAGAAAAAAATATGTAGATGACATAGCTGGCTCAGGTACAGCTGCCGCAACTTCAGCTTCACAAGCTGCTACATCAGCTACAAACGCTGCAAATTCTGCTACAGCTAGTGCAAATTCAGCTACAGCAGCGGCCTCAAGTGCAACTTCTGCTGCTGCATCATTAGATAGTTTTGATGACAGATATTTAGGTGCAAAATCATCAGCACCTACTGTTGATAATGATGGTGATGCTTTGGTAACAGGTGCTTTATATTTTAATACAACATCAAACCAATTATTTGTAAGAAATTCATCAAGTGCATGGGTACAAGCTGCTTTTACAGCTAGTGGCTTTTTGTCAAATCTTTCAGAAGATACAAGCCCACAATTAGGTGGCGATTTAGATATTAATGGTCAAAACATTGTATCTACATCTAATGCTGATATTGATATTTTACCTAATGGTAGTGGTAAAATTAATCTTGATGGTAATGGTACATCAGGTGGTGTTACTGTATCAGATGGATTAATTGATATAAGAACAGGCACAGGATCAGTAGCAAAAGTTAATTTTTATTGTGAAAGTTCTAATGCACACGCACAAACAATACAAGCACAACCACATTCTGCAGGTGTAACAAATACACTTACTTTGCCTGCTGGTGGTAATCAAGAAATTGTTGGTACAACTGCAACACAAACTTTAACAAACAAAACTATTGATGCAAGTCAACTTTCTGGCACTGTTGCTGATGCTCGTTTAAATTTTTCTTTTGGAACATCTGCAAATAATGCTGTCCAATTAGATGGTTCTGCTAAGTTACCTGCCGTAGATGGTTCACAACTAACTAATTTACCTGCCTCAACACCCAATGATGCTAGACTATTTTGTGGTAAAGTAAATTTACTTAATTATGGTGCAAATTCTTTTACTATATCTTTACCTACAGGAACTTCAGCATCATCCGTAAGAGCTTATGAAATTTATTTTTATGGTTTATCGGCTACAGGTGAAGCAGACCATAACTTTAGATTTAAACCTTATAATGGTGGCTCATCTGTTTTATCTGGTAATAACTGGGATGGTATTGTTCATCAAGTTTATGGATTAGGTGGTAGCAATACAAACACAGCTCAAGACATGGATGTTTGGAGTTCATATTTATCACCTATAAGTTGGGGCAGTGAAAATGTTTTAAGTCATAGTGAACCTGTACAAACAGATACAGGCAATGGTTATTCGCCAAGAATGAATGGTAAAATTACTTATGAAAATAATATTAAGAACGCAGGATATGTTTATCAAAGTTATGGTCTATTTTCAACTGGTGGTGGTGATGAAAAATTTATGATGGAAACAGGAATAACAGGTTCACAGAACACTAACACAGTTACAAATTATGCTGATGCTTTTTATTTTTATTTAGGAACAGGAAATTTTGCATCAGGTGTTGTTTCTGTTTACGCAGTTTTATAGGAGTTAATTATGGCAAAAGAACAAGTTTTTGATGGAACATTAAATAAATATGTAGAAATTGAGGTAGATAATCAAGAAAATCCTAATGCTTTAAATAATAAAAAGAAAAATAAAAGAAATAAAAGAAACACAATGTTATTAGAAACTGATTGGGCGTTAGCTTCAGATAGCCCCTTAACAGATGAACAAAAGACCGAAGCTACAACATATAGACAAGCATTAAGAGATTTACCTGCTGATGCAAATTTTCCTAACAATGCTTTTCCTACAAAGCCAAGTTTTTTATAAGGAGTAAACAATGCAAACAATAGTAAGAAAAGATACCAATGTAAGTCTTTACTATTTAGAAGATAGTAAAACTGTAGATATTAATTCTGATAAAACAACTATAAGTAATGGTGGTACACCTGAATTGATTATTGCAGATTGTAATAGTAGCAATGCAACATTACATACAGGCGTAGATACTAAATCAGATTATTGGGGTTGGAAATACAAACATGATGGTTCTTCATGGTCAGCTAATGCAGATTTTAAAGGTATGAATAATCTTACATCTGATATTAATGACTCTGTAACGACTATTCCTGTTGGTAATTCAAATCCATTTACAGCGTCTGGCACTGTGCAAATAGGTGATGAAATAATTACTTATACTGGAGTAGATGGTACAAATCTTACAGGTTGCACTAGAGGGGCTGCATCTACAAGTGCTGCAAGTCATACCTCTAATGTTTCTGTAACGCAAATATAATAAGGAAAATTTATGCCTAAACCAACAACCGCAACTGTAAACCAAAAAATTGATGACCATGTTGACGCTTGTTCTGATAGGTATGAGGCAATAGATAGACGATTATATAGAATAGAAGCAATAATGATTGGTGCAAGTGCATCAACAATAGGCTTATTACTAAAAATAGCGTTTATTTAAAATGTCAACAAGGGTGGGTTTGCAAGGAGAACTATTAGCAAGTTCTGTTTTGCAAGGCTATGGTATTAATAATGATATTGTTTCTAAAGTTGGTTACGATCTACTTGCATGGTTGCAAACAAAACCAATAAGAATACAAGTAAAAGCAACACAAAGGCCTCATTATGATAAAGGCAAAAGTGTTGCACGATATAATTTTCAAACAAATTTTGGTGGACAAAAAACACCAATATCTAAAGTACAATGTGATGTATTAGCATTAGTGGCATTAGATAAGCGTTTAATTTACTTTATGTTACCAGATAACTTAAAATCTACAAAAAAAATATATGAAGAACAAATGACACTTGATAACGAAAGAGTGACATTTGCAGAGGTTTTTGATACTTTAAGAAAAGTTGGTACTTGTTTATAGGATTTAACATGGCACAAAAAAATATAAGAAGGACAACAGGCAAAGGCGGTAATTATAGACCAACTAAATCTGGTGCTGGTATGACACGAAAAGGTATTCGTGCTTATCGCAAAGCAAATCCAAAATCAAAATTAAAAGGTGCTGTAACAGGAAAAGTAAAAAAGGGTAGCAAAGCAGCTAAAAGAAGAAAATCTTACTGTGCAAGGTCTTTAGGGCAGTTAAAACGCAGTTCTGCAAAGACTAGAAACAACCCTAACTCTCGTATTCGTCAAGCAAGGCGTAGATGGAAATGTTAAGGAGGTAAACATGAAAAAATCAAAACCATTAAAACCACTTACACAAAGACAAAAAGATACATTAAAAAGACATAGTAAGCATCATACAAGTAAACACATGACGCTTATGCGTAGTTTAATGCGTAGAGGTCATACTTTTACAAAAGCACATAAAGAAGCTATGAAAAAAGTTGGCAAATAAGGAGGACTAAATGTCATTATACAGAAACATAAATAAAAGAAAAAAAGCTGGAACAAGTCGTTCTAAGAAAAAATCAACTATATCTGCAAAGGCTTATGCAAATATGAAGGCTGGTTTTCCAAACAGCAAAAAAAATAAAGCCAAAAGAAAACGTAAATCTAAAAAATAAAGGAGAAAGATATGTCACCAATGGGAAAAGGAACTTATGGTTCTAAAAAAGGCAGGCCATCAAAAAAGAAAACAAAAAAGATGGGTACTAAAAAGAAAAAAAGAACTAGAATGAGCTATTAATGATTAGTTTACTTGGCAGCCTCTTAGGTTTTGGCACTTCTTTTTTGCCAAGCGTCTTAGGTTTTTTTGAAAAGAAAGCTAAATTTAAACAAGACCTACTTATGCTTGAGGCAAAAGCAAAATATGCCGAACAAATGTCTAAGTATAAAATACAAGAGTTAGACGCAGAAGCTGATATAGCCGAAGCAAAAGCTATTTATGCTCATGCCGAGCAACTTTCTAAAAATAATTCCTCTAAATTTATAGGTGCATTACAGGCATCAGTACGCCCAGTTATAACGTATTTGTTATTTTCTGTTTTTGCTTTTGTTAAAGTTACACAAGTTTATATAGCAATACAGCAAGGTGATGACCCATTAGAAGGTGTAGTAGCTGCATGGGATATTGAAACGCAAAGTATGTTTTCTGCAATTATAGCATTTTGGTTTGGTAATCGTATGTTAAAAAGAAATGGATCATAAGGTATTTTGCAAACTAATAGTAAAAACTGGAACATCAAAAACAGAACTTATGCAAAATTGTGGCGTTTCTAAAATAGCTATAAATGGCATGATAAAAGGTACAGTTCCTGTATCAAACAGTGTTGAACATTATCTTGTAAAAAAAACAAACACATGATAAAATTTCTTTTAAAAATAAAGGAATAAAGAATGAATATATTTACAAAATTATCATTAGGTAGTCTAAATGTTGTTATAGCAATTTTAATTTCAACATTTATATTAATTGGTTGTAGTTCTTCAAGAATATTTTTAAATGCAGATGTTCCAAAAGGTCAAGATATAGAGATTACAATTACCACTGAAAAATCAAAAACTAATTAATAATGACAACACCACAGGTTTGTCACTTAAAACAGTGTTTGACTGATGATGAAATAGATAAAATTTTTAAATTAACAAAAAAGTTACCTGAACAAGATGGTGGTCTTTCAGGTGGTGACAATAAATCTTACAGAAATGTTAGCGTAAAGGCTTTTGACGCAGATGACAAAGATCTTGAATTTGTAGCTAGTATTGTTAGTGAATTTGCTTGTACAGTTAATAATAAATATTGGGGTTTTGACATAAAAGGTTTTGCAGAACCTTTACAAATGTTGACTTATGGTATTAGCGGCAAATATGACTATCACATGGATATAAATTGGCAAAGTCTTAACACTATGTTACCTAACAGAAAAATTACAACTATTATACAATTAAGCGATACAAAAGATTACCAAGGTGGCGATTTAAGACTTGATGTTGATAATGAAGATGATTTTGTTATACCAAGAGATAAAGGCGATATAGTCTGTTTTCCTAGTTTTCTAATGCACAAAGTATGTCCTCTTACACTAGGCACTCGACACTCTATTGTGTCTTGGTTGTCAGGCGACTCTTGGAAATAATTACCCCTTACAATCCTCATAAACAGATTGATACTTACTGATTAATTCTGGTTCTCTTATTTGTATTTCTCGTATGCCATGAATAACACTTGTATGATCTTTGTCATACTTATTGCCAATCTCAACTAAACTTAATATTGAGTTTGTTTTTAATAAATTAAATATTAACCATCTAGCTATAGATAGTTCTTTTACCCTTCTGCGTGATATTAAATCAATAGACGACACATTAAAATCATCACATATTTTTTTTATTGTTCTATCTAAACAATCTTTATTTTTTAATTTTATCATTTTCTTCAATAGCTTTATCTATATAAAATTTAGCCTTCTGTAAGTCTTGTTCAAAATTACCTTTTTTAGTACATCTCCAAACATACTTACTGACATTACCAAGACAATAAGCAATAAAAACTTTTGCTCCAAGCATGGCTCGTATGGAGTCTAAGGCCTCTAACTTATCGCCTTGATAATGAGGTGGATTATTAATTAAATCATCTTCCATTTAAAAAGGTATATCATCATTTGGTTCAACATTTGACGGAGCAGCATCTTGCGTTTCATTTGTTCCGTGCATTTTAAGTTGATTAACTTTTACCTTTATAGTAGCGTTAGCATTACCATCTTTTTTAACATAAGCGTTAATACCAGATAATTCACCAAATATAGTAACTGGTTTACCTTTGGTTAAAAAACTAGATAGACTTTCACCTAACTTACCCCATAAAGCACAATCATTATAAACAACTGTGTCTTTATTAATATTAGAAGCAACTGTAAAATTTAATACAGTTGTTTCTCCAACTTTTTTTAATTCTGGATCGTTGGCAAGATTACCAGTAGTGTTGTATGAGTTCATAATATTCTCCTTTTGTTGTTAAACTCTTTCATTTAATTCAGTTCTTTTACTTGCATAAATTTTTCTTACATAATCTGCATAATTTGAATTACTTATCTTTGTTGCATTATTTTTTGCCCAATCTTCTAATTCACTTAAAGTATGTAAATTATCAATAGCAAATCTATAACCTTCTTTTTCCATTTCTTCTAAATGGTCATTTTCATCTGTTAATTTATTACTTTCATCTGCAAGAATTTCTAAATTAGATTTTTTTTCTATTGTTTCATGTGAAACATTGTCAGGCGGCAAATCTTCACCTTTATATATAAACAAGCCATAACCAAACATACCCAAACATTTAACAAGACCTCGTTGGAAAGCAGTATTAATTTGAAAGGCATTAGGCTGTGCAACAGGTTTGTTTTTGTAATCTAAAATTGGAAACTCCTCTGTAAGAGTTCTACCTTCTATCGTAATAGAAACTGATACAAAACCATCTATATCACTTAATTTTTTAGTAAAAGTAACATCTGGATAAGCTCTACTTACATGATCCCAAGCAGTAGCCCATGATATATAATTAAACTGACCTTTTTTTTCTATATCTTTTTTATTAATATTAATAGTACTTAGTGTTTCAAACACTGTATTTTTATTCATCTTTATCTCCATCTTTTATTTTTGTCATAGTTTTCATGTGGTCATCTTTTCCAATAGCTTTCCATTTACCACCCCAAACTTCTTCCATTCTTTTTTCTCTTTCACGCCAATGTTTTTCCCAAGAAAATTCACCATATTTATCTAATAATTGTTGAACAACAACGTGAAATTTTTTATTCTTGTCCATAATTATACTCAAAAAGTTCTATATTTTGATTTTTTTGTCTTTCCCTTATTATATTGCAATAATTTTTATCTATTTCATAAAGGTAAGAATTATAACCTAATTTATTTGCAACAATTCCTGTAGTTCCACTACCAGCAAAAACATCTATTATTGTGTCATTTTTTTTAGCTGTAGTTAATATTATTTTTTCTATAACTTCTTTAGGTATTTGACATGGGTGTTTAGTTTTTTCTTCACTAACATTTTTAACTTGGTCAATGCACCACCAATCATATAATTTTGAACCTTCTTCACCTTTTGCAATTAATTTTTTTATCCTTTTATCTTCTAAATTTTTATAAGGTTGTTTAACTTTAGTAAAATCAGGTTTACAACCCCACCAACTTATTAACCTACTTTGTTTACCTGTGTTGCTGTTATAGACCCAACTTACGATTTCATTACATTGTGTTTTTATAGCTTTAGGTAAAATATTAACTGTTTCTTCAGGGTAATGTATAATGACACAAGGTGTAGGAATTTTTGATAATAATTTTATATATTCTTTAGTTTCTAAATTATCATTATAAGTGTCATATTTATAACCTTGATTATAAGGTGGGTCTGTTATTACTAATCCATTTGGTATCACGCAATGACGAAAATCTTTATTAATTAAAATTAAATTATTTGACATCTGGTTTCCTGTACCAACTTTTAGTTTCTTGGCAATACCATGAGTTTTTATATCTCTTTGGTCTATGACTATATTTTTTACCTTTAGCGTTCTTTCTGCCATCTATTAATCTTTTTGCCAACTTTGTCTCCATTAAATTATAATTTCTTTCCCATCTTTTTGATTTAACATTAATTGCCATTACACTTCCTCAACTTCTGCTGTCATAGGCATGTGTAAAATAATATGTTTTGCTTTCATTGGTGGCATATCCCAATAATCTTCCTTTGCCATTTCTAATGCTTGCTCTGGCTTCCATGCTGTAAATTTTTTTTGAATTGTAATAGTTTGGTTTATAGTCACGTTATATTTTTTTGGTTTAATTACTTTAACCATAATTCTTTTGCCTTATCCTCTAGTTCTTTACCTATATTCCAGTAAAAATCAGTTTCAAAATCAGGTATATCTAAAACATTTATAGGATTGTCTATCATTAATAATGATTGTCTAATTTTTGCTTTTTTTATCATTGATTTAGAATATATCTCCATATTATCAAATGACATTTCTTGACAATTTTCAGGGTGAAAAACTTGAGCTTTGTTTTTGTTACCAACAATAATAATAGGATAATATTCTCTGTTCATAGCTTCCCAATACACAGTAATTTGCTCTAAATATGTTATACGTGGCGAGACAGGAATAGAGGCAACGGAAAAGCCTCTACTCCCATCTTTTTTTACAGCACCCAATCTTGGTTGGAGCGTTTTGTACTCTATTATCGTTTTTGGATTATTAACTAACATATCGGCATATCCAATAATAGGTACAACCAATTCTTTTGGTTGCCATAAAATTTGTTGTTCAAAATTGCCTTCTAAAAATGTTTTATGACTTGTTTCTTTATAATCATCTCCACGTCTTTCTTTTAATACATCAATAGTAGCGTCTAACATATTTTGTGCTGTTTTCGGTGAGTGTTCCTTACAACCTTGTATTTTTAGTTCATCATTTTCATCTACAGGTACATGCTCGTCTATGCGATTACCTATTTCATCAAAAATTAAATCTATTGTTTCTTGGTCATATTCAAATGTATTAGGATTTACATTTTGCAAAGATAGATCTAATGCGTCATGTATTGCATTTCCAGATGTAGCAGCAACACCAAACTCTATTTTTTTTCTTTCTTCGGCTGTAAGTTTAACATATTTAAACCACCATAAATTTAATGGTATGTTTAACTGAGAGGCAGAAAAATGTTTTATATCATGTTGTTCTAATTTATCTTTAAGTTCCATTTTATTCCTTTTCCCCATTATACCGATTTATTCACATAGGTCAATAATATTCATTCATTAAGACATTCTGTATCTTCGTAAACAAATTCTGACTCATTAGTTCTTTTACGTCTAGTGCCACAGCTAATAGACAAATCAATAGACATAAAATTTACGTTGTTATTGTTAATGTAGTGAAAAGACATTATACAAATAATACTTACAACATTAAGTAATATGTTCTTCCACTCGTTTTTAATATTAATAAAAACAAGTCCTCCCTGTTAATAACAAGGACTATTTTTTTGATTTTGTTTAATAAAAAAAGCTAGATTTTACAGTTTTTTTATGGTTGCCCAACTATGTCAAAATTGTGTTAATTACCTAATAAAGGATTACGACTATCATCATTAGCTTTTTCTAACTTTGATACCTTTTCTTCAAGTATAGCTATCTTTGTTTCTAGTGGCGAGACATCAACAGATGTTATTTCAACAGCTTCTAAATTATCTAAACGATTATTTATCGTTGCAACACTTGTTGCTACAGTATAGAAACCACCACCAATACTGGCGATAATACCTGCCGCCAAAATGTACTTTTGTAAATTATCCATTAAATTTTTCATGTTACCTCCCAAATAAACCTAAGTTTTGACTGCTCACCATTTTATTTAATGCTATAGATGAGGCCTCTGTCATTGATGTATGTGCATTTACATTATCACTTAAAACAATATTTGTATATATTTCATAGGGTTCATAAAAGGCTGCGTCTGGAATACTTATTGCAGAATAATTATCCCAACCTTGTTTGTAATTCATCAAAGCGATTAAACTAGATTGTCCTTGCACATCATACTCACCACTTTCGTTTTGGTTTTCTTCTATTTCTTCTTGCAAACTTTCCATGTTACTTTGGATTACACTAGCAACAACTTGATCTGCCTCTGATGATGTCATGACATCACTTGTAATTGATGTAATTTCATTGGTAATACTATCAGTCGTTACAGTCTGAACTTGTACGATAGCAACTCCCATTGCGTCATTACCAATAGGATTGACTTCAATGGTTTGGACAGACTGCAAAGCATTTTGTGTTTGTGTTTGCTCGGCAGCGATTTGATTACTTATGCCAGATTGCGAAAAATCACTAGAACCAGATACAGTGTTGTTTTGTGATTGTGATGAACTATTAGACTGGCTTATTATAGAAGATGTTAAATTACTTATATAATTATTAGTCGATACAACATTTCTACGAACATTGTTTTGTCTTTCTTCTGGCTCGTTTATTTCTTCTATTTCATCTAATTGTTCTTCAATAACTTCTTCATACACTTCTTCTAAAACCATTTCTTCAAGTTCTTCTTCTAATTCTTCATATATTTCTTCAGGCATTTCCTCTAACTCTAAAACTTCTGCGATCTCAATATAATTATCTTCTGGATATATGTCTGGTAATAAATCTAATGTTGGTAAATCAAGTATATCTAATGGCGTTTCAGTTTCATCACCAATGATGTCAATGACATCAACATAATCAGTTTCAATAAAAATATTGTTTTCAATTTCTAATTCTTCTTCTATGTCAAATGATATATAATCTTCATCTATATCAATAATATAAATATCTGTTTCTAAGCCTTCACCTGTTTCATAGTTTATTGTGTCAAAGCCTAAATATATATCATCATCAATGTCGTCAAAGGCAGAATACCCATAATCCTCTGTATCATTGCCTAATAAATTATCTATAAAATCTAATATATCATCTTCTTCACTATCAGAACCTAAGTTATATACATCACATAAGGCACTAAAATTAGAATTTGTTAAACATTCTGTGGATAAGTTAGAGTAAGACTCATCAATATCTGTGGATAAAGACCATTCATCTGTTCTATTATAAGTTTTTGTATTGTTATCTTCGTATCGTAAAAAAGTTATAGCTTCGTTACTACCTTGTAAACCTATAGTAATATCGTGATTTGCAACATTAATTTTTTTATAACGAAATTCTATTATGTTTGTACTTTCATATAGTATAGCTTCAAAAGAACTTAAATTATTGTTTCTATATTCATTAACATTATACCAACCTGCAACCCAATATTTTGAGCCAGAGCTACCAAATGTCTGAACGTAGGGCGAACCATTATTATTATTTTTATCAATAAAATCAGACCATAACGGAAATATAGTGTTGTCGTACCCAGAAGCAGGTATAACTTCTGATAAGTAATTTCTTCTACCAGTAATATTAAAATTTTGATTAAATGTTACAAAACCATTCATTGCAACTCTAGCTTGATTATATGTGTTGCCATAATATGTAAAATCAAAACCTAAATTTTGGGAAGATGAAACAACATCATCACCAAGATTAAGAGCTGTACCAGTTTGTGATATATCAATAATAGTATCTGTGCCAACAGTAAAAGTAGGGTCAGAAGCATTAACTGAATAACTAAATAGTAATAAAAATATTAATCTAAACACAACTTATGACTTTTATATTTACGACAAAAATCTTTTTTCTTATATGCTTTTACATCTAAATTTTTGTATTCTTTTTTTATATCTTCCCAATCAGGTCTGTCCTGTGGATTTTGTTCCCAACCAATACGAGCTTCTTCACCAATTAAACCTTTATATGGGCAGTAGCTGCCAGCTTGTTCCATTGCTAGAAAAACTCTTTTATCCTGACAGAGCAATGATACTGATGCAACTTGTAAACCATTGGCAGCCAATTCACGACTTAATAATACTCTTTGACAATTTTCATCAACAACACTTGAACCTCTTGCTACACCAAATAAATTTGTTTGAATACTTGCAGAACTACCTGAAACGCACACTAACTGGCTATATGAATTTATTGATGGTGCAATTGCTGAACTAACTTGTCCTTTAATACGTTGTGTAACTACCTGACGAGAATTGCTGTTGCTGTTGTTTTGGTTAAAATTTTTATTTTCGTTGACTGAAGAATTAATATTTTCGTTTTTTGTTTCAACACTAGATACAGAATTGCTAACGCTATTATTATTATTAGTATTGACCGAGGTATTTGTTTGATTAACTATTGAATTAACAGACTGGTCTATATTTGATGTAACAGTGCTGACTGACGTGTTGTTATTGGTATTAGTGCTAACAGATGTGTTATTATTTGTATTCGTTGATGTTGATGTATTCGTTGACGTTTGATTTATGGTCGTGTTGTTTGTGTTAGTGTTGTTTGAAACGTTTGTATTTTGATTATAATTAGTGTTTGTTGAGTTTACTGTAGATTGGGTCGTTGTTTGATTTGTTATGTTCTGATCTTCAGCAAAGGCTAATCCTATGACACCAAATATTGCCAAGCCCACTATTGTATATGCTCTCAAGGTTTCTTTTAACATGACGTGATTTTTAATGATTTTAAAACCTAAAGCAAGATATTTAGAGGGGGATAAAGTTATCCCCTAATGATATTGTTTGACATTTTTTAAGAACAGAATTATCTTAAAAAGAAATTATTAATGAGGAAAAAATGAAAAAAACACAAACAAAAAAGGTTAGCAAGAAAAGAACCAGAGCAAAGGATAATAAAGGTAGATTTGTTCCTGACGATAAATCTACTCCATATAATGAAGCCTATGGTGAAAAACCTGCACCAAAAAATAATATATTTGGCATTATTCTTGCCGTTTTATTAATTGCAGCAGTTTTATTTTTAGGGGTTAATTAATGAATATTATTTCTGAAAAATTAGAAAAAAAAGAAATGACACCAAAGACCTTAGCTGAAGCAATAGGTGAAAAACATATCAATAATATTTATAGAATTATTGCAGGTAAACAAATACCCAGACAAGACAAAATGGAAAAAATTTGTAAATTATTAGATCTAGAGCCAAATGATTTTTACCCATTTATGAGGCAATAGTATGAATGGACGTATCTACGAAGATAAAGAAGATTTAGAAAACGAAGAACGTCTCATACAAATAGCTAACTTAAAATGGAATTGTGCAAGTAAAAAGGAGTCTATGGCCAATATTATAGACTACAGTATGTGGAGGAATGGTGTTTTACTAGGTTGGGTAGAAATTAGAGTAAGAAATGCAAAATCTACTGATTACCCAACTATCATTTGCAGCTTAAACAAAGCAGAAACTTGCATAAGACGAAGAAAAAATTTTGGTAAACCTGTCATTTTTCTTGTTAAATGGAAAGGTGATAACAAAATAGGTTGGATTGATTTTAAAGATGTTGACTACAAAGATGAAAAGACATTATGGTATCAACCTATAAATTATCGAAATGATAAAAGGGATATTGGAACAGTAGTACAGATACCAATTAATAAATTTCACTGGATTGAAGATGCTTTATAATGGATAAAAACAAAGAATTACCATTTTATAACGTACCAACTGCTGAGATGGTGAACATACAGCATGACGTTGGTGTTGTTGTAGCAAAAGATCTTTATATATTATTTTTAGAGCTATGGCGTAGAAATTGCGAACCTATTGAGGTCAATCTTGCTAAGAAAAAACTAAAAATTAACGTAAAAAATTTACAAAAAACATCAGAAAATTACAATTTTTATGTAAGTTTTGAACAAAAAAACGATAAATTTTACATAAAAAGTGAATTTATTTTACAATTTTATGAAAAAGGATTGCGAAAAAAGCAGACAAGAGACACATGGAACGAAAAGAAGAAAATGCAGAGAAAACAATCATTTATTAACAAATATGACGATAAATTTAAATAGCTAGTTAATAATCATTCTTAACTATGGCGATTTTTTTGGTCTGACTATGTAGTCTCTGTAATTTAATATTAACTTAATTTAATTTAATATAAATAAAACACTAAGGAAAAAAAATGAAACAAAAAAAAAGAAAGAAAGATATTTTAGAACAAGGAATAAAAGACACAAAAGAATTATTTGATAATTTACCAAAGGCTACTACTGCTGAGACAAAAAGATTAATAATTGAAGAATGTTTTTTAGATAGAGTAATTGATAATTATGGTAAACGTACGTGGAAAATTGACGATAAAAAATCCTATGTCGAATTTTCTATTGATTGCATAATAAAAAACTTACCAATTACACTGCAAAATCCAACCGAAAAAGAATTAGTCGATTATTGCAACGATTATTTTCGTTTCTTTATAAATAATTACGAAGGCCAATATATGCCAAATGGCATATTCACATTTAAATCTATGCAGCTAGCCTATAATCAAACATTAAAAACTAATCCAAATTGTTTAAAAAGTTTAACATTTAAAGGTGTTAATAGTCATATAAAAATAACTGATAAAGAGATTAATTTATTAAAAAAATATTTACCATCAGAAACAGAGCAAAAAGAAATAATCCATACTTTGTTTTATATTGCCTCTAACAATGGTAAAAAAATATTTGGCTTAGGTAGAAAAGATTATATATTTAATCAAATAAAAAACATAACTGGTTTAAAATTTGAGAGTAATTGATGAGCGATATTATACCAACGAAAGAGACGTTAAAAAAAAATAATTATCAATATCAGGAAACAGCCAAAGCAGGTGTATTTGTATTAAGAAATGTTCATTCTGATTTATTAGAACGATATTTTTATAGGAAAAATATATCCAGCGAACAATACTCAGCAGGTAAAAATTATGTTCAGAATTATGTATTAGGTCATTCACACCCATCAATTATATCCAGTGCATATCAAGAGCGATCTAGAACTGGTGCAAACATAGTTATAAATGATATTATTTTAACAAATAAAAAAAAATATGAAACAGCAAGGATAAATATTCCATATAAATTAGTTAAATTTTTTGAATATGCTGTACTAGACGATATGCCATTAAAAGATGCTAATAAAAAAACTTTACGATTA
>TARA_R100001443_G_scaffold30249_5_pt1 | contig 25961 bp, 37 predicted proteins | sample TARA_R100001443 | Tara Oceans TARA_R100001443 (sample SAMEA2622142) | marine metagenome | biome: marine biome (ENVO:00000447); feature: deep chlorophyll maximum layer (ENVO:xxxxxxxx); material: "saline water (ENVO:00002010), including plankton (ENVO:xxxxxxxx)" | depth 50 m
AAATAAAAATTTATCAGGAGTTATTGATAGCATTAGTAAAACTAATGAAGACTTAAGAAAAGCAGAAGATAAAATGTCTAAAGAACAACTAGAGTTTTCTAAAGCAAAAGCTATAGAACTAGGTAGAAAACAAGAACTTGCTGGTAAAGCTGGTAAGTTTGAACAAGACGAAGAAAGACTTGCAATAGAAAGAGAAAATAAACAAGCTTTATCTGATTATTATAAAAAAGACCCAACCTTAATTACATTAGCAAATGCTTTAGAAGAAAGAGATGTAAACCAAGATTTACCTATATATGACATTAAAGAAGTAATTGAAAATGGTATACCAAAAGAAATTAAAGTATTAAATCAAGATAAATTATTAACATATGCAAGTGAAAAAGCATCATCTCCAGTTTCACAAGGTTTGCGTCAAACAGGACTTCAACAAACAAGTATACGAGATACTATTGCTACAACAATGCGTAGTGTTCCTATTATAACTAGGATAAAAAATACAGCAGAAAGATTAAAAATAACTGAAGACGAAGCAAGAGCTATTGTAAAAAAAGATGTTATTAAAGAAATATTAGATACTGAAGCACAATTAATAAGTATGGGTTTAGCAGAAGGTGGGCTTATATCTAGTTCTGTAGATAGTTTTAATGATGTGATACAAAATATCAATGGCTAAATATATTGTATATACAGATGATGGATTAAAACATTATCTTCCTGATTATGTAACTGATGAAAATTATTTTGAAGAAAAAGAAAAATTTTTATCTGCATATACACCTCAATTCCAATCTCAACCTCAACCTAAAACTAAAATAATTCCTACAGATGAACTTAGTCATACACAAAAAGTATTGCAGTCTTTAATACCTGTAGATTTAAATTTTACTGAAACAGAAGGAGAATCTTCGTTTGTCGAACAAGTTATAGGTGGTGCAAAACAAGCAAAAAATGCTGCAAACTTTTATGCTCTATCTGCAACAGCTCCTGAACTTTTAAAAAAACAACAACTTTTAGATAGCTATATTGCTTTAGAAGGTATAAGACCTTTAACTTCTAAACAAGAAGCAGACAAAGAACAACTAATATTAGATATAAAAGGTACTGGAAAATCACAAAAAGAACTAGATAAAAAAAGAAAAAATATAAGTTTTCAAAACCTTTATTCAGTACCACCAATGGCTCAAGCTTTTGGTGATTTATTACAAGAAAGACAAGATAAAGGTCTTGAGCAAAGAGTTCAAGAAAATATACAAGACACTAAAGAAAATAATGAATATATACAAAGTCTTGGACACTCAAAAGCTTTTAATGCTTTAGCAGAATCAGAAGGTCTTATTGATGCATTTGCTTTTTTAAATCCCTATTCAGAAAACTTTGACCTAAGTTTACCATTAGAAGTAATGGGTACAAGTTTTGTTCCTATGTTAGCTTCTCTTGGAGCAGGTGTAGGAACAACATTAGCAACAGGTAATGTTCTAGCAGGTTCAGCAGCTACAGGTTTTACATCTGGTGCTATAGATAATGCTTACTCATATATAGAATACTTGCAAAAGAAAGGAATGGATGTAAACAATCCACAATCTGTTGCTAAGTTTATGGGTAATAAAGAATTAATAGCTGAAGCAAAAAAATATGCAAGAATTAGAGGTACTGCAATAGGTACATTTGATGCTTTATCTTTTGGTATGGCTACTAAAGTTTTTAATCCATTTGGATTTCAAAATATATTTGCAAAACAAGCAATGAATACCTTAATTCAAGCACCATTACAAGGTGCATTAGGTGGTGCAGGTGAAGCTACTGGTCAATACTTTACTTTAGAAGAAGGTGAAACCTTAAGATTTGGTGATATAAATATGGAGATAATAGGTGAGTTTGCCTTTGCTCCTGCTGAAGCAATACTAGGACAAGCATCTGCTGGATTTCAAGATATAAAAAAATCACAAGCATTAAAAACTGAAACACAATATAGATTAAGTAAAAACTTTTTTGAAATTTATTTAGAACAAATGAAACAAAAAGGTTTTGGAGAACAAGCAGAAAAAATAGCTTTTGATATTAACAAAAAATCTGAAGCAAGAATTGAAGGTGGAGAGAATCCTTTAAAAGCTTTTTCTGAAACTATAGAAGAATACAATAATGACATGCCCGGATTTGGTGAAGCCTTTGAAATTTACAAAAGCTTTACAGATGAATTTAAAAATCCTACATCTTTTCCTAGTAAAATTGTTACAGAAAATTCAGAAACTCCTAATGCATTTCTTGTAAAAGATAATGGTGATAACACATTTTCTATTACAGATTATCAAGGCAATGTATTAATTAATCCAAAAACAAATCAACCCTTTTTACCATATGATTCTTTAGAAAAAGCTGGTCAAGTTTCTAGTGGTTTAAATCTTATAGGTCAAACTCAGTATGCTGTAGAAAAAGTTAACGATTATATCTTAATGCAAAATTTAGATAGTAATAATTCTACAATACAAAATCTAGGATTAAAAATTTCTAATCCTTATTATGATGGCATTAGCTTTCAAGAGTTAAATGAAATAGGTGTAAGCCAAGAAATAATAAAAACAATTCAAGATGCTACAGGCAATCAAGCTAATGTAGCAATAAGTCAATTAAAAAATATTTTATCTAAAGCACAGTTTGATAAAGTAATGAATGCAAGAAGTGAAAACATTTTGCTTAATGAATCAAGTGCACCCAACAGCGTATCTGCTGCAACAATAAAACGAGTTCTTAAAAATAAAAATATAGATAGTGATGTAAATGATGAGTCATTTAAAAGACTTGCTTTGCATTTTACAGGTGAATCTTCTGTAGAAAAAATGAGTGTTGCACAACGCAGAGTTTTATATTCTGTAATAGAAAGCTTACCACCATCAACAGATTTAATACTTCTACCTGATTTTACACATAGAAGTTATTCATTAAATGATTACTCTAAAGCTATAAATGCTATTGAAGAATCTAAAAAAACTACATTAAAAATAATTAAAGATGCAACTGGTTTAAATAATTCAGAAGCTAAAAGATTAAAAGAAGATTTAATTACTTCTGGTTATATAAAAAATAATAAATGGGTAGGAACAGGTAGTCAAAAATATAATTTTGATGGCTCTATAAAATTTGCAGAAGATATTAAAATTAATGAAGATTTAGATAATTTTGCAGAAGATTTTAAAAAACAGAATCCAGAAATGTCTATTAAGTTTGACCCTTATATAGGAAATATAAAAGGTAATATTGAATTAGAAGGTGCATACAATAAAGTTTTTGATGAAATAATTATACCTATAGATAGAGCCGGAACTGAATATAAAAAAGACCCAAAAAAATATTTAAATAATTTAGCAAGAATATTAACTCACGAAAACTGGCATGCCCTTAGACAAGCAGATGTATTTACTGAAGATGAATATAATACTTTAGCAAATTTTGCTAGAACAAAAAAGCCTAAAGGTAGCAAGAAAACATATCTTGAAATAATTACAGACCCAGAAGGAGCATATAATACTCCAGAAGCATTAGAATTATCTGCAATAGAATCTCAATCAGATATTATAGAAGAAGCTATAGGTTTAGGATTTGAAGAATTTGGTGAAAATAAAAAAAATGTTACAGGTAAACCGCAACAAATTTTTAATAAGGTTGAAAACTTTTTTGCAAGTCTAACCAATTCTTTAAAAGGAAATGGATTTACAAATGCTACTGATATATTTAATAGAGTTACTTCTGGAGAAATAGCTAACAGGCAACGAGGTGTAGTAAGAACTACATTAGAAACAGATAGAACTGAAACAGAATTTGCAAACATATTTGAACGAGGCAAACAAACAGCAGGTGTAGCAGATGTTGAAGACTTGCCTGATATACAAGACAGTCCTACTTTAAAATTTTCTCTTAAAAATTCATCCAATCAAGATGGTAAACCTAAGTCACCATTAGTAAATGAGTTTTTATTTGGAGCACAACAAAAACAATTTTCTACAAAACTAAATAAGATAACAAATGCTTTGTTTGAAGAACAAGATATATTTGATAACTATTTATTAAATAGAAGAAAGACAAACTTAAATAATAATAATGATGTAAAACTTACACAAAACTATTTTAGATTATTAAGCAGTATGCTTTTGCAAAATCAATTTGGTAAAGATGTAACTACTATACCTATGTATATGGTAGGAGACCCATCAAGAAACTCACAAACAATATTACATATTAATAAACAAGATGCTTTAAAAACAGCACAACTACAAGGTAATATTAATTACGATACTGTTGGTGATACATCTAAATTATCTACAGTAAATGTGCCTAAGTATTCTGTATTTTTTCATCCTCAATTATTTAATCTTGGTAAACCATATATATCTAATCCATATAAATCAGAAGGATTATTTTCTGTAGACTCAAGAAGTATTCCTTTAAATATTGTATCAACAGAAAAAGTTAATCCAGTTATAGGCACATCATCTCCTAGAGTTAAGTACAGTTTAAAAAGAACTGAAGGAAGAATGACAACAGAATCTTTAAATACTATAAGAGCTTCTCAATTTCAAATAGATAATTTATATAAAAGATTTGCAGATGAACTAACAGGTGTTGAAGAAATGTCAGGATTAGATTATCAGTTAGTTGATGCAATATTAAAAGATATAGATAATCAAGGTTCTGATTCTATTGCAGCAATATTACAAGGTGATGAAGATTATATAATAGATAACTTAGGTCTGCCTCAATATAGAATGGGTAAGATTGATGAAGTAAGACAGGCTATAGAAGATATAACTTTTAGTTCTATGAAATATTTTCCAGAATTTATAGTTGTATATAGAGGCGGAGAAATTAATCCTAACTATGATGTAGTTCCTGTAACAATGAACAAATCAATAGCAGAAGACTTTGCAGCAGGTCGTCTTGAATCAGGCTATAGAGTAAGTGATGATGATGTTTTAACAGAATATTTAATACCTAGGTCTAAAGTATTAGCAGACATAAATGCTTTAGCTCCAAAAGATACACAAGAAGATTTACAAATAAGTCCATATGAAAGAACTTATTCAAGACAATATGAACAAGAACTATTAGTTAATGTAAATGATTTAATACCATCTAAGTTAGAAAGACTAGGACCAATAGAATTAAAATCTATTAAAGATAGAATTGCAGATGAAAAAAGAATTGGTCAAGAAAGTATAAAACAATTTGATGATGAGTTAACAGAAAAAACAGTTAGTCTAATGATGTCTCCAACTCTTGGACTTGGTGGAGATGTTGCTCCATTAACTAAAGAAGATGGAACTGTTAGAGGAATGACAGACAGAGAATATACTCATGCATTAAATGATTTAAGATTTCAATTATCTAAAATAAATCTAGGAAACATTACACAAAAACAATTAAGTAATATATTAAAACATCCTGCGTTAATTGAAGCTGAAAGAATAATGTTTAGTCAACCAACAGTAGAAGGAAAACTAAAACCAAAATTTGTACATGATTTAATAGAAATAGCTGAAGCTTATGCAGAAGATATTTTATCTGTTGATAAAAAAGCTACTTTCTTAATTGGATTACCTGCTTCTGGCAAGTCTTATTTTGCAGAACAATTAGCAAAAAAAACTAAATCAGCAATAATAGATTCAGATGATGCTAAAAAAATGATGCCTGAATTTAAAGGTGGATTAGGTGCTAATGCTACAGCACCAATGTCAAGTAAGTATGCAGCTTCTGTTATGGATAATATAACAAATCTTGGTGCTAATATAATTATACCTTCTGTTGGTGGTAGTTCTAAATATGGAAGCATGGAAAAGAAAATTTCTATGTTAAAATCAAAAGGTTATAGTGTAGATGTTATATTAATTGATACAGACTTTAATCATGCTTTAGTTAGAATGATGAATAGATTTGTAGATACAGGTAGACTTATAGCTACAGATTATTTTCTTGATGTTGAAAATACTCCAAGAGATACTTACAATAGATTGAAGGATTCTGGTTTGATAGATAACTATGCCTTCTTAAATAATAACTTTGCAAAAGGAGAACAGACAGTTGAAGAAGACCCCAGTAAATTACTACAAGAGTATGGAGAGCCTAGACAAATTGGAATCGGAGATGTTCGAAGAAGTTATGCAGAACGGTCCGACCTTGCGAGTGCAATTGAAGAAGCAGAAACAGAAGTCGAACTCCAAAAACAAAAATCAATAAAGGCAGGAGTCACTCCTGTAATTAGTGATAACGCTTCACCTGAAGCAAAGCTTTCAGCAATCAATGCACAGAAAGATATTAAAAATGCTAGTACAATAAACTTAGATGTTGATTCTATTATTGATGGTATAGATAATAATACAAAACTTAAATACTCATTTAAGAAAAGTGGTAAGCCACTTAAACCAGCCACAGAAAGATTAGTAAAGAAAATGACTATCAGAGATTTACTTCCTGATAATGAAACTATTTCTAGTAAAGTATTAAAGTCTTTTAAATCTGTTGACCCATTAAAATTTAGAGAAGCAATACTAGACCAGTATGCAAGAATTGCAGAAACAGATTATTCTGCCGGTAGAAAAACAGAACAAGGACAAAAGTTTTTATCTGCATCTCTTTCAGCAGCAGCAGCAATGTATCATTCAGATAGGTCAGGAGACATATATCAACAAGCTTTTATGCATGGTGTACCTGTATATAATACAAAGAAAGGATTTACTACAGTAGTAGATATATCTCCTGAAGATGGTAAACCAATTAAAGCACCACACGAAATATTTAAAAATGCTTATAACAATCCTCAAATGATGTGGGCATTTCAAGCTGTACTTGCAGTAAAAAGAGAAACTAGATTTAATAATGAAGGTAGAAAAGTAAAGATAAATGCAAAAGATAAGAAAGATGCAGTAATTGCTTTACAAGAACATCCTGAAATACAAACAATGATTGATGATTACCAGCGTTGGAATCGTCATTTAGTTAGATTCCTTATAGACACAGGAGTTCTTGATGAAAAGACTGGGAATGTTTGGATGGAACATTCAGATTACATTCCATTTTATAGAGCAATGGAAGGTGAAGAAGGATTTAAAGGACCACAAATATTTCAAGGTATGCAACTATCTCCTTTTAAAAGAGCTAAAGGTAGTGAAGAAAAAAATATTGTCGACCCAATAACAGGTATAACAAACAACGCAAGAGCAGCTATTAATGCTGGTATGAAAAATGTAGCAGCTAATAGAACTATGCGTAACTTAGTTATAATTAAAGCAGCAGAACAAGTTAAAAATAATACTGCTGGACCTAATATAGTTAAGATAAAAGTTAAAGGTAAAACTAAATCATTTAGTGTTGATGACCCAGATAATTATAATTTATTTACTGTTATGACAGGTGGAGATTTTCTTCCAACTAATATGCTAATGAGTGTAATGCGAGGAAGTAAAAGAATGGTTAGTGACCTTATAACCAGAATGCCTGACTTCTGGTTTAGACAAGTAGTAAGAGATAGTATGTCTGCTTGGTTTTTAAGTGGAGCTAATTATGTGCCAATATTAAGTCAGCTTAAAGAAAGTGCAAAAATAACATATGGAATGATGACAGGTAACTTGCCAGAAGAATATGTTGCTTTAAGAAATGCAGGTATTATTCAAGGCTATGAAAGAGGTGTTAGAGACATTGATAGCACACAAACTCTTGTTGAAAATGCATATAAGAAAGAAAGATATAAAGAAAAAACTACACTATCTAAAGTAGCAACAGCACCTCTTGATATCATTACAAAAGTATGGGATATATTAGGTCAAGGTACTGCTATAACTGATGCGGCAACAAGAGTATCTGTATATAAAGATACATTAAAAAGAACAGGAGATGTAGCAGAAGCTCTATCACAAGCTATGGAAGTTCTTAACTTTACAAGGCGTGGCAATAACAAATCGTTTCAACTTGTTACACAATCAACTATGTTTTTAAATCCTAGACTACAAGGTGTTGATGTTTTCTATAGAGGACTTACAGGTAAGTATGGAATAGGTAGAGGATTAACTCGTAGAAAAAGAGCAGCAGCAGTTGCTTTAAGAATGTTATCTTATATATCTTTAATGCCTTACTACTATTTATTAGTAAGAGATTCAGAAGAATGGGAAGAAGCATCAGAAGAAACTAAAGATAACTATATTATTATTCCGGGAAGTAAAGAACTAGCAGGTTCACCTTTAGGAATACCATTACCATTTGAAGCAGGATTCTTAACTACAACTGTACCAATGAGATTGTTAGCTAAAACTTTTGGTGACGATACACAAAAAGATTTGCGTGAAAGTATGGTAAGAAATATTACTAATACTTTAAAAATTAATCCATTAGAAATGACAGCTATACAACCATTAGTTGAAAACTATTTTAATTATGATTTTTATACAGGTAGAAAAATAGTACCTGAGTATTTAGATGACATAGGAGATTTAGCATACAGACCTAGTACAGATACATTGTATAAAAAAGTAGGTGACGAATTAAATATTAGTCCTTTATATATAGAAAATTTAGTATCAGGTTATACAGGTACGGCAGGTACATATGCTATGACATTTGTAGATTCTTTAATTACTAAAGGTCCAAATGAAGCTAAGAGTGCATCAATGCGTGTCGACCAGCTTCCAGTCGTGGGTGCTTTTTTACTACCAACAGAGGGTAATAGATTGGAAAATCAATTCTTTGATTTAAAAGAGATGGTGGACAATCAAGTAGAAAGTTTTAGAGTATTAGAAAAGAAAATACTTGATGAGGGAGATATGGGTGCTTTGGGCATGACTAAAGAATATAAAATAGAATACAAGGAAGCACTGCAAGGATTACAAAAAGACCTTAAGAAAACATCAGACCAACTAGGAGAGATAAGACAGGCTAAAGCTATCATAAATAATAGTCAGGAACTAAGCTCAAATCAAAAAAGAGACCAGATACTTGAGCTTGACGAAATTGAAAATGATTTACTACGGGGAATGGATATTTCGGGTATCAGAAAATTTTATATTGAAGAACTACAACCAGACTTAAGGATAAGAAATTAAATATTAACAGGTTAATACTTATATCTTTTACATTTTTTCTGCGAAGGTTATCGCAAACCCTTTAGATACAACATATCTTTTTATTTTAAAACAATTTACCGGTAGCTGCGTCAAAGCTGCTGGTTTTTTTATACAGGTTTAGGTAATGTTGGTATAGGTATAGGGTTTATATTTACAGGGAAATCAAAAGTTCGCATCTTGGATTCTCTTTATCGAATCCACCAAACTTATAGACAACTTTATTGACTTGTTCAAAGCTATCATCTTTAAGAACACCGGCTTTAACCAAAGCATCACAGGTAAACTTGTCTATGATTGAACAGGGATTGCTTATATCTATTCTTCTCTTAGTCTTAGCGTAATAGGTATAGGTTAATGTAACAGGTTCATTGAACTTAGATAACTCTTTGAGTTCAGGTATTAAGTTATCAGTATAAATCTTCTTAGAGTTAGATAGTATTCTGTAATGGGCATTACGATAGTTATTTAGATTAAGTATGAACTTCTTATTCTTAGAGTAGTAAACTTCTAAGGGTAAGATAATCTTCATTTAATAAGTTTTAATTTAATCTTCTTAAATAATGATGTACCTTTCTTATACTTTTCTTTTTCTAATCCTATTGGTAAATTAATAGAACAGTTTCTCGATTTTTTTAATTCCACTTTCATTGGCTTCATCTTCATTCTTAATTCCCCTCTCATGTTTTAATGGTTTTATAACAAAGAAATCCTTATGTTGAGGATAGCTATGTATAAAGTACCTAGCGTAATAACATATAAAATCATTTGATATTTTAAATGCACTACCTTTAGTTATTATATCAGTCTCCCATCTTATTCTTTGTATAATTGCCCAGTGTGAATAATGCTTTCTCCCACTTCTTATTGCCTCAAAAGTAAATTTCTGAAACAGTTTCCAAACTTCAGGATTTTTCTTATGCCACTTCCACCACTTAGCTTTATTCTTATCTATACATTCCATGAGTTAAACTCATTTAACAATCCATTGAATACAATTCTAGCGTGTTCATTTGTTTTTAATTCACTTCTGCTTTTTATGGCACAATAATCTCTAAGTCTTTCTGCACATTGAGTCTCATCAAAACCCTCTCTTTCCCATTCAGGAACATCAAACCTATCCATAACAAAATCTTGGAACTCTCTTTCTCTACAAAGTAATCCGGCTTTCATTACAGCTTTCTCTCCATCACTTTTTTCTTGAGGTATAACAGGCTCATCTTGGTCATTTAATAAAACCATAGCAACTTGATACCTACTACCCACCCAGTCTCTTAAAAGACTTTCAGGTACATCTGATGGGTGTACAGCAAGAGTTAAGATATAACCATTCTTATCTTGCCTCATAGCTATCTTCACTCCCTCAAAAGTTATAGTCGCTTTTTGAAATGTATCTTCATAATTATCCATTTTTACTTCTCCTTTTTTTTAATTTTCTTATCTGCAATTTTTGTTTTTGCTTTGTTAAATATTCTTTCCCAACCAACATCCCACTTGTCAGGACTCTTTGCTCTAGGTCTACTACCCTTTCCACCATGCCATTGTTTAGTCATTTTTCTTGAGTAAGCATATAGATTGTTAATAAACAAATACCTATAACAGCTAATAAAGAACTATCCATTTTCACTCCATTTTTTATATTTACTTTCTGCCCATGCAAGAGCATCTATTCCATGCAACGCCCACCACATACTTTCTTTACCAGTTCTATGACAATCCATGTGATGTTCAGCACATAAAGGAACTGCCCACTGGTCTCCATTTTTCAACCCCCATCCTCTTTTTTGAGAATGTCTTAAGTGATGAGCATGAACTCCCTCTCTACTACAAACAAGACAAGGATATTTTCTTATGTACTTAAGATACTTTTCACTTCTGATTCTTTCTTCTTTCAAGTATTAACTCCTTAATATTTAAAATGGTAAATCATCCAACTCATCTTTAACATTTGCTTCAAGGTTTACAGTATCAACTACTTCTTGTGTAGCTTTTTCCTTATCACTTTTGTAAGTGTCCATCTCAATTGCAGTGTACATATATTCTGTATTCTGTCCGGTCTTAGGATTTACATTCTTTGATACTCTATTCCACATAGCGATACTTAAGTCAGCACCTTTCTCTCTCCTTGTATCAGACTTAACAGCTTCAACCATTTCCCTCAACAACTGCTCACTAATAGTGATGGTGCTTTTGTAATCAGGATGTGTTTGCTTTTGCTTGTAACCATTCTTAAAAATGTTACCAGTTACTTTTGCTTTGTTTTTATAATCTTCCATTATTTCAATTCCTCTTTTTTAGTTTTAAATAATTCCACAATCTTCTCAAAAATATCCTTATGTCTACTTTCGATTATGTCGATTGAGGGTTTGTTTTTTACAAAGACATCATTCAATCCATCAACATCTTTGCAAAGTTTTAGAGGTACTTGAATACCATCTAAAAATAGGTTCGCCCAATTCTCATCATGCTTATCTTTCTCTACAGGCTTTGATTCATCACTTGATACTGCACCACTATAAATAAGTTTGCCCTCTTGCTCATTAGCATCTTCTTTTACTACAGCTTTCTTTGATTTAGTTTCTTGTTTATCAGTAGAGGGCAGGTCTTGTCCGGCATATATATACAGTCCAAGTCCCCACATTCCTAAAGTCTTAACAAGACATCTCATCTTAGTATCAGATACTTCTCTTGCACTAGGGTTAGCAACTGCATTGTTTTTAAAATCCATTACAGGTAACCACATTTCCCTTGCTAGATTTCCAATAGTAACTCTACATCTAACTTCAGCAGTTCCATCCGGAAGTGTTACATAAGGAACACCAGTCTCTTGATTCTCATAAAAGTTATATTGTGCATCAGGGTAATTGTCCATCATTGTACCCCATGCCCACGCCCAACTTAGGTATGATAGGTTCATCTTCTTTTCAACCTTATCACTTACATCAATCTTACTTAATGTTTCCCATACATCTTTATATGTTAGTTCTTTATTCATTTCTTTCTCCATTTTGCATACTCCTTGTAGCTTGTATTAATAATTTAGTATCTGTTGATACGAATTGGTCAAAGGTCATTTTCTGTTGAGTAATGATACGCCTAGAATAATCTTGTATTAAGATATGCCTATCATCTTCAAAGGCTATTTTAATATGTGGTATTCCCTCACTCGCTAGGACTTGCATAAATCCTATTATCTTTCTCAACACTTCTTCATTTTTCATTTTGTTTACTCCATTTTTGATATTGACTACACCATTCATTTACTTTGCAGTAGTTACCGGTGCATCTTATAGGTTCTCCTTTTCTTTCATCAATGACATACTCATCACTATCTTTCTCTTTTAAAAACTTTTCAGCTTCTTCTTTGTTATCAAAGACTTTCAATGCCCTTTTATTAACTTCCTTTCTAACAGCGTATGAGTCCTCTCTTTGCCATCTTTCTTCTTTGTTACACTCGGACATAGACTCATCACTTACAAAGCCATAGGCAGTCTCTTGATGCAATTGAACCCTATCTTTAATGTATTGTTCTTGTTCTTCAAAACTCCATAGCTTTATAGGGACTACTAATATTTGTTGTTGTGGGTATTTATCATCTCTCTTTGCATTGTTTCTATTCCAATCTCTTAAGAAAGTTATTATCTTTAAATCTTTAATCTTTACATTCTTTTCTTTTGCTACAAGATAAGCATAACAATTTAATTGTCTTTCCCAATCTAACTTAGGATTCTTTACTGCCCAAACGCTAGTAAATTTATAATCCATTACACTAATACTTCCATCATCTTCAATCTTTTGTACATCAATAGCACCGGAAACTGTCCAAGTTCCAACTTGAGTAAACAATCTTTCTTCTACTAGGTGGTTATCATCAGCACCCTTTTCAGTTATGTGATGGATAGCACTACCAAGATTTGCCCAAAAAGTATCAACAACATCTTCTTCAATGTTGTTATCATTCGCCATTCTTAACACTGATACTTGAGGACTATCTATTAACTGCGTAATACTTCTATCAGATGCACCTCTTGAATAGTCTCTACTTTCAGCAAGGTTTACTAAAGTCTGTGGTAAGTTATGCTTGTTGGTTATTCTACTCGCCATACCCTAATACCCTCATCAACTTCTCTTGTTGTGATAGAAAAATTATCTTTTCTTTTCTGTTTTATAATAGATTTTGCGTAACCAATTTGATTTCTAAATGCCATAGGGTTTGAGCCATCAGGAATTGGAACAACAAAAGATTCATTGACTTCTAATTCTTGTAAACATTTTGTAATGCTATTAGGTTTCCTACGCACCTTTCTATTAATGGGTGGTATGGGTATATCCTTTTCAATCTTGAACATATTTACTCCTTTTTTCATCTTTACCCTTGTCATTATATGTATTTTAATATTAAATACAAATACTAATTAAAAAATTAATTTTATAGAAATTATGAATAGTGAATTATATCTTTCAGTTATATATCAAAGCATAAGAGATGCAGTATCTAATGATAGTAAGAAAGTATATGAGTCTTATGATTGGTTTGGTTCTGAAGATTTTGATGAGATATGTGAACTCGCTAATGTAAATGCCAATTCATTAAGAAAATCCTTGCTACATTTAAGAGGTAGCGAAAATCCAAAAGAGACAGCAGACAATATGATTTCATCAATCAGGGGAATGATGTGGAATAAAAAGGTTGGAGAGGAAAACTCTAGTATAAAACTAGATAGTTAAATACTAGATATGTTTTAAATAATAGATATAAATTTAGTTTAATACTAGATTATAGTAATACTAAACATAAGGAGTGGTAAATGCAAGAGGTAGTTTCAGTAATTAATTCTCAATACATTGAGGATTTTTCAAACAAGAGGATAGAATGTCCATCTTGTTCTCAAGGTAGAAAGAAAAAAAATCAACGAACTTTATCTCTCACAAGAGAGGGCAATAAAGTTTTATATCAATGTTGGCATTGTCAATTAAGTGGAGTAGTAGACATGAACAAAAAGAATAATCTAGTAGAAAAGAAAGTAGAAAAGAAAGTAGAAAAAATAACACCTTTAAAAATTTCAAAAACAGCGTCCCAGAGAAACGGAAAAAATGAATTTGAAAGTAAGATGCTTACAGATAGAGGGATATCAGAAGATACTGCAAAAAAATATGGTGTCTTGTTTGATAAGAGAGGGTTCAATGGTGTGGGTGTTCAGGATGCTATTGGGTTTCCTTATTACAATGAAGAAAATGTTTACGCTATCAAGTGGCGAACTGTTGAGGGAAAGAATTTTACCCAAGAGGGGTCAGCTAGAACGCTGTTTGGGTTAGATAGATTAACTATTAACGACTTAATAGTTATATGTGAGGGTGAGTTTGATGCTCTTGCTTTGTATGAAAGTGGTATTGATTGTGCCTTGTCAGTACCTAATGGTGCTGTAATGAAAGTTAGTAACAACAAGATATCTCCCCAAGAAGATAAGAAGTTTGCTTATATATGGAACGCCAACGACCAGTTAGACAATGTTGAGAAAGTCGTTATATGTTGCGATAAAGACTCATCAGGTGAAGCACTTACTGAAGAACTAGCAAGGCGTATAGGAAAGAATAAAGTTTGGTTAGCTACTTTACCGGAAGATTGTAAGGATGCTAATGAAACCTTACTCAAGCATGGCAAAGAAATATTAAAAGAATGTATTGATAACAGTGAGCCTTACCCATTATCAGGGTTGTATAAAAGTGAGCATTACGAAAATAGTGTTATTGATTTATATGATAAAGGTTTTATGCAAGGTGCATCAACAGGATATCAGAATGTAGATGAACTATTTAAGATTGCAGGTGGGCAGTTATCAGTCGTTACAGGTATTCCATCATCAGGTAAGTCTGAATTTATTGATATGATTATGATGAACCTAGCAAAGAAAGAGGATTGGAAGTTTGCAATATGTAGCTTTGAGAATCCACCGGATTTACACATAGCAAAGTTAGTAGAAAAGTATGTCGACAAACCTTTCTTTAGTGGTGCTATGGCTAGAATGAATGAGGATGAGAGAGACAATGCACTTAAGTTTATTGAAGAACACTTTATGTTTCTTGATTATACAAATGGGGAATCAGCTACCATAGAATCTATACTTGAGAAAAGTATTGGTGCTGTAAGACAGTTAGGTTGTAGAGGCTTAGTGATAGACCCATACAATTATATTGAGATGGATAGAACGACAGGTAATGAGACAGACAATATTTCTACTATGCTTACAAAGATAAGTCAGTTTGCTAAAGCACACGATATTCATGTTTTCTTTATCGCACATCCACATAAATTATATCCGGATATGAAAGGTAAGATACCTGTACCATCAGGATATTCTATCTCCGGTTCAGCATCATGGTTTGCTAAATGTGATTTAGGAATTACAGTTCATAGAGGAGATGGGACAGATGTCGAAATACATTGTTGGAAATGTAGATTCAAGTGGGTAGGTAAACAGGGCGAAACAATGCTAGAATATTATCCACCAACAGGCGTTTATTCTGAGAAAAATAATGAGGTTGTTTATGGGGAAGAATACGATTGGGAATTTTAATCCTACAGATTTAGGAACAAAGGAACTTCACTCACATTTTGATTGTGAGTTAGAAAGTTTGGGGAAAGGAATTTTTAGAACACGAATTAAGAACCAACTCGTTATAGATAAGTTATTTATTAACTCGTTAATAGATGAGAAACAACATAACGCAGGTGAATTTATATATAAGTTAGCATCCCAGTCAGGGATATTTCCATCATCAGTAAACCTTATTGCTACATTTCAGGATGGTGGATTGGCTAATACTTCTTCACATAAATCTTTGAAAGCACTTGTTCTTACAAGGATTACAAAAATTTTAAGAACTCAGGGGGGTCGCAACACATCAGTAGGTTTGCCGGATTTTCTTATCAATGTTGTTTGTTTTAATAAATCTATAACAAGCGAACAGGAATTGCACCTCTTAAAATTGGGACTAAATGCAATATCTGAACGCTTGTATAGAAAAAAGAGTGAGAACTCTAAGGATTGTTGCTTGAACGCTGTTGAATCTGTTGTTCAAGCATAAAGACTATTTGTGAGGATAGACTTCTTCTATTCTCATTTGCTACTTCTTGTATTGATTCTCGTAAAGTATCAGGCATACGGGTTGTAACATATCCGGTCTTTGGTTTTGGTTTTGTATTAAATTTTACTGTTGATTTCATTTTTACTCCTTAATGTATGTTCGATATTTCGTTAAATAATCTTGTTTGTTCTTCATAACTTCTATGAAACGCTGTATAAGTTCCATCATCTTCTTCATGTAGTATTTCAAAATAGACTTCATCTTGTTCTTCATTTACTACAAGAGAAAACAAATCTCCACAGTCTCCACAAACTGTTTGCATATCTTTATCAAAAGTTATTATTCTATGTAAACAATTTTTGTGTTTGTTGTTACTCATAAATACTCCTTGTTAAATAATCTTGCTTTGATTGAAACAAGAGGTTTATCTACAGGACTAATTGCAGTTTCGTAAACCAACTCATTCTCTTTTATTATATCTAATAGTGTATTTTCGATTTCTTCCCTTTCAGGTATGTGGTCAAAATCTAAAGTTACTATTACTCTTGTTGAATAATTTGCCATTATTTATACTCCTAAATTAATTAAATTTTTTATATACAATTGATTCTCAGGTGTAGTTCTTTCATGTTCAGTAGATTTCCATTGACTACCAATTATAATATTCCAACAATTTACATTGGATAACTTGTTATTCATTCTATATGCTTTGGGAAACCTATCGCCAAAATCTTCAACTAAATTTTCTGCTCTAGCCTTGTCATAAAATCTATTGTAATTTTTACCACCATTTAAATTGTATATAATAACAGGCACTTCTATTTTCTTTCCTCTATAGCTTTGGTCTTGCAAAAGTAAATACCAAACAGCATCTACAGTCCAAGACATTTCATTACTAAAAGAATAAAAACATTTCGCATCTTCAAACTTACCAGTTACTTTAATTGGTTTGCCAAAAATATTTACCATTTCTGCATAACTTTTTTCAACTGTAAAATCACTATTATAAAAATCATAATCTCTAAAAGGTTGAATAAATTTAGCATCAATCAATCTATCTTTCCATCCATAAACTTGGTCATGCTTTATAACTTTTTCAATACCAAATTTTTCATGTGTAATAAAAGGTTTTGCATATACAAACTTTGCTTTTGCACTCATTGTTTTAACTCCTTGATTAAATCATTGGTTTCTATTCTTAATACAAATACTTTGTCTTGCATTTCTTGTAACAAAGATTTTTGTTTCTTAAAGTCAGATTCAACATTCTCCATAATCTGTTCTAATTGTCTGATTAGTTCTTGTTTATCCATTTTTACTCCTTTTTTATAAATATTTTTAAAAATTAGGCTCATGTAAGCCTCGCTGTTGCATTTTCTGATAGCAGGTAAGGGTCTAGCATCTCCCAAATTACCCCCCTTTTAAAATTGATTTCAGTTAGAGGCATCTTCATTTAAAGGTTTAAATGTTTCCATATCATGCTTCAATTCTTCTTTTAAAATCTGTTTGATTTTATCTAAATCTTCTACAATTCTTTTGTTGTCTGCTCTCAATTCTGCCATAGCTAGAACATCATCAGATACTCTATGTCTTGTAGTAGCATCTCCATCTCCATCATCAGATACTTGTGTCTTTGATATAGAACCAAAAGATTTAAGTTTGGGATTTTCACTAGGTGGTTTACTTGATGGTAGAGGTTTTGCCTTGCCACTCTCACACCATATTCTAAAATGATATGGTGTATTTTTTCCTTTGGTATTTCCCTCGTATATTTTTCTTGAGGAAAATACCTTACCTATTTTTCTACCATACAATTGCACTGTAAGTTTGTGGGATTCTGTTTTGACAGTAAAACTTTGTCCGGCTTTCATATCTCTAAGAGATTTCATTGTCTCGCCAGTAAGAATATTCTTACCGGTATAATCAGGTTTTTCAATACCATCTTCTATTTTGATTTCTAATTTTTTCATTATGCAGTTACCTCTACTTCTATAATTTCACCATGCTTTGAGATACCAAAATGTTTTGGATTTGGCAGGTTCATTTGCTTTCTTTCAGGATGTAACTTATCAAGTATTAACTGATTAATAGTTACAAAAGTATTAAAAGACTTTAACAAAAGTAAATCTTCTTCTTTTGTTTCGTAATTATCCTTTGGTTTTCTGTCTATCTTTGTATAGATATGATTACAAATTTCAGTAATACTTTCTCTTACATCATTCAACAGGTCGTTATTTTTATTTACTAAATACATTATTTATTCTCCTTAATAATTTATTAAATTTATTTTTTTTGTTTAAAAAAGTTCTATACCATTTAGGTTTATAGATAGTAAAAATACCTATCTCTTTATTGGCAAGAATACGAATTATTGTTTTTTCTTTTTTACCATTGTAGCTATACCATAAAGGTCTAGTTTCTGTTATTTCCATGTCAGCTATCCAACGCCCACTAAAGTTAAACTCTTTTTCATTAACTACTACAGGCACTTCAACACCAGCAAAATCTATTCCAGTATGTTCTAACATGGGTCTTTTTATTATCCAAATATAAAACTCATAACAAAATACTATTATTGATTTTGTTAATCTGTTTCTATCTAATATGTCGATAACAAATTCTTTTATCTTATTCATACTCACTCCTTATAAAATAATTAAAATTATTATTCCAAGCACTAAAGCAAGAGGCTTTAGTACATACCAATTAAATCTAAACATAAAACTTTCATTACATTGTCTTTGAAAATCTTGTTTAAATATTCTCCATTCTTTTTTTAATTTATCCATTTTTATTTTCCATTGATTCAGAAAGATAATATTCGCATCTTTCTCTATTAAAATAATTTGATGCACCATCTTTGTTATTAGCATCTATATATCTTTTAATTAAAATCTCTAATTCTTTTTTAATTAGAGATAACATAAAAGGCAGTTCATCTTCAGGGTTGTTTGGAAACATTACAGTATGTCCATTAGTAGTCCTAAACTTAAGTAGCAAATCATATATCTCACATAAAGAATCCATTTGCTTTTCATTAATAGGCTCATCCCAGTTTTTTATAGTTAATTTATCCATTTTTACTCCTTGTTTTTATAGATAGGGGTTCTTCCCACATAGTTTTTTGAGACAGCTTTCTATATCTGCCACCCAAAATTTGATAGTTCATTAAAGTTATTGTTGGGTCTGAATAATCTAATATTTTTGACTCATCTAAGATGCTGTATCTGATAATGTTTTTAGGTTTGATAATTCCTTTATGACAGGCATTACCTAACGCACCTAAACTATCTGCGTAAGCAGTCTTGTAATCAAGCATATTTTTTTTGAACCATGCAGTTCTTTCTTCCATGCCAAGAGACAAAGTATCTTTCCATGCAGGGTCAACTCTTGTAATTTGCTCAAGAAAATCTTCATCAGGATATAAACTTTTAGTATTTACTTTTACTTCAAATACTACAGGTTTGCCACCTAATTTGTGTGATGCAACTTGAGAAAAGTAAACTGCATAAGCACTAGATAAGTAAACCATGTCAGGTCTACTAGGATTATCTTCCCAAATACTTTCTTTTTCATATCTAGGTTTGATACCTTGCTTTAAAATATCATCAAGATATTTAGTAGATGTTCCATGATATAAGGTTACCTTTTTTTGGTTGTAATCTTTTACAGGATATTTAAGTTCATCTTCTCTTTCCTTGATATATCTTTCGGCTTCTTGTTCTAAGTAATGTTTTTCCATTAGCTTTCCACCTCTACATATTCTCTTGTTAGAGAATGTTTAAAGTAATCTTTATTGGTTTTTTTGTTTGAAAACATATACATATAAGGTTCATTTCTACTTATGTTTGTTTGTTTCCAAAAGTTCTCAAAAATACTTTTAATATCTTTGTAGTCTTTTGTATAAATATTATTTTTCATTGAATACTCCATCATCAATTTGTTTTTCAACTACACTTATTTCATTCCATACATCATTAATCATTGATTGGTCTAAGTCATATTCAAAAGCACTATCAGGTATAGCATTGTCTAAATCTGAAAAGGCTTTTCTTAATCCACCTAAATAGATAAATGTTTGTTTTGTTTTTGGTTTACTCATACTCACTCCTAAGTATTAATTGGTTAATAGATGCTTGTTTTTAAAACAGAACAAGCAAACTGCCCTACTTGAAGTTAAGCAACTTCAACTATATCTCCAAATTTAAAGAATTGTGATGTCATAGTGGTTGCCCATATCACCGGATAGTCAGGCTCACTACATGGATAACAATATCCATCAGTCAGGTAGATAAGAAACGCAATATCATTATCAAGTTCTTTGTCTATGTATTTGATAACAGGCTCATAGTCAGTACCACCCCCACTCATATAAGTAAGTTCTACTTCCTCGTTAGCATCAAAAGTATCAATACGCCTAACTGCATCATCACAATAAAGAACTGTAAGTTCCTCGAAGTTTGCAACAGGAACAATATTGTTTACTGCATCTTGCATCATAGCCATATCTTCACGACAGATTGAACCACTAATATCTAAAGCAATAACACCTTTTGCACTAGGTTTCTTTTCACAACTAGGTAAGTAAAGATTTTGATGTACAAATCTTCTATTTACATTATTGAAGTTATAATCATTGGTTTCTACTTTGTCCAACACTAAGTTAGCCAACACATCATCCCAAGAAACAGATTGCTCTTTCACGATATCTAACATACCTTTTGTAGCATCTCCACCTTTACCCATACCTTTAGCACTTTGTTCAGCTTGTAAAACTTGAACAGTGATTTCTTTTTCCATCTCTTGAAGTTCTGATTCAGTAAGTTCTTTACCATCTTCACCAGTAGCATCAATAACTTCTCCAACTGTTTGGACATCATCATGCTCTTTATTTTTAAAGACTTCTTTGTAGACAGATTCAGTTTTCCATTTAGCATACTTTGTATCAAACAAACCACCATCAGGTAGTATAAATCCATGCTCAAACAAAATAGCATTGATTACATAATCACCGGCAATATTCCAGTAATGTGGACACCTATCTTTTCTCCTCAAGTGATGCTTGAAAACAATGTGTAAGACTTCGTGAGCAATTACACCAACTCTTTCTTGATGAGTGATACCTAACACCCATTCTTTGTTATAGAACAGGTGAGTACCATCTACTGCCATTGTATCAATATCATCTCTTTCAACGATTTTCATACCTAAAGCAAGTTTGCCAAAAAAAGGATGTTTGATAATAAGTTCAGTTCTAGCTTTAGTCATTTCTTGTATTATCATTAGTCTAACCATCCCTCTAAATCATCAATGATTTCCTCAGACTTTTTAGCAATTTCTTTAGCCTTGTCTTTATCATCTCTTAATGATTCAGCAGTAATATCATTACCGGCAAATATGTCCATCAAGTCTTGATGAGCCTTATGAATTTTTGCATCACCACCAACATTCAATGCCGGTATTGTTTCGCACAAATCAATAACCTTATCAAGTGTAGAATCTCTAAAGGTCTCACCATCATTGATTCTTTCTGCAAGATGTCCAAGAACTCCAGTCATTTTATCAACAACATCTGAAGTAATCTTTTCTACTCTTTCATTTTCTTGCTTTTTGGCATTTGCTTTTAGTTCATCAATCTCATCTTTTGATAAATTAATTCTAATATCATCAGTAGAGGGAACTACATTCTTGATTACTTCGCAAGAAAAACATTCGCCAATTTCAGTTTCATGTGGAAAATCATCTGCTTTGAAATTTGCACCAAATTCTCTTTGTGCATCTTTGATGATATCCGGATATTCAGAAACAAATTGTTTTACCAATTTCTCTCTATCATCTCTATAAGATGAAAACCTTTTCTCAAACCTATCTTTTGCATCAATAGGTAATAGATAGTTTCCATTATTATCCCATGCATGACAAAAACCTCTATAACCAGCACCGGAATAGATGCAGTCAGTTCTTATCAATCCATCAATTTTTTTAATCTCTTTCAGCGTGGTGGAATTGGTTAGTTTCTTTGATACTGAATACAAACTTGCATCAGTATTAGAATCATATCCAATTTTTTCTGATAAGGATTTATCAGTTTTAGTTCCACCCCATTTCTTGAGTTCAACTTTGATGAGCATGGCTTTTTCATTTAGGGCTACTGCCATAATATTTCTCCATGTTTAAGTATTAATCAGTTAATACTTGTTACCAATAACATCCCAAATACATGGGATGTTTTCATAGCATCTCAACTAATCATCAGTCGGTTTAAAGCGTAATGTCTTGATGCTTGATATCAAAATCAATAAACGCTTTGGTTTTTCTAATGTCAGGATTCGATTCCACTGCATCAGTCATACATAAAATAGCGAACTCATCAGGTAATGTGTCCAAGTATTTTACAAACTTATCAATGTTTGTCTTATCCATCTTCCTAGCAATTATGCTTGTAATCGCATAAAGAATCGCAGGGTCAGATTCAGTATCAAGGCTCTCAGGGTCATTCAAGATTTTATCAAGTGATGGTAAACCTCTAACAGTTCTCAAGAAACCTATCAATTCAGCACTCACACCCTCTCCAATAGTTCCGGAAAGTAACTCATGCTCAATATCAGAATCAGGACATTCAGACATAATCCTTGAAGCATATTCCCAACTTCTAGGCGTAGTATTTACTCTTGCATTTTTATCAAATACAAATAAATTCTCCGGTCTATATCTCATATACGCTATGATTTCAGGCATAATCTTTCCACTTGATTTTGCCCATGCAATCCACTCATCAGGACAAGGTTCAAAATCTAAATGAATAAATCTATCTCCCAATGCTGTATTAACCCTATTCGCACCGGCTTTATCTTGTAACCTATTACCAGCACTGACAATGACTGTCGAATCAGGTAATTTATACTCACCCAATTGCCTATCTTTAACTAACTGAAATAATGCATTTTGAACACTAGGACTCCCATGAGGTAACTCATCTAGGAATAGTAATGTTTTTGGCTCATCTTCAGTAGGTAAAAAGACAGGTGGATTCCAAACAGTAGTTCCATTTTCTACGCTAGGAATACCCCTTAAGTCCACAGGGTCAAGTAGTGAAACCCTAACATCTCTTATTTGATAACCCAAAGATTCTCCAACTTTGTGGATAATTTCTGATTTACCAATACCAACGCCACCCCAAATAAATGATGGTTGCTTGATAGATATTAGAGTCGAAAGTGATTTTTCTAATTGTTTCGCTTTCATATTTACTCCATTTTGCGATTAATAAAACTGAAATGACTATTTCGCAGTTACTCATTCAGGCATAGGTACTATTCCTATACGATAGTCAAAATTAGATGGCTAGTTTTAAGGTATGTGGTACTAGCCAAACCACTGGTAAATTTACCTATACACCCTTAGCATTTTCAAAAGCTACTTGAAATGCTGTTTTCTTTTTTACTTTTGGCTTGTAAATTTTCATAGATATCAATTTATCTTTTTTATTTACCACCACTTTTCTTTTTGATTTATTCATAATCACTCCTTAGTGTAATATTCTCTATAATATCCATATCCATCACAACACCAACAATTATCAACTCCCATATCTCCATTAATAGTTCTTGATACGCCACTTCCATAACATTCTTCACAGGTTATTTTTACTGATTCGTTATTTGCTTCAGGTTCATTCATAATCACTCCCATATTTTTTTTCGTATCTAACATCTTCTAATGCTGTAGCAAGTCTTTTACAAGAATCTTCACAACTCTCAATTACAACATCAGACATATCATTCATAACTGCATACGCTAATTTTCCTCTTGCTTCTTTCAAGCATTTTTTCAGGTATTTTTCTTGATTAAATTCTGTCATATTTACTCCTCGTTAAAAGACAATTCTAAACATCTATCACAACAGTTATCATCTTCAGGAAAGACAACAACACCACAGCGATTACATTTAGGTTTAACTTCACTTTCTGCCCAAGTGTTGCCATTTGCAATACAAGGCTCTCCAGTCCCACCAGTTAAGGCGTAAAGTTTATTTGCTTCAGGTTTATTCATATTTTCTCCTATCTATTAATTGGTTAATGTTTATTACCTAGAATTGGGACTCCGGAAAGTCCCAAGTTTCGCCACCTTTCAGTGTTGCTCATCAGTAGGTTTTATCAAGCATAAACAGATATTTTCCATGATGCATAAGGTTCAGCTTCATGTCCTTTTTTCTCTAAGGATTTCAAACCAAATAGCATTTCAGCAGTTTCCCAGTTTGTATATCCACCACACTCATCCCATGTTTCGTTAATCATGTCGTAACAGTAGCCACCATCATATAGTATCTCAACCACTTCATTTTCTTCTTCAGATTCTCTAATAATCAAATCTTTCCAAGCATCTTTTTTATGGTTTGGAATAAGTTCTTCCATCCCACTTTCATCAAGATATTTGTTAAAAGATTTAGTGATATGCTCAATTATTTTTTCTGCTTTCATAAATTTTCTCCATAAAATTAAATTATTACCTAAACAAAAGGCTCAAAAGAGCCTTAAGTTTCGCCACCTTTCAGTGTTGCTCATCAGTAGGTTTATTCAGAAATAACGATATATCCACACTCATACATGGCTTGATGAATGTTATCTTCATTTTTTAAGAAACATGAAATCGTGTCTCTCAATTCAGTATCAAGCGTATTGAAATGCGATTTCAACGCTTTCTTGCTAACTTTGGCACTAGAAAGTAATGATGCTATCTCCAAAATACTGGCGATATCATCAAGGATTACATCCTTACCATCACTCCAAAAGGGGTCATAATATCTTTTCATCTCACATTCAACCAAACTCAACAATGCTTTTATTTTATTCATAAATTTTCTCCATAAAATTAAATTATTACCTAGACTTATCACTTTGGGATTAGCTACTTTACACACTCACAAGTTTAGTCCCTAGAGACAAGCAAGTTACACACCGGTTCATCACCAGCATAGCCTTAGCACATATTGATATTCTTGAGTTTTGTGTTCTGTGGGAATCTCAACTCTCCGGAAACCACCCAAACCTTTAGTCTTGCTAGGACATTCGCTAATGGACAGAATCGTTCTCAATGAGACAACACTCTCTCAACCCTGAATAAACTCTCAAAAACATGAAGTCCGGATTTTTCGTGGTGAGGATTTTCAGGTTACCTCTTCTCGATTATGTCCCATGTGTCGATTCAGGCTCTAGGCTTGAACCCTCGAACCAAGTCCTTGCGACCGGCTCTCATGGGGACAATGAGTGTCCCACTAGGGCGTGTTTGGAAAGGGGTTTTTCAACGACAATCCCAAACGACAGGGTATTATAAACATGGATTACCCCACAATTGCAAGTGTTTGTGATAAATAAAATGATATTTCTTTACGCCTTATGTTCATTCCGGAACTTGTGTTGCTTACGAAGTAAGCGTATAAAGGGGTTTAGGCATAGATGACATAGGAAGTCATCCATATAAATTAAATCAAATATTAATAGGTTAATAGATAGGATATGAGCAAAATCAAAGACAAGGACAAAAACAAGGTAACTAATATAGATGGATTAACACCTAAGCAAGAGAAGTTTGTACAAGGTGTATTATCAGGTATGACTGCTAGTGAATCATATCGCAATTCATACAACACAAAGAACATGAAAGATAGTAGCGTTTGGAGAGAAGCTAGTGTCCTTATGAGCCACCCTAAGGTTTCCCAAAGGGTTAGGGCAGGGTTCAAGAGAAAAGAGCAGTATTCAGTTAGTACAGCACTCT
>TARA_R100001443_G_scaffold6172_1_pt1 | contig 25859 bp, 25 predicted proteins | sample TARA_R100001443 | Tara Oceans TARA_R100001443 (sample SAMEA2622142) | marine metagenome | biome: marine biome (ENVO:00000447); feature: deep chlorophyll maximum layer (ENVO:xxxxxxxx); material: "saline water (ENVO:00002010), including plankton (ENVO:xxxxxxxx)" | depth 50 m
GATTATGGTAAAAATCCAATCAATTAGTGATCCCGTGAAGGACAGTAACGGGAAGAACTACAAGATCATTACACTTGAAGCTCCGGCTTTCAAAGAGGTAGTTGATTTATCAACAGGCGAGTCAATCTTAGCATTAGCTTCACCTAAAACAGTGAAGAAATGTGTTTGGGAAGAGTCTTATTTAGACGGTAGCAAGCATTATATGTATGATGCTAATGAAGGACAAGCTGTTTATGGTACTATCTATACTGCATCAACTGATGAGTATGAAATAGATGGTAGAAATGTTAGCACATATACAGGTTTTGTTGAGGCTTTAGAGTCAGACGCAAACTTTGATAGTGCAGTTAACAGTATGCTTAGTGATGCTGGTAGAGAACTTGCTTCAAGCGCTACAAATAAAGATTTTAATGTAGCGAAAGAACATAATGGTGGCGAGCAATTATCTATTGAGGATGAGGCTACTGTTGAAGCAGAAGAATCTATCGAAGAGCAATTCTAAGATAGTTTAGTTTGAAAGATAGGATTGGGCGTGAGTTTATTACGATTCTTGCGTCCTTTCTTATTATTTAATCATGAGAATAATAATCAACATAATTATAGCCATAGTGGTTGTAGTTATACTATCTTCTTGTTCAAGACAATGTTATAATGGTAATGGTAAGAGTAGTAAACAGATTAACAAAGGTTTGCACAAGTATAGATACTAATATCACAATAGTATGCAGAAATTAAAATTTAATCACAGACAAATGCGAGAAATAAAAGTATTAGAGACTGGTTTAATATGTGTACACTACACACACGAACAACATGGTGTAGATGTACATGTATTTGATAACTGGAAAGAGTTCTACGATGCTCATCCTAACTTATTATATCTTCACAACGTCGCTTGGAGTAAGATCAAGTCGTTCTTACATTCAATTAATATATTTACAAAAAGACCTTAATGGAACTTAATGTAAAGAAATGGTATCAAGCTCGGTGGATAACTGAGCATGGTAACCATAAGACTCCTTTACTTCCTAATCGTAGAGTTGCTGAGAAGTATATAAAAAGGATGAAACAAAATTTTCAAGGCGATTACATCGCCAATGTACAAATAATAGAAGTTAAACAAGTTCTAACACACCTGGATTTTGATGATTCAGGTATACCTATTCCTACATTCGAATATGAGGAAATAAAATAGTGCGTGTCCGCTATGTTTTCATACGTGTTAGAGAGGATTAAGCCTGGCACGGGGCTTTTTCTTAAATTATTAAAATTATGAATAAAATACATTTACGAGGTTTGAGTATTGCTGTAATAGCATGCATGTTATGTGCTGTACACGCTTACTCACAAATAGGAAATTGGCAAGGTACAACTCCTACAACTATATCTAACTACTTTGAAGCACCAGAAGGTTATGAAAGAGTAGAAATAGATGACTATACGGAATATTTCCGTAACTTTCCTATACATATAGGCGAAGGTAGATACTACGACGGTAAAACATTACCAGGATTCGGTATTACTTACGCAGCTAATTTAGATTATTATATAGGAAGAAGAAACTTACATCAATGTGCTGACGCTGCTATATTTATGAGAACTGCTTATTTAGTTAATAACAGAGATCCTAAAGATATTAAGTGGCATTATACTGATGGATCACATTTAACCTATTCAAGCTTTTTATCAATGCGAAGAGCAAAACACGGTAAAGAAAGCTTTTTAGCTTATATGGAAAATATATGGACATATGCTGGTACGTGGTCGATACAAGAATATGAAACGGATTCAGTAAATATTAAGGATGCGAGACCAGGAGACATCTTCGTTGAAGGTGGATTTCCAGGTCATGCTGTGACTATTGTTGATATGGTAGAGAATGATGAGGGTAAGAGATTATATATGCTTGCCCAATCATTCATGCCTGCTCAGTCACATCACATATTACTTGATATCAACGACACAGTATGGTTTGATTTTGATAGAAATGAAGATGTAGTAGCTACAGCTGGTTGGGTATTTAGTAAGAGAAGCGTTAAACGATTCAATAACTAAACCAATTATTATGACTATGTATCAATTTAATGAGAAAAACATTCTAGACACTCTTTCGGCGAACAAAGAAGACCCGGAGGAGTGCCTTAGAATAATTACACAGTTCAAAGAACAGTGTGCGCATCTAACAGAAATGTTAGTAAGACAAGAGAAATTTTTTAAAAACTATAAAAAGAATCAATAATTATGGGAGTAGATTGTTTTGGGTTATCTCCTCGTAACCCTAAAAACTTGGAAAAACCAACAATAGATTGGGATACAGAACCAAGTGAGGAAGAAAGACAAAAGTTTTGGGAAGCTCAAGAAGAATATGAGCAACAAGTTCCAGGACATTATTTTAGAAATAACTGGTGGTATTGGCGACCTATGTGGGGTTATGCTTGTGGTTTAGGTAAACAACATGGTATAATAACAGAGAAAATAGAACTATGGGGTAATGAAAACTCAGGTAAGGAAGTCGATGGCAAACTTGCCAAGAAATGGGGTGAACTTATACTATGGGATATATCAGAAGGTAATCCACGTGATTATGAAGAAGAATATATGCAACAGTATAAGCTTGCACAAGAGCACAATAATAATATTGACAAAGCTTTAGAAATACTTAGAGAGCTTGTTCAAGCAGAAACAGGTGATCCTGATATTGTGCCTAATGATTACCCAGAAGAACATAGAAAATCATGGCAAGAGCTGTGGGATAAAAGAAATCATCAAGGAAGCTATCCTTTTAGTGAAGAGAATCTAAAAGAGTTTGCACAATTCATGATAGAATCGGGAGGCTTCTCGATATGTTAGCATTAATAACCGGAGGATTGTATATTTTAATACTATACCTCTACTTAAAATCAGAGTGATATGAGAAACTTAAGAGTATATTTAGCATTATTAGTAACAAGTTTATTTTTATTTAGTAGTTGTAGTTCTTACAGCGGGTATTGTAAATCAAAGAAAAAGATGTACAAGTCCCAGAAGTGTTGGAATGCAAAGAAACAGAAAATGACAAGGTGCTAATGAATTATTTAATAACAAACAATAAAGATCAGCCTGTGTATGAAGGTATACAGGTTGTTCCTATTGATACTGCAATTTCACAACTACGTAAGTGTAAGGTTGTTGGTGTTGATACGGAGACTACCGGTTTTAACTGGAGTACTAATACGTTATTGTTGTTACAAATATCTACAGAAACAGACAATTATGTATTTGATTGTACTACTGTAGATATATCTCTGCTTAAAAATATGTTCTTAAGTAACAATGTTACAAAGATCTTTCACAATGTTAAGTTTGATTACAAGTTTCTACTTGCTAATGGTATTAAAACTGAAAATGTTTATGATACTATGCTTGCGGAACAGGTTATACACTGTGGTAAGAAGAGTATAAAGTACAGTCTTGATTCATTACTCGATAGATATTTTGAAATATTTATAGATAAGAGTACAAGATCGTCTTTTGTTTCACATAAACCAGGAGCTCCTTATAGTAAGTCACAGCTACGCTATGCATTTACTGATACAGAGTTTTTGATCAAAATTGTAGAGAAACAACAAGAATTAATTAGTGAACATGATCTGCAAGAGGTGGTTAAGCTTGAAAATGAAGCCGCATTAGCCTTTGCAGACATAGAATATAATGGTATTTACCTAAATAAGACTAAATGGGAAGAAAATTATAACAAAATCAAGATAGAATTAGAAGAATCTGTCGAAGAACTAGATAATTTTATAGAATACGACCCAATGTTTGATAGTTTTAAGCTAAAACAGATACAAACAGACATGTTTTTACCTACGGAAGAGCTTAGAAAGACTGATATACTATGGAGTTCACCCTCACAAGTGTTAAAACTTATGCAGTGTGTTAGTCCAGAGCTTGAGAGTGTTAACGGTAAGATACTATTGATGCACAAAGGTGTACATCCTATTGTGTCTAAATATATAAGATATAAAGAACAATCTAAATTGTGTAATGCATATGGATTAGATTTTTATAAATATCTGCATAAAGATGATAAAGTTCATACATCATTTCAACAGATATTAAATACAGGTAGGGTTTCATCAAGAAATCCTAACATGCAGCAGATCCCTAGCGATAATTCATATAGAAATGCATTTGTACCTAGAAATAGTGACGATGTGTTTGTGTCTTCTGACTTTTCCTCACAGGAGTTATGTATTATAGCCTTTGGATCTGGTGATCCTGTATGGTTAAATGCACTAGAAGAGGGAAAGGATTTACATTCTATATGTGCTGAGCTTATATTTGGAGACAAGTGGAGAGACGCAGAAGGAAATGATAAAGAACGTAAGAGTTTACGTACAGCTGTAAAAGCTATCAACTTCGGTCTTGCCTATGGTATGTCAGAGTTTAAACTATCTGATACTTTAGGAATATCAGTCAAAGAAGCTAAAAAGATGATCAAGAAATACTTTACAGTGTTTCCTGCTATCAAGAAGTTTCTAGACAATTTAGGGGCATTTGGTAAAGAAAATGGATTTATCAGAACATTTGCTCCTTATAGACGCATACGATGGTTTGAAGATTGGTCACAAGAAATGGAAGACTTTGCTGCATTAGGCAGTATAGAACGTGCTTCTAAAAATACACCAATACAAGGCACCGGTGCAGACATGACTAAGTTAGCTTTAGTTATGGTGAGAAAGTCCATTAAACAACAGGATTTACCTGTTAAATTGATTATGACAGTGCATGATCAGATTGATACCATATGTAAAAAAGACTTCGCAGAAGAATGGAGTATAATATTAAAAGGTATTATGGAAGAAGCCGCACTTAAAATCATTACAAATGGATTACTAAAGTCAGATACTAACATTACTAAACAATGGCAAAAATGAGAATAGATTATAAAATTTTAAAAAAGTTAAAAAAAGAGTTCGGTGATTTTGAAGTCGGAGCTGAGTATAATGGTAAATTATATTTTAGATTCGGTTATTGGAATCATATAGATAAAGATTTATTTAAGTCTATATTTCCTGCTTATCTTTCTATAGAACAGTTTTTAGTCGATGATGACGATGATTGTGGACCTTTATACATATACTATGTGTGGGATGATCGGTTCAGAGCTATAGATAAACAAGAATTTAAGAGAGAACAGAAGTATAAAATGGTAGGCTGGTCCTTAACAGGTCTAGCTATATGTATTATTTATATACTACTAGACAAGTACATATTTTAATTTGATATGTACCTAATTAATCGTAACTTATATAGGTATGAAAATAGATGAAAATAAATTAAAGAGACAGCGTAGGGCAATAGATGTTTGGAAATCAAGTGGCTATAAGGGTACTATTGAGGCAGTAACAGGCTTTGGTAAAACCTTTGTGGCTGTCTTGATTATACAAGACATGAATAAAGCTCGTCCTGATGATACTACGCTTGTAATTGTACCAACAAGATACTTATTAGATCAGTGGAAAGATGAAATCGAGAAACATGATCTGAAGAATGTAAGTGTTATGGTTATAAATACAGGCGTAAAAGCAATGCGACAGACAGATCTGTTGATACTGGATGAGATACATAACTATGCGTCTGACGTGTTTAAGGGTATATTTAGCCTTACACACTATCATTACATACTTGGCTTAACAGCTACACTAGAAAGAAGCGACAAGAAGCATTACATAATAGAGAATGAGTGCCCTGTAGTAGATACTATATCTATGAAAGAATCTCTTGCTATGGGTTATGTTTCTAACTTCAAGGTATTTAATTTAGGATTAGAACTACATCCAAAAGAGCGTATAAGATATGAACTTATGCATGATAGTTTTAATAAATATTTTAAATGGTTTGATTTTAATTTTCAGATCGCTATGAAGTGTCTACAAAGTCAAGAATATAGAGAACACTATGCGTCGAGAACAGGATACGATCCTAAAGGTATAATGAGTGCTGCAGTCAATTGGAGTAAAAATATGAGAAACCGTAAAACGTACTTATATAATCACCCCATGAAGATAGAGGCAGCAAAAGAATTAATAGAAACCTTTGATGTTCCTACAATTACTTTCTCAGAAAGTGTTAAATTTGCTGATGAGCTTACAAAAGCCTGTTTTCCATGGGCTGTGTCTTATCACTCTAAAATAGGTAAGTACAGAAAGGTAAAAGCAATAGAAGAATTCAATGATAAGAAATCTGATATTAAAGTTATCTCAACTGCACGTGCTTTAGATGAGGGTTTTGACATACAAGATGTAACTCTGGCTATCGTATGCAGCGGTACCTCTACAAGTAGACAAGATCTACAACGTACAGGTAGAGCTATACGATTTGCTCCAGGTAAAACTGGTCTGATTGTGAATCTATATATAAAAGAGACACAAGATGAGAAATGGTTACGTAACCGTCAGAAAAAAACGATTAACGCTACTCACGTTGAATCGATAAAACAAATTAAAGAAGCCTTGAGTCAAGCTTCGCTTAATTATTTAAACGTAGAACAATGATCTTAGAATCTCCAGGACAATGGGTAGACTTTTTGTGCAAACATAAAATGTCGCCTACACAATTCTTATTTTTGTATATAATATATGAAAACGATTATCCAGCTTTATATAAATATGTACAAGAAAATGGAGGCTTTGACATGTCAGAACTAAACGATCTTGAGGAAAGAGGGTACATGGTAAATGATAACCCTAATTTAGCTAGCTCTTTAGCAGATTGCTATACAGTTACAGATAAGTTTATCAAGGAACTTTACAATACGGATGTAAACACAGCGTATGAAGAGTTCTTTGAGGCTTACCCTGTACAGATATATGTAGACGGTCGGAGACTACCGGGCAGAAATGCTACATTAAAAACACGAACTTATTATAAAAAGAAAATTGCTACTAAGCGAGCTCTTCATAAAAAAGTAATGGAATGTTTAGATTACGCTAAGCGTAATAATCTTGTCACTATGGGCATGGAAAGATGGATAGAGACAGAACAATATAGAAGTATTTTAGAACTAATGAAAACAAACATAGATGAATTCGAATCCCCAAACGACAAACTTTATTAGTCTGCAGATTAAGACAGCTGATCAAGCTATCAAAGAAGCAGATAAATTTTTAGAGCAAGGAGCAAAAGGCGAACGTCCTTTTCTTGCTACTAGATGGCAAAAAGTTAATACAATGTTATTGGGTGGTTTTCATTTTGGTCAAACATACTTTATTGCAGGTGCATCAGGACATGGAAAATCTTTTTTCGTAAACATGTTACACACAGACTTTACATCATATTATTTAGGTAACGAAGACGTAAAGATTTTACACTTCAGTTTTGAAATGCATGCAAAAGACGAGATGATCAGAAAGATATCACAACTTAGTGATATAGATTATAGAAAACTTGTATCATCAGACAAGCCTCTTACAATGGAAGAGCTTGAAATTATAAGAAAGCAGTATACTAGGATGAAAAACAAAAATGTATTTTATGTTGAGACTCCTTCTACTAGAGATAGAATATACGCTACTATTAATGAATTCTGTAATGAATTTAAAGATAGTAAGGTAGTTATATCTCTTGATCATACTCTTCTTGTAACTCCTAACCCCGGTGAGAATGAAATACAATCTCTAGCAGAGTTAGGTAAGATGTTTATACAAGTAAGAAAAGAGTTTAATACCTGTAATATATTGGTAGGACAAATGAATGACAAGATGGAATCGAAGGAACGTAGAGATCCGACGAATGCAGCTTTACATTATCCTACAAAAACAGACATACATGGTAGCAAACAGATATATCATGCAGCTGATGTTGTTATGGTATTACACCAACCGATACTTCTTAACTTAGAGTATTATGGTAAGAAGCGTTTCCCGACTACAGATCTTGTAGCCCTACACTGTTTAAAGAACAGAACTGGTGTTGCAGGTTTAACTAGATTAAAGAACAATCTACAGAACGGTCGCTTTGATACCTATGAGAGTAAATTATTTTAATAACTTAATAAATTAATAGTAAATATGGAATTACCAACGAAAGTAATCAAATCAACAACAGTAAACCCTTCACTGTTAACTGTCTTCGGACAATCAAAAGTGGGTAAAACAACGATGTTATCTAAATTAAACAACTGTTTGATTATAGATACAGAGAAAGGTACTAAATATGTAGATGCATTGAAAGTACAAGTAAACAATAGTGCAGAATTAAAAGATACGGTAAGAGCCTTGAAAGAGTCTGGTAGTCAGTATAACTATCTAGCTCTAGATACTATAGATAATGTAGTATCTTGGTTTGAGAAAGACGTTGCTAGAGATAACAATGTAGATAGCTTTGCTAAGATACCTTTTGGTGATGGATACAATCAAGTACGTACAAGAGTAATGAATATGATTAGTGCTCTTATGGACTGCTGTGATCATATAATTATTATAGGTCATAGAAAGAAAACAATTATCGGTAATGAATCAGTAGAAGTTAATGTTAGCTCTCTGGATTTATCGGGTAAGTTAAAGAACTATGTAATGGCAAAATCAGACGCAATTGGTTTTGTATACAGAGACGAAGAAGGTCACTTAAAAATATCATTTGAAGCGTCAGATGAGATAGAAGCTGGTACTAGATTACCGCATCTTGCAGGCAAAATTTTAGATTTTAAGTGGTCAGAGATATACAAAACTGCAGTAGGTAAATAGTAATAAATTTCGTATATTGCAGTATATAGTAAAACAATTTTTAAAGTAAATTTTATGTACAAATTAGTAGAAACACAAAGTAACGCACCAAGCTACACATTGATGAAAGCTGGTGTTAATGAGAATGTTAGTCTAGTAGACGTAACGTTCGACACCCTTAGAAAGGATGGCACTGGAGGTAACTGTATTAGATTTTATTTCCAAGACGAAGGCGGTGCCAAATTCACACAAACATACATGGAGGTAACATCTCTTGAGAGATTAAAAGAGTCTGCAAAGAATGCAGCTCAGTCAGGTAGACCTTGGTCGTCAACACCTGAACAACTACACTCTGATTTATTGAGGAATGTAGGCGAATCTCTATATCATATACTATCTGCGTTTGTACCAAAAGATAAAGTAAGTATCGGTGGTGCAAATTGGAATGAACTTGGTAAAAATGTATTAGAACTTGTAGGTAATTCTTATGAAGGACTCAAGTTTAAGATAAAGTGTGTATATGACAAACAAGGAAAGTACTTACAATTTCCTAACCGTCCACTACAACCATTTATGATACCACAAGATAGTGATGCTCAGCTGACTGTATCTTCAAGAGATAATGTCACTGCTGCAGAGCCTACACCTGAAGCGACTATTAGTACAAGTACTGATAGTAAGAGTGACGGGGACCTATGGTAGTATAAATTTTTAAGTTTCATTCATAAATAAGGGGTTAAAGGGTATAAGTATCCTTGCCCCTTTTTTAGTATAAATCAATATATATGTATAATCTAAACCCAGTAGTAACAAAAGAGTTTATTTTGGATAATTTAGATCAAGTGCAAATATTAGAATACTATCTAGGTGTAAAAGTGCAGAAGAAAAAGGTAAGGTCTCCCTTACGTATGGATAAAAATCCATCTTGTTCTTTCTCTGCAAACGGTAACGGTGTAATATATTTCAAGGATTGGGCACAAGGATTTACAGGTGATTGGATAAAGGTAATACAATATAAGTATGGTCTTACCTATCAGCAAGCCTTAGATAGATGTGCAGAAGACTTTCAATTGGTACGTATAGGGATGAGACCCGCTGTACCGGTTACACGTGACTACACAAAGATACATATAGAACCTACAGAGTCAGTAATACAAATAAAAATTAGACTTTGGGATGTGGCTGATAGAGAATATTGGTCTACCTACGGTATAAACAGAGGGACTCTAGAGTTATATAATGTATTTCCTTGTGAGATAGTATTTTATAATAATAAAATAGTGTATAGTAGAACCAAAAGTGATTTAGCATATGCTTATAGATTTGGTCCAGGTAAGTATAAGATATACATACCTCAGCGTAGTTCTTTTAGATGGTTATCTAATTTTACTAGTTGGCAGGGACTAGAGCAGTTACCTAGTACAGGTGATTGTGTGGTAATAACAAAATCTATGAAAGATGTTATGTGCTTAAGACAATTTGGTGTACATGCATGTTCTCCAGCTAGTGAGGTTGCAGAACCTGAAGAAAAGATCTTAGCGGATCTATCAAGCAGGTTTACTGATGTTATCACACTGATGGACTTCGACTATACAGGAATCAAGATGGCTAACAAGCTATATAAACAGTATAATTTTCAACCGTTGTTTTTAACTAACGGTAGATTTGGTACTTATAATTATAAAGCAAAAGACATATCTGATTTCTATGAGATGTATGGACATGAACATACACAAGCACTGATTAATGAATCTATAATAACTTTAAATAAGAAAAATGGCAAATAATGACCTAGTGATATCTATACCCTTGTTTATAAAGAAGGTGATGATATCTAAAGCTCGTAGAATTAAATACTATAAGAAAGGTGGTAAAATACCTAAAAAGTATGCATCCTACGGGTTTGATAGCAAAGGTAGGCTAATAGATAGTGAAGGGGAATGCGTAGCAGCTAACCCTAGAACTATAGGTAAGCCTAAGTATATTACTATAAACGGACAAGCATTGTATAATGCACGTATGAGTCCACATATAAGATCTAAGATAGTTAACGCTGTTAAGGATTCTTTTGTGCCCCATATAAAAGATATAAAGCCGATTAGTAATTTACCAGTAAGAATATCATTACAGTTTCATGATACTATAAGACAAGCAAATTGGGACCTTGATAACCAGTGGTTATATAACAAGTGTTTCCAGGATCTGATTGTTAAACAAGGTATCTTACCTGATGATGATATTAGATATATAACAAAAGCAGGAGCACCGGAGTTTTTTCCGGTCGATAGTGAGCAAGAGCGCAAGCTTGTATTTACTATATCTCCTGAAGATAGAAAAGAAGTAATAGAACACAAGTATTATGATGAATTTTATAGCAACGATTCGTGATGGTAGATTAATACCAGACGAACCACTAGTCGTTAACGACGACCTTAAAACTTTCCATGAAAAAATAGTTAAGATAAGCATAGAGAAAACAAATCAGAGATCAATACCACAAAATAGATATTATTGGGGTGTAGTTGTACACACAATAAAAGAAAGATTTACAGAATTAGGGTATACGAGAACTGATGTGTCAGATCATGGCGTGTCTTCACCATTGACTAGAGATGATGTACATCAATATCTTAGATCTAATTTTCTAAGAGACGATCTCATCTCCGGAGATGGAGAAGTTTTAGGTACTTTATCTAAATCAACTAAGCAACTGTCAACTGACGAGTTTGTAAAGTATTTAGATAACGTTAGGAACTGGGCTGTAGTGTCTTTAGACTTACAGATACCAGATCCTGAAACTAAAATAGAGTATAACATAGAAATTAAAGAAAAGTAATGGGTAAAATGAAACAATTGTTTATTGAAATGCAAGAACAAGCAGCTCAAGAAGCTAGAGATCAAGCAGGCATGAATATACCAGAAGAACCTATGATGACTAGCAATAAGGTACCGGCAATACCGTGTCCTAATTGCAATAAAGGTTATTTATCGTTCAACTGGAAAACAAGTGAAGCAAATTGTTCTGAATGCGGGCAAGATTTTGTTCATGTAGAAAATAATACAATAAAATTTAAGTAAAACAATAAATTATGAAATTAGTAAGTAATTCGGATGTACAACATGTTGGTACTATAAATAAAAGTATTGACTTTGGCATCGACAAAGAGAATATAGGTGTGTTATTTAGAGGATTCTCAGACACTCTTTATTCTAACAAGATAGGATCTATTGTACGTGAGCTTACGTCTAACTGCTTTGACTCTCATAGAGAGGCTAAAGTAAAAGACGACGTAGTAATTATATTACAAAATGCAGATCCTTTGGTAAGTAAGAATGGTAAGATATGTTTTAAGGATGTAGGCGTTGGTCTAAGTCCTAAACGTATTGAAGACATTTATTCTAAATATTTTTCTTCTACCAAAAGAGAAACTAATAATGAGATTGGTGGATTTGGTATTGGAGCAAAATCTCCGTTAGCTTATACAGATGTATTTGAGGTTAATACCATATATAATGGTATTGCTTATAATTATATCGTGCACAGAGGTGAGCAAGTGCCTATGATTAAATTAGTTCATAAGCAAGCAACGGATCAAAATAATGGTACTTCTGTTATATTACCTGTAAGACCAGGTGATGAAGAGAAGTTTATATCAGAGTGTAGACATCAGCTAAGATTCTTTGATAATATTACATACAAGGGTATGAATATTAACAATAATTATAAAGTTTATAAAGGTAAACATTGGATTGCATCTCTTCACGGAGAAAAAGATCATGTTGAGTATAGACTATCTATATGTCTTGGCGGTGTAAGTTATCCTTTAGATACTAATCAAGTTCGTTTTGATCAATATTTTTCAGAGTATAATAATACATCAATAGCACTTAATTTTGATATAGGAGAGATAGATGTTACTATGTCTCGTGAAAACATAGAGTATAATGATAGAACTATAAAAGCTATAAAGGAAAAGTATGCATTAGTTCAAACAGAGTTATGTGATATGTTTGATAAATCTTGGTCAAAAGTCATTGACTTTAGAGAATATTTTATCAATACTAATAGTAATAGACACAGAGATGTAAAATTACCTGTAGCTGATAATTTTGTAGACATAACATTTTGTAAACAGAACTCTGGTGAAGTAAAGTTTGCTCCTTGGGATGTATATATAGATAGTAAGATGGTAGATTCCATCCTAAAAACCTATGTAGTAGCTAATGGTAAGAGAGATATGAAAAAGTATGATAACTATGCTAGTAGATTACTAAAACATTATACTCCTGAAGACTGCTGGTTTAGAAAACGTGGTAAATTAAGTACATTAAAAAGTAATTATATTACCGATCAATGGATACCTGAAAATACAAATTTAGATCATACTGATTTATTTGTTTGTGTAGAATTACAAACAGAACCAGATTGGGAGAGCTATGTATGGACAGATAAGGACAAAGAGAGGTATGATATAATAAAACCTCTTCTTCTTAGATATATAATGGATAAATGCGCAGGCAAGTATGATGATATAGAAGTTCCTGATTCTTATAAACCTGCATCTAATACAGCAATCAAAGCTAAGGTACCTAGAACACAAGTTTGTGCTAGATATACTAGATTTGATGGAGAGTATAACAGACATTCTCCAGGAGATGTAAGATTTTCTAAACAAAACTATATGTATGATGGTATAGAAAACCTTATTAATCAAGGGAATACCATTATATATGGTAGTATGGAAGAAGAGGAAACTTTACGTGAAATAGCATTTGTTATGACTGCTCTTCCTGAATGGAGATCTTCTAAAAAGTATGATGTTATGCATATAGATAAATTACATGTGCATAAGATTGCTAATAGTCATATGAAACACTATAAAGCTTTAGGCGCTTTAACTGTTAAAGAGTTTATAGTAAAACACTATAATCAACTTATGAGTATTTCAATGTGTAATCTATTAGGTATTATGTATAGGGAGAATAGAAAACTATTTGATCCTATATACGGCGTATTTCCTGAAGGTATGGAAAATATGATGTTACATTGTATGGGTTATGCTGATACATATAGAAATTTAGGAACCGATCCTTTATGGAAAAGTTGGATAAATTCTCGTTATAGTTCTCATGATTCAGTGCCTACGGATGGTAATCATACAAAGTTTTTAAAAAAGCTATGTAAAAAATATAATATACCATATATCACAGAGAATCATGTGTTACATTTTGGAAAACATCAACTTCACACAAACAGTTTCTTCAAACTTTTTAAAGAGGTAATAGAAGAGCTTGGGTGGATTGATCAATATTTCAATATTATAACAAAGGATAAAGAATCTTTATTAGAAGACAAGCCGCTAAGTATTATTAAAGAAATACCTAGCAGAAATTATAGTAAATTAATATATAAAATCAATAATTATTTTAAAAATGAATAAAAATCAAGTATTTGCAATTCGCAGTGACAAAGCAGTTACTGCGCTAGTTAATGGTGTCAGCTACTATAGAGACGAAGCTGACAAAACAAGTGCGCAATCTCTATATGAGAAAATTAAAACTGTAGCACTAAATCCTACTAATGACCTTGTAAAGCAATTAGTAGAAGACTTTGACCCGACTCAAAAAGTGTTTGATGCACAGAGTCTAGTTAGAGATGAGATAGGTAATTGGTATTTAAAGGGGTTCACTGAGCCCCTACCAAGTAAACTGCTTACAAAAATGAAAGAGTTTATAGACAAAGGATTGCCTTTGACTCCTCTTGTAAACTTTTGGAAGCTGTTAATGTTAAACCCTGCAGATCATGTAAAGAGAGATCTATATAATTTTATGGATCAGTATGAGTTTCCTATTACAGACTCTGGTTATTTTATAGCCTACAAGTCTGTAAAGAAGACTGAGAAAACATACAAAGCAGTGAATATGTGGGTACCAAAGGAGTATATACAATTAAAAGCATCTGGTCAGGATCCAAAAGATTACACAGTTGTAGATAAGAATGGTGATTTCTCTATTGTAGAGACTAGTCTTATTACAGACAGCAATGGTAATTTTATTGCGCCTGAGCATGTTGCTGGTAATCTACAAGAGATGTTTGATTCTATAAATAATCTTACAGATGAAACTGTAGAAGCTCCAGAGTTTACTGACTGGCATGGTGGTAGTACACAGATTAGACTAGGTTCTCCTGTTACAATGGATAGATCCCAATGTGATGGTGACCCTAGAAATACCTGTTCTACCGGTTTGCATGTTGGTGCACCAGGCTATGTAAAAGGATTTGGTGGAGGTGGAGGTAACGTTTACCTCGCTACACTAGTAAATCCTATGAATGTAGTTGCAGTACCATCTGATTATTCTTATATGAAGATGAGATGCTGTGAGTACTATGCATATGGTATTGTAGACTTGACTAATGATGTAACTATTACTACGCCATACTTTGAGTATGACTATAAAACGTGGGAAACAGAGACATTAGAAGAACAATTGGCAGAATTCCAAGGTTCTAGAAGTCAAGAAGCTGCAGAGAAAGCAAACATTATGAGAGAAAGACTTGTAATGGTTGCATAAGATGGTTTATAATCGGAGGGGTCAAGCGTGGAAAAGAAGCGTGCAGGGTTACCGAGTCCCAACCCCTCTTTTTATATTTAATAATTAATTAGTATATTGTATAAAGACATGGAGTATTTTAAAGATAAAAGAGTAAGTAATTCTTCCTTAAGTTATATTAACCCAGAACAAGGAGGAAGCGCAAGAAAGTTTAAAGATTATCTAGATGGAAATCTAGCACATTTAGAAACTCCTTCATTATATCACGGAAGCATGATTCACAAGTTTTTACTAGAGCCTGAAACATTTGCAGTAGCAGATGTAGAAAGACCTAGTGATACTATTGTTAAAATTATGGATAAGGTATATAATATAACAAAAGGAGAACTAGATACAGATATAAACAAGTACCATGAATACATATTTGGTTCTGCAAGAGAACTAAATTATGGACAAACCTGGAAACCGGATACTTTAATCAAGAAAGTTATTGATCAAGGTAAAGACTATTATGATTTCTTACTACGTGCTGACGGTAAAGTATGTATAGATCAGAAGATGGCTGGTATGTTATCAGCTATTAAAGATTCTATAACTACACATAAAGCAGCATCTGACCTGTTATTTACAGGTGAAGGTGAGAATGAATCAGAGTATTTTTGGGGACCAGACCAAGCATATAAATCCAAAATTGACAGGTATCAGAAGACTGGTACTAAAGTCAACCTTATAGATCTCAAGACTACCTCCAAAAGTGTGGAGATGTTTAGAGATTCCTTTGAGTATTATCATTATGACAGGCAAATGGCATTCTACGTGGATGCGTTGGAAGACAACTACATGCTTGTTGACAAAGTATATATAATTGCAGTAGAAACAACAGGTTATTATCAAGTAAGAGTGTTCGAGATAGGTAAAAATTTAATAGAAGAAGGTAGAAAAAAATATAAAGATCTACTAGAACGTGTTAAATGGCATCAAGAACGACAGCTATGGACGGAATCTCGTGAGAGTTTTGAATCCAAAGGTGTAACACTCTTAAATTGATAAATTATGATAACAAATGAGGAAAAAAAACGATACTTAAGCAAATCTAATAAAGTATTAAAAAAGATTAAATCAAGTATTAAAAAACACAGAGACAATGATAATATAGCTGGTCCTTTTTATAAGGATGGCTGTATTATTTATTGTAGTAAAAACAGATTAGAAGAAGTCAAAAGTAAATTTAAATTAGATGAACAGTAACGAATATAAAAAACATGCGAGACAATTAAAAAAAGACGCTTATCGCATTATGAGCGCAAAACAACCAGAGTACACTAACAATAATACAGATGTACTACACAACTTCAAAAGTACCGCAAAACGCCTAGGAACAGACCCTATGACAGTTTGGTCGGTTTTCTTTGATAAACACATACAAGCTATACAAAGTCATGCTGCTAACCCAGACATGCCTCAAGCTGAGCCTATAGAGAGTAGATATGCAGACGCAATGAACTACTTACAATTAGGTTATGCGTTAATGAAAGAACGTGAAGTTAAAGTAGAATTTATAGGTAGAGCACATGATCCACAATTTGGTGAATATCAAGTGCAGCCTGGAGACGCAGGAACTGAAGGTGCATATCTAAGAAAGCACTATCCTAACGTTTATAATAAATATAAAAAGTATTTTAAAGATGAAAGTAAAAGAAGTGAATCTACAAATCGCAGTAGCGAATAAAAATCTAGTAACATTACAAGATATAGAAGCATGTATAATAAGAATTACAGGCTTAGATATGAAAGAAAGAAATAGAGGTAGAGCCCATGTTAATGCAAGAGCTCTATTCTATTATCTGGCTTATAAATATACATCTTGTACTATTTCAGAGATAGCGAGACATATAGGTATGAATCACGCAAGTGTTATACACCATTTAAAACATGCTCCTTATACTATTCCACAAGATCCAGAAATGCAAGTCTGGTATGATTATATTACTGCTTATTTAAATGAGTTAGTACATAATAAAAACTTAGACCCAAGTGAAAGGGCAGGAATAGATACTATGAACGTACTAGAAAAAGTAGAATATCTTTTGGAAAAGGTACAAAGATTAGAATTAGAAGTACATGATCTTAAATATATGAATTATGAGCAAGAGCAAGAAGTATAAATTAATATATAAAGAACAGTTTAATCCTAACGAACCAGAGTCAGAAGATTATGTAATATTAGAAACTGAAGACATTCAATGGAGCGTCGATCAGTTTATGAGAAACAGATATATAACAGAATATAAAATAATAGCATTAAATGAATAATTTAGAAATAGTAGATCCGTACAGCAATGTATTGGTCATAGAAAAAGAATCGCCTTATAAGGTATTTATTAGACAATCAGATGAAGAACGTGAGCGTATGGTAGGATTTTTAGAGCCTGAACCAGACGGAACGTTTACTTATAAAAAGCATGAGAAAGAAGCAGATATATACAGGAAAACAAAAGCCTGGAGTATACATGCTAGGATTTTAGACTTTGCACAACGTATAGAATATATAACTAACAGAGCTGTATATACTATAAACACTGTAGATGCTAAAACAAGATCCGGTCTTATGGTATACAAAAACGCAAGTTATACTAAAAAGATATATATTCCTATTAAGCATTGGAACATAGAGTTTAAAGATCAAAAAGATCAGAAACTATGTGACAAACTAGGATATGAGTGGTGGTCAGAACTACGCTCTATATTTACTACAGCTAAGATGTTACAACTTAGCATGTTCTTAAAAGATAGATACAAACAAACAACAGTGTACCCGCCAGCTGGCGAGATATTTAATGCATTTAAACATTGTAGTTTGTTAGATACTAAAGTAGTTATAATAGGACAAGATCCATATCACGATGGTAGTGCGCATGGTTTAGCTTTCTCTATACGAGAAGGGCAAAGTAAAATACCACCTTCTTTAAGGAATATACTTAAGGAAGTGCAAGAGGACGTTTATGCAAACAACTTTGCATTTAAATCTGCGCATAGTCCTACTCTTACTAGATGGACTACACAAGGTGTATTATTACTAAACAAAACTCTTACGGTAGAAGCCGGTAAACCTAACTCACATAAAAAACAGTGGGATGGGTTTGTAGAGATAGTAATACGTATGCTAATAGAGTTTAAGAAACAAAGAAATGAGCCTTTAGTATTTATATTATGGGGTAAAGATGCTCAATCTTCTGTACAAGAAGAGAGTTCAGATCTTATACATATAATAAAAGCTCCCCATCCTGCAGCTGAGGCTTACTCAGGAGGCAAAGCGGGGTTCTTCGGTTCTAAACCGTTTACAAAATGTAACAAATTTTTAGAAAAATACAACCTGTCTATAAATTGGTAAGACATAGGAGGGTAATTACATACTGTAACATTGTGGACTAATACATAGGTCGTCGCACACAATGGTAGTTACTCTCCTTTATTACCTTTAATCTTTTCAATAGAAGATATTCCAAAACATCCTAGTGTAACCCACACAAATGAATTATAAACAACTTCGTTTATAATAAGGTCTTTATCCGCAATAAGACTTGTCATTAAATCAGCCACAGCAAATAATACCATAACTATAAATGAAACAAAGCCCACTACATTTTTTTCGTTTATATCATTCTTGTCTTTAAATAATGCCCACATGACTAGCAAGCATTACAGAAAGGACAGTTAAAATCGCAATCCATAATTAAAGTTTTAAAAGTTATCGTTCAGTTATCATTAAGAAATTTCTTAATGCAGTTTCTGGATCTGTCTGTAACCCGCTAATTCCTAGCCACTGTAGTGCTCTTACTTTAAGTTTGTTTTCACCTTTCTCCCATGGACCTGAGTCTCTTTGGTATTCTTCCATAGGTGCTCCTAATTGTTTTAACAACTTCATAGTTCTTTCTATACTAGTTGTCATAGCTGTTGGAGATCTTAATATTCTAAGGAATTCTCCAGCCGCTTGTGGTGTAGGAGCAAAAGCCATTATCTCTGCTCTAGTAGTAGTCAATAAATATAGTAAATAATATGAAGCTACGCTAATTTCTTCGTCATCATCATCCTGCATACTCATTAAAGTACTAACAAGTGCTGATAATATTGCTAATAATGTAGCTTCATGCATAACTTTCATAAGAGATTCTTTGTCTTGAGGTGTTAATGTAGATCTTTTTTTCGTATCTAGTGCTCTCTTTATTAGGTCAGTCTCTGCACTAGTTTTCCAAGCATTCCACATGTTAGCTATAGTTCTTCTATAAAATCCTCCATCGGGCTCACTTTTTTCATGATTAACAAAATCAACTCTCCATCTATTCATTACGGTAGGTATAAGGAACTTTCTAAATAACTCTATCATTCTACCTCCTGCACTCTGAGACAATACAGTTTTATCCATAGATTTATAATTACCATTTAGTCTTCTATTCATTTCTGCTATTTCTAAAGTAGTAGTTCTAATCATTTCTTGTGCTGTTTTTCTTTCTGCTTCTGTACCTTTAAACTCAAACTTACCGGTTTTTTTATTTACTTTAAACGCATCATATAATCCTACCTTTTCACCATTTACAGTTACTTTTCTTTTCTTAAGTAATGCAATAGCAGCTGCTCCTTGTGCTGATACTTCACCAATATGATAATTTATTAATAAGTTATCTGGATTTAGTAATGTTTGTCTTAATAATGTATTACCTGTAGTTTGTTTACCTGACGCAAAATCGTCGAAACCTCCTTGTATTGCATCAAAGTATAATAGCAATTGTCCTAGATAAGATTTGTTACCAAGCTTCTTGTATTTATCTGAAGTTAAATCTCTAAATTTGTCTGCCATTATTTTATGACCATCTAAAAACTCTTGTAATGATACTTTTCCTTTGTTTGCTCTTCCTGCTCCGGCTTCTATACCTTGTTGCCATACAGCTGTTAACCAGTTTCTGGATCCTTTTAAGAAGTCTAGTCCTAAAGTTGTTATCGCTGTATAAGATAAGACATTGTCAATTATTTTATCTATCTGTAAGTTTGTACCAGGCAAGTATGTAACATTCTTAGTTTTACCTAATAATACCATTTCAATATATTTTTCTAATCTTTTTGCTACATAGCTTTCTCCTTGTTTTACACTTGCTATTTTTCTACCAAGTTTATTAATACCTATAACATCTGGTTTTGTAGGATCTACAATTCTATTTTGATTATAAGTATCTCTTAACATGTATGCTAACTTAAGAACTTCATTGTTTTGTTCTGTTCTTAATGCTGCATTTGCAAATGTCATTAAAGATCCTTTTAAGTCTAAGGATACTTCGCTAGCATCTATTTCTTCCATAAAGTATACAGGAGCATAGTTTCTTGTTTGATTTTGCATAGCTGCATATCCATATACAAATGCATCGTCTTCATCTACTCTAAACATTCTTTTAGCTTCTTCTTTCACACCTTCAAATGTTTTACTTTCTAAAAATCTATCATAGAATCCTTTTCGTAAAGATGGTAATGCCATATCTACGGTTTGTTTTTTATACACTTTTGCTAGTGAATCTCTATAAATCTCTGTAAACTTAGCATGCGCTTCTCCAATTTTATTTTTAGGCTTATCTGTTTTATCATACAAATTAGACCATTTCTTGTTTATGAATTTATCATTTGGTTGTGTTACCTGATATCCAAAGTATACAGGAGTAGTATTCTTCATACCAGAGACAGCTGATTCTACAGACTGCATCATATCAAACTCTGCTTTATCTATAATACCTAACTTATACATTGCAGCTGGATTCATTTGACTTCTAGCCCAACCTCTTACATCATTCTGTCTTTTCATTATAGTTCTAATCTCATCTTCAGTCTTAGGCTTCATGTTGTTTTTATACCAACCAGTTTTTCTAAGTTGTAATCTTAACAAATCTTTTTCTTCGGGTCCTATTTTCTTTTGTGTTTCTAATCTTTGTAGTCGTGTTTCTAAATCACTTATAACCTCTGCTACAGCTTCTTGGTTTTCTTGTAGTTTGTAACCTTCTATTTGCGCTTTTAATTTTTTAATAGTTCTATCTATATTAGCAAAATACTCTACCCTTAGTTTTTTCATTAACTCACTGTTACCTGCAATTTTAAGTTCTGCTTCTTCTAATGCTTTTTCAAATGCTGCATTATCATATTTAGTAACAAGAGTCCAAACATCTTTATTATTTGTACCTCTATGATTTACTTTTTCTATAATTTGTTCATATAATATTTTAGGATTACTAGACAGTGTACCTCCTTGTTCTTCTATACCTTGTTTCAATAAGTTTTCTGTGCTTTCTAACTCATTAGCTATATTAATAGCCTCTCTTCTAGCTTCTATTGATAAAGATGATGTATAGTTAACAAGCGCAGCTAGTCCTGGATCTGATGTAGTACCTGGTGCCATAAGCATATATCCCATCCAATCCATATCATGTGTACTATATAATAAGAAGTTAGCAAAGTCTGCTTCTGATTGTGGTGCTTGTTCTGCTAGTTTAGAAAACTTAGCTACCATTCCTTTTAATCTACGAATTTTATCTGCTTTTGCTTTATCATCTAAATCTGATGCTAGTATTTTATCTATCTGTTTATTTACATCATCTAATCTTATATCTACAAACTTTTTAGTTTCTACTCCTGATTTTTTAATCATAGGATACAGCTTGTTTGCCAGTACAGGTATAAACTCTTTACGTAATGTAGTCTTCATATCCTCTAAAAGAGTAACAGATTCTTGTAGTTTTTTAAGCATCTTTTCACTGTCTTTGTATTTTGCAGTTTTAAGTTTAGATTTAAATGCTTCAGGTAACTCATTGATAAAAGACATGTCTTCTAATAATATTCTGTATTTAGTAAGACCATCTATCATTTCTTCTACAGATCTATTTTTACCTAAGAATGCATTAAGTAAAGTATGCTGTGCTTTTACATCATCATAGAAATCATCTATACTATTAAAGACATCTTGTGCTAGTTCTATATCAGCTATAATTTTAGCAAGCCTTGCAGATCTATTTTTAACAAATGCAGTATTCTTAACGTTACCTTTTTGTATTTCTTGCAGCTGTTTATTTAAAAGTATAAGTACATTGTTTGTAACGTTTCTATCCGGGTCAACACTTCTCATCTTAACAAGATCTTCAGTGGTTTCTGGCATATATGGTTTTAACTTAAGAACCATAGCTTCACCTCGTAATCCTTTTATATAATCTTTTTCTAGTTTAGTACCGTTTTTCTTCCAGTCTTCTAAGTTTTTGTATCCTAACTCTTTAGCTAAGTCTTCTTGTTGCGATTTACGTAAGTCTGCAAAAGCTCCTATAGCAGCTTTACCTCGTATAGATGCTAAACCTCTATCTTTATTACCTTCAAACATTCTTACAATAGATTCTAGTATAGGCATTGCTTCTCCATCAAATACCATTTGAGAAAACTCCTGGTTAGTTAATAGTTTAGATACATTAGAAGCTGTAGTTTTAACTGCTATATCACTAAACATACTAGAGTTACCTGCAGGTAGATTAAACATCTGGTCCTGTGAGAAACTTGCATAGTCATAGTCTTTACTCAGTAGTCTATCTACCGGGGTTAACAACCTAGATAACTCAGCTAACTCTGAGCCTTCTTGTATATCTATGCCAAATACATCGGCTAATAGTTGTACAAATTTACTCCACATACTAAACAATATACCTTGTTCATTAGGAGATCTTAGTTTATTTAAGTCATTGACTAGTGCTTCGTCTTTATATACTAAGTGTGTTATTATTTCTTCAGCTGCTCTTTCTTCACTGCCATCATAGAATTTTTTATATCTATTAAATATGTCTTGTATACCTTTTGCATTTTCATCGTTACCGTGGTTTTTAACAAGTTCTTTATACCATTTTAATACATCTTGTCTTAGTTTTCTTTTTTCTGCTTGAGGCAGTGTGTCTAGACCCGCATGTAACGCCTCTTCTAAGAATAAAGAAGTACTAAGATTATTTAATTTAATTTTACCTTGCATATAGCTACTACCTTTAGCTTGCGGATCATATATTACTTTAACACCAGCCTTTTCTAAATTATTCATTAAAGGAGTAAATTGTTTTATATTAAGTTCTTTTGCTATTTGTGTAGGGGTATACTCTCCAGTTGCAAAAGTCTCTGTAACCTCTTCTGTTTGCTCTAATTCAACAGGTCCTTCTATAAATACAGGTTTTTCTTTAGGTATAACACCTGTTTCTTGTGCTTGGTCTAATGCTTTAGAAAACTTCTCAAATGTTTTTGCAGGTAAGTATTTTACAAAAGAATTATTTACAAAGTCTAGTTTACTAGTACCAAATAAGTAACGTAATAAATCTTCTGCTAATCCATTATCTTTTCCTTTATCATCTACAAATAAATCTTCAAAGTTACCAATAAGTAATCCTTCTATCTCCGGGCTCATTTTAGTCTGACTATCTGTTATTAATTGACCATCTACAACTTTTAGTAATGCATGTAATGCAATATTATTTTTATACTTAGGATCTTTTTTAAGATCTTGTATTCTTTGTATAATTCTAGCAGCATCTGCTTTTGTGGTATTACCGTACACACTTACAAAAACTTTTTGTACCTCTACATCATTTAAGAATCCAGTATTATATATATTGTTTAAGTTATCTAATACACTTTTGCTGTTTTCATATACAGGATGAACTTGTCTTAACGCTTTATTATCATTAAGACTTTTCATAAGGAGCCCTCTTCTTTTATTATTAGTAGCAAACTTCTGATCTAATCCACTAACTGTAGATAATACATCAGTTAACTTGTTTATCCTCTTAGCAGCTGGTCCAGTTAATATGTTTCCTACAACATCTAAGACTGCTTTTTGTGTTTGTAAATATTCTAGTTCTTCTTTAGAAAGAACATCAGTGCTGAATTTATTGTCACCCCATTGTCTTCTATATTTGTCTAAAACATCAGCAAATACTAAATCAGATTTTAAATATTTATCTAGTTTTTTACTATTTAACTCTGTTGCTTTTATACCTTTTAATTGTTGTTGTAACATTTCAAGATGATAATTACCTTTGTAGTCTTCTGGTTGTGTATAAAGTTCTTGTTGATTTGTATAATATTTTAAGACCGGTTGGTTAACTATCATAAGAGTTCTCATTTGACCTATACCTAATGCTATAAGATCCGTAGCAGCTACAGTCATATCTGCACTTAAGTTAAGCTGCGGTGCTAGTCCTAACTTAACGTTATCTACAAAGAGTGTAATAATAGAAGACATAGAATCAAACTTACTTCTAGTTCCTTCTTCTAATTCTAGCTTATCATTTATATCATCTTCTTTTACTACGGTATAAGTATTATATTCTTTGCCGTCTATAGTGATAGCATTTACAGGTATTTGCATTTGCTCTGCAAACTGTGTAATTATAGAGTAAGCACTGTTAGAATTAGCTCCTATACCTACATTGTCCGCACCTATTTTATTTTGTACATGATAATCTAGTATACCGGTAACAGTAAATATAGATTTTTTAGTTTCTTTGCCTCCATACTTTTCTACAAAGTCTCTTGCTTTACCTTCAGTAGCAGGTTGGAACATTACTTCTTGTACTTCTGGAGTATTAAATATAGCAAACATATTATCTAGCATGTTATTTTGTAATGCTTGAGGATGTGAGTATGCTGCTTGTCCTTCGTCATTTAATAGACCAAGTCTTTGCATTGTTTCTGTAAGTCCTAAATTAAATACTTGTTGTGCAAGTTTAACATATTGATTTTCACTCCAGTATTGTTTGTATTGTGCTAATGTCGGTTCTGCAGGTAATACAACTCTTTGACCCTCTTCGTTAAGTATAGATGCATATCTATGTAAGTATAGTTTATCTAAGTCATAATCAGATCCTGCAAGAGCTGGTAATTCCAGTGGTGTTACTATAGAGTCTCCTTGCGCATCTGGTAAGAATCCTACAACTTTTAAAGGTATCATAGAGTGATGTGCTTGTACAGGAATACGTACACCAAATGCGGTTAATAGTTTAGAAGGTACATCTTTTATGTTTCCAAACTCATTAAGATTAAACATCTTTCTAGATGCGAGTATCTCAGCGTATTCAATAGTTCCATCTACATTTCTGTGTATTCTAAGTGGTTCCCCTGTTTGTGGATTTACAAAGTGTGTACCAGATATAAGAGTAGCTTGACCTCCTACAGCTTTACTACTAAGTGCATCTCTATTAAACAAGTTTAGTATAGCATTTTTTACTAAATTTCGAACGTGTGGTATGTTATAATTATAGTTTTCAAATAAATCTAGAATTGTATCATTTCGTCTACCTCTATTATTTTCTAGTATAATAGCCTTTGCTAAGTCTCTGTTATTCGGGTCAGATACAATTGTATTAATAAGCTCATTAAATATAGCTTTATTTTCTGCATTAGATTGATTTATAACATCTACTATTTGTCTGTTATCTCCTTGTACTACAGATCCTATTAGATCGTGCAGTTGTTTAGCTACAGCAGACTCACTTTCTAGTCCATATCTAGACTTAGTTTTATTTACTACCTGGTCTCTTTCATATT
>TARA_R100001443_G_scaffold16126_3_pt1 | contig 25795 bp, 34 predicted proteins | sample TARA_R100001443 | Tara Oceans TARA_R100001443 (sample SAMEA2622142) | marine metagenome | biome: marine biome (ENVO:00000447); feature: deep chlorophyll maximum layer (ENVO:xxxxxxxx); material: "saline water (ENVO:00002010), including plankton (ENVO:xxxxxxxx)" | depth 50 m
TTCTGGAAGTAATTTAACATTATCAGCTCAAACAGTTTGTCAAACAGTTTATATATATGCCGAGGCTTACGATACTTCTTCAAACTCTTGTTCTTCAACTCAAGCTATTCAAGTTATTGTTAATGGCTGTTCTGCTTTTGCATGTGCTGAGGCTGGCTTTTCTCAGGGATCAATTGCGGCAAATGGAACGATCACTAATCCGAATAGTGCCGCAGTTATAACAAGAATTAGCAAAACAGATTCAGGAGGCGATATAATTACAAGTTATGATGTAAATTCGAGTTCATCTTCTAGATCAGTAACTTTATACTGGGAACTAACTGCTCCCGCAAACTATTCTAACGCTGGGAGTTCTATTTGGTGTCCTTTTGCTATTCAACAAGCGGGAACCGCCCCTTCAGCTTTTACTTGTTCAGATGCTGGTTTATATGGACAGCAAATCTCTTCAGAGGGCGTAGTTAATTCAGGAAGCGCTAGAGAGGGAACTATTGTAAACTTTACGCCCGCAAGATTCGCTCAAGTTAGCACAGATACAGCAAGAACAACATTAGCAATCGTTGTAACTGCACCTTCAGGTTATTCCAATGCTGGAAGTAATATAACTTGCACAATATCTTCAATAACTCAACCAGCTTTTACGGCTACATGCGGTTCAAATACAGCTTATTTATCTTCAGGTAAATCAAGTCCAGATGATTTCTGTTCTGGGACTTATACGGTTACTAGAGAGGTTAAGGTAGAAGGAACTTACCCTCCTGGAGCATTAGGAACAAGAGTATGTTTATCTAATAGTGCAATGGATGGAAGAAATCTATATTACGCCGTCAGCATGAATAGACTTAATAATGGCGTGGGGATAGGCTCAGGCTGGTTTACATTATGGCAAATAGACGCAGAGGGGATAATTCAAAGCGTTGAGGCTACTCAATGCGTTGGGGGTACTAAAATTGGTGGAGCATTATAAAAATTAAATTAAAATTATGAAAGAGTTAAATGAAGAGACAAAGTTTCAAGTAAGTATAAAAACTTTAATAGCAATAGCTGTAGGTATATTCACTTTAGTAGGTTTTTGGTTTGCCTTACAGGCTGATATTGAAGAGGCTAAGGAACTGCCAAAACCAGAAGTAAGTAGAACTGAATATGATTTAAAAGACCAACTTATTAGAGAGACTATTTTAAATACAGAAAAAAAGGTGGATGAAAATGGTAAAACTTTAGATAAGATAGAAGAGAGATTATACGAGATTAACACAACAAAAAAGAAGAGATGAATTATTTAGCAATTTTAATGATGTTCTTGTTTAGTTTTCAGCAACCTGAAATAAAACTTTTAGAAATAAACGCCGAATGGAACAAAAGGAATGATGTGAAGTTAAGCACATTACCAAAAGAGTATAACGGTATTCCTATAAAAAAAGACTATGCATTATTAGAAAATCAAGCTCCAAAATTAAAAGCGAGTATTACTGCAGTTCCAGTAATTATATTAATTATAGATGGGAAATTAAAATTTCAATGGACTGCCGATTTATCGTTCCAATTAAAATTAGACAAAGAACAGGTTATAGAGGTTTTAGATAAAACTTTTAAAGTGAATAAACCTTCAAGGCGTAGAACAAGTAAATAATAAAAATAAAATGGCATTAAAAACAGCAGAATTGAAATTGTGGGTTTATGAGGGAACTGAAAATTCTTATACAGGTGATCCTAATTATGAAATTGAAAAAACAATAATATCAACGCAAAGCAAGATAACTTTTGAAATTGCTGAACTCGTTCGAGATTATATAAATGTAACCTTTAATAATTATGCGAATACTTATAATATTGGGAGCGTTCCCTCAACATTAAAAGCACCATGCGTTTGGGCAACGGCAGTTACAACTCTTTATGATGAGGACGGCGTTGCTTATACTTATAGCAATCCCGTAACAAATAATTTTATAGCATTGGACGGTTGGGGTGATTTTGAAGACGGAGCAAATCCTGAATTATCTCGCAACGCCTTAATTTCATCAAATAAAATTTATTTACCTGAATCGACAGCCGGAAAATTACCATTATTTACCGAGGGCGTAGGAAAAGTAATAATCGATTCAGTAACAACCCAGATCACGGACAGCGGAAACTCAAATCAAAAAATACAATATTTAACTATCCCAGCCAATAGTTCAACAATTCAAATTTATGATACGGACGATGCTACGCTTTTAAAAACAATTACAATTGAAAATCAATGTGAAGTAAAATTCACGCCAATTAAATTCGTATTCTTAAATAAATTCGGTGCATTCCAAGACGTTTATTTTTTCAAAAAAACTATTGAAAATATTTCAATCTCTGATGAATCATATAAAAGAAATACGGTTGCAAATTCAACGGCAACATATGATACGGTTGAGGCACAAAATAAAAGATTTAACGTAAATGCAACAACTCAATTAACGGTTAATTCTGGTTTCGTTAGCGAAGATATTAATTCAACGATGGAAGAGTTATTCTTATCTGAATACATATGGGTTATTTGGGAAAATAACACCCTCCCTGTTATTATCAAAACAAAAGATTTTCAATATAAAAGTTCATTAAATGATCGATTAATTAACCATACCGTTGAATTCGAATTCGCCTTTAATAAAATTAATAATGTTAGATGATAGCAATACAATTATTTATTGAAGGTCAAGAAATTGAATTGTTTGAAGATGAAAGCGTAACTTTAAATCAATCCATTCAGGAAGTAAGAGACATTTCAAAGCTATTTACTGACTTTACTCAAACTTTTAATGTACCAGCATCAAAATTAAATAATAAAGCTTTTAAACACTTTTATAATTATCACATAAATGGGTTTGATGCAAGGACTAAAAAAGAATCTCAACTCTTTTTAAATTATAAACCTTTTAAGAATGGTAAAATAAAATTAGAGGGGGTTTCTTTAAAAGATAATAAAGCGCAGAGTTATAAAATTACTTTTTTTGGAAATACAGTTAAATTAGCAGATCAACTAGGCGATGCAACTTTAAATAATTTAGATTTATTAACTAAACATTTTACTTTTGAGTATTCGGACACTAATATATTAAATCTCATGTCCGATGCTCAAGATATTACTTCAGGATTCGAAACTTATGAAGATGCTTTGCTCGTTCCACTTATTACTCATACTGATAGGCTATTTTACGATACATCGGCTAATGATGCTGGTACTGGTAATTTAGCTCATTCTTCAGCCTCAGAAATCCACGGCGTTAATTATTTACAATTAAAACCCGCCATTCGAGTTTATGCCGTTATAAAAGCGATTGAACATCAATATTTTAAACCTAAAGGGATAATCATAAGTGATGACTTTTTTAGCAAAACAAATTTACCTTTTTATAATCTTTATTTATGGTTGCATTCTAGAGCCGGTGGTTTAATTGAAACTAACGACGCAATGGCGGTAATGCTTAAAGATTTTCAATTAACTAATACAAAAAGCCAAGGTCATAGAAAAATGGGTAAAGTCAAAGGGTCATCTTTGGAGACTTATACTTCAGGAAAATCAAAAAAAATAAGCATAACAATCACACCCGCAGATTTAACCGTTGAATATGATTTTATAATAAAAAAAGATGGTGAAGAATATTTCAGAAGTAAAGGTTTATCAGGTGAAAATAGTGATATAAAAGACTTAACATTAGGTAAAGGAGCTTCAGAATTTACTTTTTTCGTAGAATCAAAATCCGCTCTTGGTTTCTCCGTTGCTTTTAACGCTCATAAACCTTATGGTTATAAAAATAGAAGACGCATCGAATGGACGGGAACGGCAACAGTTTTAAGTAATCAACAAGTTTCGGCCGGTGAGCATATGCCTAAAATGAAAATAATAGATTTTTTAACTGGTTTATTTAAAATGTTTAATCTAACGGCCTATATTGATTTAGATAATGTACTTCAAATAAAAACATTAGATCAATATTATAGTGATAGTGAAAATTATTACGATATAACAAAATATATTGACAAAAATACCTCACAAGTAGATTCTGTGATCCCTTTCAAGCAAGTTAATTTTTCATTTGAAGGTAAAGAAAACTTTTTCGCCAAAGATCACGAGCAAAGATTCAAAAAAGGGTGGGGTGATTTAAAATACAGTTCCTCTGACGCAGATGGGGGCACATATGAAATTAAAGTGCCTTTTGAGCATATGAAATATGAAAGATTAATCGATCAAAATTCTTCTTTAAGCGCACCGCTTAATAGAACTCAAATTCAATGGGGCTGGGGAGCTGATATTAATAAAAATTCTCACCTTGGAAAACCTCTTTTATTTTATCCTCAATTAAGAAACACAACAGTTTGTGTTATAAATGCAAGCAATACAAAAGTGGCTAAATATGGAGTTTATTGTCCAAGTAATTCTTTATATACTTTATCAACTTATAATTCAGGTGGAACTTTAAAAGATGCCAATTCTGAAAATATAAATTTTAATGCTGAATTTAATGAATTTTTATTTGAATATGCTTTCCAAAAAACTCTATTTAATGAATATTATAAAAACTATATTGAGGATGTATTTAGACAAGACAGAAGATTAACGAAAGTTAAGGCAAAATTGCCAATGAAATTTCTTTATAAATTGGCTTTAAATGATAAATTAATTATTAGAGACGGCGTTTATAAAATAAATAAAATTTCTACAAATTTCGAATCTGAATTTTCAAATTTAGAATTAATTAACGTAGTTGATGAAAGACCTGTTATTGAAGATTTAACTGAAAGCATTGGTTCAATTGACAATGCTTTTTCTACGGTTTCAATAGATTCAACATTATTAACAATTGATGCAACAGCAGACTTTAGAGGTTTTCAAATTGCTCCAATAATAACGAAAGTACCTACAGCTATTGCGAGCAATAAACCCGCTCCAAAAGCAAATGATCCATGTCAAGTTACAGCTCCCGTTATAGCCTTACCAACGCAAGAAGTAAACACTTCTACTAGCGTTAAGTTTAAATATACCGTTTCTGTAACAGGTAAAATCTGTGATGCTTATATTTTAGAATCCGTTGGTTTTTTATTTGCTGATTCAGAGGCTACTTTATTAAGCAGTGATGACGTTGATACTTTAATCGGAACAACTGGGGTTACTAATAGAAATTTTTTGAAAACTGAGGCGGGAACTATAAGCACTGAAATATCAGGACTTACAAATCCAGCAACTAAATATTGGAGATTTTATGCCAGAACAAATACGAAACCATCATTTGACAAAGCTGATGCAATTTCAAATGTTTTTGCCTCTTCAACTTTTGTTTCTATTAGCTATACGACCACAACGAACCCTACGAAATATCAATTAACTGATTTTATTCCAGGAGCAACGGTGGGTAATATTAGAACTATTAGAATAAAAGACAATTCAGATAATTTAGTAGATTATAAAGGGATTGGCGGTTATGCAACTATATTAAGTAAAATTGTTCCTTACGTCGTTGAGGGATTACCTTATACTTTTACTGCAAATGGAACAGCATCAAATACGGGTATTTATGGGTATTCAACTCAAACGGGTGTGTTTTATCACGCAACATCTAGAACGGAAGCTCAAGAATTAGCTAAAAGAGATAATACTTTGGCAACGGATGGGAGTGTTAAGAAAGTTGCTTTTACAAATTATGTTACGGGCACGGAATATTCAAGTTCTTCAAGTGATGGTAATTTCCCATTAAGAAGAGAGGGTTATGCTTTATATACTACAACAAGTGATTACGTATTTCTAGACACTTATCAACCAGACGGATTTTATGCTATGTGGAGAATTTCAGGTAATGGCGTTTGGGCTTGGAAAGTCAGTAGAGATAGAAACTCAATTGAGTGGAATCAAGGGATTTCTGCGGAATTAGTCGGTGGAATAGTTAAAAACATTCAAAGATTTACATAATGATTCAAAATATTATAGAAATGCTAGAAATAGTAAAAAAACAAGATTCTAAAAACATGGGTAAACTTACAAAAATTGCCGTAGGAAAAAATAAAATCCCTATGTCTTTCAAAGAAAGTATCCAGCAAATTAAATTCAAGTTATGGCTTTAGAAAAAATAAGAATACAAGTTGACACGGTCGTTAAAGGCGCAATTCAAAATGTAGATAAATTAAAAAATAAATTTTCACAAACAGCAAAGAGCGCGTCGGGGTTAGGAAATAAACTAACTTCATCATTTACGGGTATGGGCGATGCAATAAGCAATACGCTCCCTATTTTTGGACGTTTAAGAATGGCAATTGCGGCAACGGGAATGAATGCCTTTACGGCAGTTGTGGCGGGTATTATTGGTATTTTTGGCTCTGCGGCTCGAAAGGGTGCAGAATTCGACAAATCTTTAGCGGGATTAAGAGCGATTACAGGCGCAACGAAAGATCAACTTGTTTTATTATCAGATCAAGCCAAGTTATTAGGATCAACAACAGCTTTTACAGCTTCCGAGGTTGTTGCACTTCAAACGGAGTTAGCAAAATTAGGTTTTACCCTTGGTGATATTAAAAACGCCACTCCAGCAATACTTGATTTAAGTGCCTCACTTGAAGTTTCTTTATCCGAAGCGGCAATGTTTGCCGGATCAGTCGTTCGATCATTTGGGTTAACCACAGAGGAGACACAAAGGGTTGTTGATACACTTGCGAAGAGCACATCTTTATCCGCTTTAAATTTTGAAGCATTAAGGGAATCTCTAAAATTAGCCGCACCAACTGCAAAAGCTTTAGGTATTTCAGTTGAAAAAACAACGGCATTATTGGGTGTTTTAGCTGACTCGGGTTTAAAAGGGTCAATCGCCGGTACTGGTTTATCAAAAGTATTTATAATGCTTTCAAAAGAGGGTTTAACTCTAGAACAAGGCATGGAAAAAGTTCGAAATTCTTCGAATAAATTAAATACCGCAATTGATCTTGTCGGAATTGTTGGTGCAAAAACATTATTGAATTTAGCCGACCAAGGTTCTAAAATTGAAACATTAACCACGGCATTAGAGGGATCAGAAGGGGCGGCAAGAGCACTTGCAGAAATCAGACTTGATAATTTGGCGGGTGATATGACGAAACTAGCCTCAGCTTGGGAGGGCTTTTTATTAGACATCGAAGACGGAGAGGGGACTATGAATGCAATTTCTAGAGGCGCAATTCAATTCTTAACAAATTCGATTTCAGCTTTAGGTATTGCCATTGATACTATCGGTTTCACTTTTGGTGATATGTGGGAAATTGCAAAAAACCTAACCATGGGTAGCGTAAAAGTTATTAGCGGTCAATTGAAACAATTAACGGCAAGTATGAAAATTTTTGCCAATGAATCTCTTATTGCCATGTCAAAAGTTCCAATAATTGGGGGGTCTATTGATAAAGAAGCCGCACAGCAAAGAATAGATGAAGCGAAATTAACATTAATAGACGCGCAAACTCAAATTCAAGAAGGTATTGCAATGACAGCAAAAGCATTCGCGCCAAAAGTTTCAGCATATGCAAGGGCTTTAATGTTAAGAGTAAATAATCAAGAAAAACAAATTACAAAAGAATTAGCCGAAACTTCAGAGGGCCCTTTAGATACTGGATCGGGTGAATTATCCGAAGAGGATAAAGATAAAATGAAGAAAAAAGCCGAAGCAATTGCGGCCTTTATAAAAAAATTAAATAGAGAATCAGAGGACGCAAAAGCAAATGACGAATTAAAGAAAATAAATCTTGCAGAAGAGAGAAGATTACAGGAGTTGAATAATCTTGAAGTAAATGAAACTCAAAAACAAGAGTTAATTAAAAAAATCGCTGATCATTATAATTTTTTACGATCAGAAATAAAAGTAAAAACGGATGCTGAAAATCTTGAAAATATAGAAAAAGAGCGAAAAATGAGACTTCAAGCCAATCAAGAACGGTTAGATCAATTAATGATGATCGCAGGACAGGAAACAACCGTTGGTAGGGCTTTATTTCTAGTTAAACAAGGTCTTATAATAAAAGAAATGATTGCAAATGCTAAAGCTTCTATTGCAAAAGTATCAGCAAAATCTTCGGAAGCGGCCGTAGATATTGCCGCCGGTTCAGCAAAAGCCGCGGCCTCTGCTCCACCTCCCGCGAATTTAGTTCCGATTGGTATTTATGCCGCTCAAATTATTCCAATAGTTGCCCAAATAGCAAGCGCTGTTTCACAAGCAAAAAGAATGACGAAAATGGGGGGTTCAACACCATCCCTAGGAGGGTTAAAAGCTAGCGGAAGTGGTCAAAAAGCACCCGATTTTAATATCGTAGGATCAAACCCACAAAACCAACTAGCTGAAACGATTGCTAGTGAAGATAAAAAACCAATAAAAGCATACGTTGTAGGAACTGAAATTTCTAATGAACAAGCCTTGCAAAGAAATATTGAAGAAGCCGCAACAATAGGATAATAACTTAATATATAAAAAAATGAAAATAATTGAATTAATAATTGACGAAGAAAACGAGGACAACGGAATTACTGCGATTTCACTTGTCGAAAAACCGGCAATAGAAGAAAATTGGGTTGCTCTTAAAAAAACAGAGGAAATAAAATTTGCTCAAGTCGATAAAGACAAGCGAATATTACTAGGCCCCGCATTAATCCCAAACAAACCAATTTTTAGAAAAGGTATCGAAGAGGATTACTATATATTTTTCTCAAAAGATACAGTTAAAAAAGCCTCCGAATTATTTTTCGTTAAAGGAAATCAAAATAAAAGCACATTAGAACATCAATTACCATTAACTGGTTTAACCGTCGTAGAAAGTTGGATCGTTGAGGATTCTAAAAAAGATAAAACGGCTCTTTATGATATGAATTTACCCGTTGGTTCTTGGATGGTTTCAATGCGTGTTGATTCTGACGAAATATGGAACGAGTATGTTAAAAAAGGCAAAGTTCGCGGATTTTCTATTGAGGCGTATTTTTCAGACAAAATGGAACGGCCTAAAGATAAAACTTTAGTTGAACAAGCTGAAGCTAATAAACTTATTGAAACGATCAAAGAAATATTATCAAAAGATGAATAAAAGAAACAAAAAACTCGCGACTACGAGTCGAACAAGTCCAATTCGAGGGGATAGGGCTTGTTTATGCCGTGATGGCCGTACATATGATCGTAAATGTTGCACAGGGGAAATGCACGCCCAGGGGATAGGAAACACTTAAAAATAAGTGTAAAAATATGACCGATTTTCAAGGGTCAAACGTATATATTATATAATCTTTTTAATTATTATGAAAGCAAATGCGATATTAAATCAAATTAAAGAAGTACTCGGCATGGAATTGAGTACGGAAAAAAAGGAAGTTGAATTAGCAACATTAAAGCTAGACAACGGAACACGCCTTCAAGCTGATGAGTTTTCTGCTGGGAACGAAGTGTTTATCCTTGGTGAAGAAAAAGAGTTAATCGCTTTACCAAAAGGTGAATATACACTTGAAGATGCGCGTATCTTATCAGTAATTGACGAAGGCTTAATCGCTGAAATTAAAGAAGCTGGTAAAAAAGATGAAAAAGAAGTTGAAGAAAAAGTAGAAGCAAGCAAAGAGGTTGAAGAACCGACTTTCGCTTCTATTGAAGATTTAACGGAATTAAAATCAATGATTGAAGAATTAAAATCAATGATTGATAAAAAAGAAGACTTAAAAGAAGAAGTCAAAGAAGAACTTTCTGAAGTTAAGCAAATCGAGGTTAAAGAAGCGGAGACTGTTGAATTAGAGGTTGCGGAAAAAGTTGAGCCAATTGCTCACAATCCGGAAGCTGAATCAACAAATAAAAGCGCTACGGCGAACTATGTTTCAGCAAATCAACAATTGATTCACGACATAATCTCACAATATAATAACTAATTAAAACTAAAAACTAAATTTTTTAAAAAATGGCAACAACCCATACATTTACAGATAATACTTACGCAGGTAAAAAAGCGGCGGGATACATTCAAGCGGCACTTTTATCGGGTAAAACTCTCGCTTCTGGAGCAATTGACATAAGAGACAACGTTCAAGGAAAAGAAGTAATTCAAATCATGGCTAGTGACGCTAACCTTATAAAAGATGCCACGTGTGATTTTACACCCACTGGGACACTTACAACCACTGAGGCCGTATTACAGCCTGAAGAATTTCAAGTAAACCTAGAGCTGTGCTCGAAAAATTATAGAACAACTTGGGAATCTCTTCAAATGAAAGGAATCAAAAGTGGAATCGCTAAAGACTTATCAGATTTTGTCGTTAGACATATAATCGAAAAAGTTGCGGCGGCACAAGAAAATAACATTTGGCAAGGTGCGAATGCAACAACTGGCGTTTATGACGGCATAACTGTTTTAGCGGCGGCGGATTCATCAGTAGTTGACGTAACTGGTACAACTGTTACAAGTTCTAACGTCGTTGCAGAGTTAGGTAAAATTACTGCAGATATTCCAAACACCGTTTGGGGCGCTGATGACCTTTATATTTATGCATCAACTAACATTTTTAAGTGCTACCTTTCTAGTTTAGGAGGATTCGGTGCTAGTGGTCTTGGTGCGGCGGGTATCAATGATCAAGGGCCAACTTGGTACAGAGGGCAACAAGAAATATATTTCGAAGGTGTAAAAGTTTTACACGCTCCAGGTATGCCAACAAACGATGCTATTGCAACAAAAGCCTCAAACTTAATATTCTCAACTTCTTTGTTTAGCGAAATGAATCAAGTATCGATTATTGACATGAGTAAAATAGATGGCTCTCAAAACGTAAGATTTGTTTTAAGAGCAAGTGCTGGTGTTAATATCGTAAACGGATCAGAAATCGTTTATTATACATAATAGTTTAACTGAATATTAATTTTTAAATAAAAACAAATGGCTTGTAATTTATCAAAAGGACGTGCATTAAACTGTAAAGACAATCAAGGTGGGATTTCTAGAATATGGATAACTGACTTTGATAGTTTAGGCACGATGACCCTTGGATCAAATGACGAAATTACAGACGCAACGGGAACGGCGACACTTTTTCAATATGATTTGAAAGGGTCAGCCAATACCATGGAAACAACAGCGACAACTTCTAGAGATAACGGAAGCGCTTTTTTTTCTACTACGCTTTCTGTGACACTTCCAAAATTGACCAAAGAAGATATGAAGGAACTGAAACTCCTTGCATACGGTAGGCCACAAATTATTGTGGAAGACAGGAATTCAAATTTTTTATTAATCGGTAAAGAACACGGGTGCGAGTTAACAAACGCAACTATTTCAACTGGTGGGGCCATGGGTGACATGAACGGTTACGTTATGGAATTCCAATCCGAAGAAGTTTTACCACCGAATTTCTGTGACGGAGCAACTTCATCTAACCCAACTGCGGGATGGACGAATTGTACTGAAACGATTACTGTTGGAACGAACAGTTAAGATGCTTTTTTGTGTTTTGTTTGGGGTTGGGTTATAAAAAATCCGCCCCAATAAACACAAAATTTAATTAAAAAAATTATGGCAAAAAAGAAAAAAGAATCACAAAAAATTAAACCATTTAAATACGAAGATAAGATCACAAAAAAATCTTTTGATTCAAATGAATGGATTGAAATTTCTGAACGAGATTTTATCAAAGATATTGATGCAGAATCTTTAGAAATTTTAAAAAGTAATAAAAGGCTTAAAACGGAAAAGGCAACTTATTTAATACAATAATAAAATGGTATTATTTGACAGAACACAATCTAGTCATACTTTAAATTTTATCCCGAAAGTTTATTCACCAACGGGAAGTGCAATATTTAAAGTATTAATTAAAAACGAAGCACAAAACACCGAGGTTTATAACCAAACGGTTAGTTCATTTACGGCTTTAAAATATTATTATACTTATACGGCAACATTTGGCTTTGATGCAAACAAAGATCAAACTTATACATTAGAAATTTCTAATACTTCAACAAACGAGATTTTATATAGAGATAAAATTTTAGCAACGGATCAATCCGCTTCTAGTTATTCAGTAAATACCAATGAATATACTTTCGAATCTAGTAGCACAAACGATTATTTAGTTTATGAATAATAATTTTCACATTTTAGAATTATCAGCATATCAAACGCCCGATGCTATTGAAGACCCAAAAGAAGATTTCGTAAGCTATGGCGCTGATAATTCTTTTTACCACGAAATAATTGATGCTTATTCGAATTCTCCGACTTCAAATTCAATTATTACGGGCGTAGTTAATCAGATCGTTGGCAAAGGATTGCACTGCCATGATGCCGATAGAAAACCGAACGAATATGCAAAATTCAAATCTTTATTTAAAGACAAGGAATTTAAAAGAGTGGCACTTGACCTTAAATTATTAGGTGAGGCCGCACTTCAAATAACCTATCGTGGAAAAAAAGTTGCTCAAATATCTCACTTTAATAGAGAAACTTTAAGAGCGGAAAAATGCGATAAAAACGGAAAAATAAACGCTTATTATTATCACCCTAAATGGTCAGATTATTCAAAAGGGGATAAATTGATAAGAATTCCAACTTTTGGATCAGGGGGTAAAAATGAAATTTATATTATTAGAAGACATATTCCTGGGATGCATTATTATTCACCACCAGATTGGGTTGGTAGTTTAAACTACGCCAAATTAGAATGTGAAATAAGTGAGTATCTCATGAATGAAGTTTCAAATTCATTTTCGGGAACCAAATTAGTGAGTTTCACGAATGGTGTACCATCTTCGGAGAAACAACAAATGATTAAAAATGAAATCTTGAATAAATTAACGGGTAGCAATGGAGAAAAAGTTATCGTTAGTTTTTCAGATACTCCCGAAAATAAAACAACTATTGAAGATATTTCTGTCAGTGATGCCGCCGATGTTTATTCTTATATAAGTGAAGAATGCACAAGAAAACTTTTATTAGGACATCGAATAACTTCGCCTTTATTAGTTGGAATAAGAGACGGAAACCAAGGGTTAGGTTCAAACTCTGAAGAAATTCAAAACGCTCATAATCTTTTTGAAAACGTAGTTATTAAACCCTATCAAAATGATATAATTGAAGCCTTAAAAGAGATTTTAACAATTAATGGGATTACCCTTGATATTTTCGTTCAAACGTTAACTCCAATTGAGTTCGTTGAAGTTGATGAAAACCAAACAAAAGAAGAGATTGAAGAGGAAACGGGTAAAAAATTATCTATTGAATTAAATCATGCTTTTGATGACAATAACGTTTTTGATGCTTTAAATGAATTAGCTATTGATGAAGAGGATTTAAAAGATTATGATTTAGTAGATGAAAGGGCCGTTGATTATGATAATGAGGAGGCTCTTGATAAAATGATAAAATTAACGACAACAACGGGAGTTGCAAGACCGAATTCAAAAAGCAAAGAGGATCAAATCGGTGAAAAAGTTCAATTTAAAGTGCTTTATCAATACGCTCCTTTAACGCTTTCTAAAGACCCTGATACTGGTAAAATAAATTCTAGAGAATTCTGCCAAAAAATGGTTAATGCAAGAAAGCTTTATCGCAAAGAAGATATTTTATTAATGGAAAATTTGATCGTAAACAAAGGTTGGGGGCCTGGTGGAACGGATAAATATAGTATTTGGCTATATAAAGGTGGTGGCAATTGTGGTCATTATTGGGTAAGAAAAACTTTCATGTACCGCGATAACATTGCTCCAGATGTAAAATCCCCTTTAACAAGCCCCGTAACTGTCGAGGAGGCTCGTAAAAATGGCTTTAAACCCCCTCAAAGAATAGGCGAAGAGACGAAAGTTAGACAGAAACCTAAAAACATGAAAAATAAAGGATTTTTAAATCCGAGATAAAAAATTAATTATTAAAATGGCAACAGTTCTATTTTGTACGAAAAATGATATAGTAAGACAAGCTCCTTATTTAGACGGGAATATTGATAGTGATAAAATTGTACCGAGTTTGCACTTGGCACAAGTTCATAGTTTAAAACAAATAATTGGTACGGATTTATATAATAAATTATCCTCCGATATTTCAGCAAGTAGCTTAACAGGGAATTACTTAACTCTTTTAAAAAATTACATTAAACCGATTTTAATTCACTTGGCATTAGCCGAGTTTTTAAGGTCAGCACCTTTCACGGTTTCTAATAAGGGCGTTTATAAAAGAACGTCAGAAAATTCTTCAGAAATAAGTTCAGAGGAACTTTTATCATTAGTTCAGATCGAAAGGGATCGCGCTCAAAATTATACATCGAGATTTTTAGATCACATGTCATTTAATCAATCTAATTATCCCGAGTGGTCAAGCAACACGAACGAGGATATATCCCCGTCTTATGAATCTTTTGGAACAGACTGGGTATTATGAGTTGGGGTGAAATATATAAAATCAGTTGGTTTGGTGAGGTAAATGCTGACTCGGTATGGGGGGCAATATATCCAGCAACTGCTGACGGTTCAACATTAACAATAGATATTACTTCGCTTTTATGCGATAGTACAACAACAACAATAGATAATACAGAATATTAAAAATATAAACAAGTGGCACAACAAAATTTAAATACAGGAACTTCTGCCAACGATGGTACAGGTGATAGCCTCAGGGCGGCCATGGTTAAGATTCAATCAAACTTTGATGAAATCTATGGAGACGAAACCACTGGCGAAGTAAATTCAATAACAGGAGGAACAGGTTTATCAGTTGACCAAAGCGTAGGAGCTGTAACTGTAAGCCTTGATACTCATACTGGAGATGTAACAGGAACTACAGCTTTAACTATTGCTGACGATGCTGTTACTTATGCCAAAATGCAAAACTTAGGAACTGCTAACAGGGTTCTAGGAAACACTTCTACTGGCGTTATTGCTGAAGTACAAGTAGCTACTGCTATGATTGCTTCAGATGCAGTAGATGGCACTAAAATAGCTGACGATGCAATTAATTCAGAACATTATACAGATGGCTCTATTGATACAGCTCATATTGCAGATGACCAAATATCTCACGCAAAAATTGAGAATAGATATACAGCTAAAGTTGATATAACTACATACACAGGAGCAGTAAGTATTGACTGGTCAACTGGAACAACTTTTAAAATGGGAAGTAGCTTAACAGGAGCAATAGAGTTTGATTTTACAAACTTTAAACAGGGGCAAGTTATTACTTTCTATAATTTAACAGGAAGTCAAACTATAACTTTTGATAGTGATGCTGGAACTAGTGAAACTTTTAACAAAGTTGGTGCTGTTGATTATGATGGGGGTTCTACAAATATGATTCAGGTGGAATGTATTGACGATTCAACAAATGCAATTTTTAATTATTCAGTTGCGGCTTATACTTCTGACACAACTCCAAGTTAATAGATAAAAAATAAAAAATATGAAAGCAAAAAGAATATTATTGATTGACCCTAAAACTGGAGATAAAACCGTTGAAAAAATAACACAATATAAAATTTTACCTAAAAGTTATTCAAATATTATAGCTGGGTTTGATAAATTATCAGACTCAGAGCTGGAAGAGTATGGGTTTTATAATGTTGAGCCAATAGAAATTACACACTCTGATTATAATGTAAGAGTACATGAAAAAGGTGCTTTGTCTTATGATGCAGATAATAAAGTTTTTAAATTTTCTAAAATCAATAAGCCTTTAAGTTCTAGTCTTTCAGATATGAAGGCTTCAAAAATATCGAGTTTAAAAAACGTATATAACCAAAAATTATCTAAAACAGATTGGATAATAATAAGAGACAAAGAGCTAGGTAATTCAACCGAACAAACAGTATTAGATGCTAGAGCAAATTTAAGAAGTGAATGCGATACAAAAGAAGGTGAAATTAACTCACTTAAATCAAAGCAAGATGTCGCAAAATATATTTTACCCAATAATTTATAATGTCATTAAATAAAAAGTTTTTAAATAAAACAGCAGACTCTAGTGGTGGTGGTGGAGGTGGTGAGGTTTTAACTTTAGCATCATATACTGGTGAGGGTACAGGCTCTTCTTATTGTGGAGCTGGTAATGGTAGCTGTGGAACTACTAACATTGGGAGTGGTAATTTGGGGGGTGCTGTAGATTTTGCTCATGCTTCAGCTCATTTTGATATTGAATCGCCTATTTCCACAGCTAGTAACACTGATTTTACTTATTCGTTTTGGCTAAATTTTGGTGATACATTGCCTTCAGGTACAGGATTTTTATTTGGAATGTTTGGCACTAGTACTAGTGCAGTTTATGGCCCTGTAGGTTTAAATTTTTATAACAATGCAGATGGCACAGCTCATAGCGTTGAAAGGTATTTTAGTAGTACTCAAAATTATAGTGATAATTATAGCACAGAAGCTAAATTTACTTATAGTGCAAATACTTGGTATCATGTAGCTTTAGTTTATACAGGCTCTTCGTCTTCTGTTCAAGTTTATCACAATGGAAGTGCCACTGGTTCTTCTTATGTTTTAGATACATCATATGGGGGTCAAACTTTATCAAACACCCACTGCGTAGGAATGTACAATCCAGCAGATTATACAAGCAGTTACGGTTATTGGGGTCAAATGGATCAATTAAGAATATATGACTCAGCTTTAAGTTCCACTGAAGTAACAGCACTATACAATGAAACCTATGCTGATTCTTCTAATCTTAATTTTCCTACTGGTAAAACTGCAAAGTCTTTGTATAGGTTTGATGGCGATATTACAGATGTATCAGGTACTTATAATGGAAGTGGAGCAAATCAACTTGCTTTTGAAGGGAATATAAATTTTACTCCAGATTTGTATTTTGTAAAAAATACTGATACAGCTGCTAGCTGGGTTGTGGGAGATAGTTACAGAGCTAATTATAATTATATATACTTTAATTCAACTTCTGGAAATGGAAGTGGCTGTGCAACTGGTTTTCCTAATACTCCAACTTCTTGTACTCCAGCTGGTACTCCAGGTGTTGGGGTTTCTACAAACACAATTATTGCTATTGATAATGGTCTAGGTTCGTGGGGAACAAATAAAAGTGGTGATACATATATGGCTTATGGTTTTAAAGGCTCAGAGGGTGTAGCTGTAAGTAATAGCGTTGGAGATGTGGGAAGTTCAGTTTATGCTAATAGCAATGGCTCATTTTCTGTTACTGGTTATCAATCTATTACTGGAGCTTCTGCATCTACTTATGTGGGAGTAGGTATTACACCTGAATTTGCTATGTGGAAAAGATTAGATGCGACTAATGACTGGTTTTGTTGGTTAGATTCAGAAAGTAAATACAATCCGTTAGATGGTAATGCTTTTATCTCAGATAGTTCTAATTGGTTTAATGGAAACAAAGTATTACAAAATACTAGTGCAAGTGGACAATATTTTGTTGTTTATTCTTTTGCAAGCGTTGCTGGAGTGTCAAAAGTCGGCACTTATGATGGTACTGGAAGTTCTCAACAAATTGTAACAGGATTCCAACCCTCAATGGTTATAATTAAATCAATAACCTCAAATGAAGACTGGGCTGTATTTGATAACGTAAGAGGCGAAGAGGTTATGTATTTGAATAAAACTGATACAAGTTCTTCATTTAGCCCATTTTCTTTTGATTCTACAAATACTGGTGGATTTACTGTACCGTCTTCGAGTGGAATGACAAATGGTAGTGGAGAAAAATATATGTATTTAGCATTTAAATAAAAATGGATTTAAGAATTTACATGGCTTCAGGTTTTGCTTTGCTATTTAGCTTAATGGAAGAGGCTAATGTAATCCTTCAGTTTATTGTTCTAGTGCTTACAGCTATATACACGATAATTTCAATAACAAAAAAGATTAAAAAATGATGCCAAAAAATGGAGTTGCCAAAGAGATTCGTGGATATGTAGGAGCACTTATAATATTCTTTTTTATAGTGGCTTTAGTCATTGGGTTTATTCAATTTCCCGTTTTAGATTCCAACAAAGAGGTCGTTATGATGCTCGTCGGCACACTCTCGGCTTCCCTCGCCATGGTCGTTTCTACAATTACTGGAAGTAAACCCGACGATATTGATGCTTTAAAAAGTAAAATTGAAAAATTAGAATTAACAATAGAAAATTTACACAAAAATAAAGACGAATACGAAAAAATGATAATCAATCTACAAAATCAAATGGTGGAGAATTACGATAATATTCTTGATAGGATAATATTAAAGAGTGCGATGGATTTTGACGATAAAAATAATAAAACACGGATATGAAAAATATAATAAAAAAAATTAAACAGAAGTATTTAGAATATTGGATAATAAATCAACCCGCAATGTTAATGATTCACGGGTTTTTTGGTTTAATAATCATATTTAAAATTATAAATGCTTTTTTCTAAAATAAATAAATTATGCAATACTTTCTTTATAAAGAGTTTGATTCGCCTGATTTACCGAACAGCGGTCGCAATATGTGTCCTGAGTTTTTGGAATTGCTCGACTTTGCTAGGACATTGGCGGGTATCCCTTTTAAAATCACCTCAGGTTATAGAACAAAAGAACATAATGAAAAAGTTGGAGGCAAACCGGCTTCGAGCCATCTCGTTGGAAAAGCGGTCGACTTGGCTTGCAATAATTCGAGGGAAAGACACATCATACTTGCCGCTCTTATCGAAGCGGGATTCACTAGAATTGGAATTGCGGACAATTTCATTCATGTTGATTCCGATGGAACGGATAAAGGCGGTGAAAAATCACCAAAGGTTATTTGGACTTACTAATACGGTTGGTTCAACATTAAAATATGAAAAAAAAGAAACCATTTAAAGAAACAGGGGTTGGCAAGTTTTTAATTGATAAAGCACCTTCAATTTTAGGAATTGTCGGAGACGCCATCCTTCCAGGGAATGTAATTTCTGAGTTAATTTCTGGTAATAACCAATTATCAGATCAAGATAAATTAATTGCCTTGGAAAAATTAAAGTTAGAACGCGCAGAAATTGACGGAGTAACAAAAAGGTGGGTCGCTGATTCTAGATCACAAAGTTTTTTAGCTAGAAATATTAGACCCCTCACTTGTTGCATTCTCGTTCTTTCATATGTCGGCGGTTGGTATATGGGTTATGATACTAGCGATACGGCGGGCTTGCTCACATGGGTTCTCTGCGGTTATTTTGGAGCTAGAACGGCAGATAAAATAGGTGTTAAATTTCCTAAATAATGGCTAAAAGAACGATCAGTATTTATAGACCTTCAAAAAGAAAAAAAAGACCTGGAAAACATTCAAAAAACGCATCAAAAGGCCAAACGGGATATAAGAAAAAATACAGAGGACAAGGCCGTTAAATAATCAAAAAATGATAAGACCAAGGATTAAAGGGAATAAAAAACTTGCTTGGAATAATTTAAACAAAAAAGAAAGACGGATTTTAGTAATTGGCGATTTACATTGCCCATTTGAGTTAGACGGTTATTTAGATTTCTGCAAGGAAACTTACGCTAATTGGAATTGTAATCAAGTAATATTTATTGGTGATCTGATCGATAACCATTTTTCTTCATACCATGAAACTGACCCAAATGGTATGTCGGCCGGTGATGAATTGGAATTTGCAATCACAAAAATTCAAGATTGGTACAAAGCATTTCCAAACGCAGATATAATAACGGGAAATCATGATCGTATAATTTGCCGTAAATCATTCTCGGGTGGAATTCCTATTCAATGGATAAAAGAATATAATGAAGTCTTGCAAACTCCAAAATGGAAATGGAGTGAACGGGTCGTTTATGATAACGTTCAATATATTCACGGCGAAGGTGGAACGGCAAGAACTAAAGCAAAAAATGATATGATGTCAACGGTTCAGGGCCATATCCATACGCAAGCCTATTGCGAGTGGCTCGTTGGTAGAAATTTCCGTATATTTGCTCTTCAGACGGGTTGCGGTATCGATACAACTTCTTATGCGGCGGCCTATGCAAAGCACTTCAAAAAACAAGCTATTGGGTGCGGTGTTATTTTAGGTGGAAATATCGCTTTTAATTGTTTAATGAGTCTCTAAAAATTCGAGTTCTATCCACAAATCTATCCACAAAAAAATAAACCCCTAGCATTGACAGGGGTTTAGAGTTATGGTTGCGGTCTGGACGGGAATCGAACCCTTATATTAAGGAAATAAAAAAAAATTAAACCCCATTAAAAAAACATGAGTATTTTCAAGGCTTCTTTAACCTTTTTTTATTTCTTTTGTTTTTTTTAATTGTTTTTTATTGATTTAATTTATATTTTTCTATCCACAAAACTATCCACAAAATAAAAAAAGCTAAATAAAAAATGGGATTTTTCTTACGTGATCCAAAAAATGAAATTTCAATCATTCAATGTCAAATATATATTTCTAAATATAATAATGTTTATAAATATTATACGGGTTTAAAAATAGACCCTAATAATTGGGATAAAAATACGCACAGACCAAAAATAAAAAGAGGCAAAGAGGGTGATCAAAATAGAAAGCTTTCAAAAATATTAAATGAATATGACGAGGTTTTAGATTTATTAAAAGAATATCACGGCAAAAATTTAACTCAAGAAATAATTAAAAGGGAGTTTGATAAAACTTTTAAAAAAATTAATGAAGATATTCAAACGGGAACGGTTTCGGATTGTTTTAAATTATTTATTAAAGAAAAACAAACCCTAGGATCATTTAATAAAACATCAATAGAAAAATATAAAAGAGTTTATAAAAAACTGTTTCAATTTAAATCTGATCTGATTGATTTTGAAGAATTAAATTCTTCTTTTTTTATTGATTTTATTTCTTATTTAAGAACAATACATGAATTATCTGATAATACGTTACATCGATATTTAGGCTTTTTTAAAACTTTTTTGAATTGGGCGGTTAAAAATAATCACACGGATAATTTAGAGTATAAAGAACATCAAATAAAAAAAAGAGAAACAAGCCACGTTGCTTTAACTTCAATAGAGATTGAAAAATTAGAAAACGCCCAACTAGATGAAAGACTTAGTTTTAATAGAGACGTTTTTTTGATTGGAATTTATTCAGGACAGAGGTTTTCAGATTACTCAAAAATTTCAAAAGCTAATTTAAAAAGCGATCATTTAGAAATTAGACAAAAGAAGACGAATCATATTTGTAAAATTCCTTTACATGATAAATTAAGATCATTATTAGAGAAATACGATTATTCATACCCAAGGATCAGTTCTCAAAAATTCAATAAGAACATCCAAAAAATATGTAAAATTATCGGTATTGATACCCCTATCGTTGTGGATACTTTTTATGGATCGAAGAAAATTTCAAAAACATTTTTTAAATGGCAAAAAATAGGTAGCCACACAGCTCGTAGGACTTTCATAACGATCTCAACTCAAAAGGGTTTATCATATTCAGATATAATGAGAATAACAGGTATTAGAGAAGTTAAAACGCTTCAAAATTATGACATTGACGATCACCAAAGTTTAAAGGATTCCGTAAATAAAATTTGGAATTAAATCTTTTTATATTTAGTATAAGTGCCTAGCCCTTTTTGTTCTATTAATTCTCTAAATAATTTTTCTACATTAACAAGAGTAATCTCTTCTGCTTTTTTGTCTCTCTCTGTAGCATAACCTTCTAAACCTTTTTCGAAACTCTGTAAGGCTTTTGTGTTTTCATCTAAAGCCCTTTCGCCAAGTTCTAAAGCTCTGTTAGATTGCTCATGTACAGCTTTTATCATTGCTACACCTTCTATTTTAGTTTGTTCTATTGATTTAACTAAAGCCATACCAGCTTTTAGGCTTTCATCTGACCTATCATCTGCTGCATTTTGAGATTTAACTATAGTGTTTATCATTTTTGTAAAATCTTCTATTGCCTGTGAGTTTTGCTCTCTTTGTTTGGTAACATATTCCGTAAAATAATTAATTAATTTATCAAATTTCAAAGTTGTCATCGCTTGGTTTTCACTAATCAATAACATGATTGAATTCATTTTTTCAATTAATGAATCAGATTTTTTAAAAACCCCTTCTAGAGCCATTTCATGAGACTCTAGTTTTTTTAATATTTGGTTGAATGTTGCGTCTCTAGATGTTTTTTGAGAATATTCCGAAGAATTTTCATCACTTGAAATTGTTAACATTGTGCCCGATCCGGTAAGTATCCAATCGTAAGATAATTGCGGGAATCTATTCACAATTTTACTTATAACTGCCTCACTTGGGGTTACTCCTTTTTTAATTACGTTATTTATTGAGGAGGCTGATGAAATTTTACAAGTTTTAGCGAATGCATATACAGGGAGACCACTCCACTCTATTATTTTAAGCATCCTTTCTGAATTTTGATCTTTACGTTTATCACTAAGTGTCAATGTATTATATGCCATTTTATGTTATTTTTATTTTTTTTTATTTTTTTTTGTTGTTTTTAAAAATTTAGTTTATATTTAGTTAAAATTTAATTAAAATATATACAAAATATGTTAAAATTTAGTCAAATTAGAATTAACTAAATATTGACAAAACAATATACAAAATTATGAACATAAATGAATATAAAAGAAGATTAAATAAATTAAAAGATGTCAACATTAAATTAGATTTATCTAATGTTAGACGAAACGGAGACCTAGTAAATATCGACATAAAGCCTCAAACTTTTGATTTGGGTTCTGATAAATTAATATTATCAGGAATCGTGGAACAAATTAATAAATATGATCGAAAAAATAAACACAAATTAGAATCCCATAAAATGTTTTTAACATTAAGTTTGTATGATAGTTCAGAAATTGAACAAAAATTTACTAAATATCAACATTCAGAAATGAAAACAGCAATTTATAACTCGGTGGAAAAAAATATAGAGAATGAGTTGCAAAAAATTAATAATAATTAAAACACAAAAAAAATGGATTATACGCTAAATAAAAAAGGTAATATAATTACCAAAAAGCCGATTAAAACTTTTAAAAATATGGCTTTTGAACAACAACAAATAATGGATACTAGTCTAGTTAAACTTGATAAATTAGAAATTAAGTTAACTGAAATTAAAGAACAACAAGATAAGATCGCTAAATATTTAGAAAATAACGATTTGATTGGTTCTATATTTTCAAAATCTTCACCAGATATTATAGAATACGAAGATATTAAGAAAATAAATGAATCTGATTTCGTAAATAACCTTTCAAGAAAAAATTTAAAGACCTTAAAAGATGTTCAAAATGAAACGGGTTTTTCTGCTTATTTAATAAGACAGGAAGTTCAAAAAGGGAATCTTAAAAGAGTTGCCATGTCAGGTAAATGGTATTTTTTAGATCGAGATATTGAAAACTGGAAGTCTAATCTTATAAATAAAAAATAGCCATGGAATTAGCAACAGCAAAAATAAAATCAAAGCAACCAAACGGACAATGGAAAACGGGAGACGGCAAAGTATTTAATAAATTCGAAGTCGTCCTCGATAACGATTTAGTTCTTAATAAATTTCAACTTGAAGATATTCCTTGGAAAAAAGTTGAAGGAGATACTGTTACCTATGATCTTGAAAAAGCCCAAAATGGAACTTTAAAAGAAGTAAGTAATGCAGAATATGAGAAGGAAATGAAAATTTTAAGATGTGGATGTCTCAAAGCGGCCTCAACTTTATTTACTGCAAGTAAAAATACAGCAGACGCAGAAAAAGTTATTGAAACTTCAAAGAGGTTTGAAGCTTATTGTTTAACTGGAAATTAATTTAAAGTTATGGCAAAAATCAAAGAAGTTCAATTAGTAATGCATTGGGAAAATGTATGCGAACAAGAAGAAACAACGGTTTTTAATATCGAAGATTTGCCACTTAAAGGTGAATTAAAAAGAGAACTTTTAAAAATTCTATTCCAAGAACAAGAAAATTCTCCAGATAATAACAAAGATTTTCTTTGGACAATTAAACGCACTCTAGAGGATAAAGAGTTTGAAAACGAAAGACCTTTTTAACATGCTTTTATTAAATTTTTTTCCTTTTAATGTTTTTAGAAAAAAAAGACACATTAAATATGTTGGAAATAGAATCGTGATTTTATCGCTTGAAATTCTTAACATATTATTAAAGGAACGTAAAGATAATAAAGAAAAATATCTAGAGTTTATCAGATCAGGAAACAGAACAGAAAAAAGTAGATTAAAATTTATAAATACTTTAAATGAAAAATTTCCTTTAGATGAAATCAATTTTAGAATTGATTTGATACAGAAATATTCAAATAAAAAATATGCAAAGTTTATAAAGTTATTTACAATACATTTATAAAAAAGGGAAGGGTTCAATGGCTACGTGGAAATAGCAACCAAAAAATCCCTTCCCACTTTTATCGCTAAATAAAAAATAAAGATAGTGGAAACAAATAATAATTCAAAAGAATCGATTCGACAAAAACAAGCCGATTCAATCACACAAGTAACATCAAGAATATTAGATCAATATTATAAACCTATTTTTGAAGAAACCTCTTGGGATTTAAAAGAACAAGAAGGTAGGTTTAGAGCAAAAATTAATTTATTAAAAATCTTTTGCAAATATGCGAGGTTTGATTTAAAACTATCCCTTTCAGGTATAGGTAGATATTTAAATCGAGATCACGCTACGGTTTTATATCATTGCAGAACCTATGACAATTTATATAATTTTGATGAAGAGTTTCGAAATTTAGCTAAACTCTGGAGAATGAAGTTTAAAGGTTATGACGGCCTTGATAATGAAGACAAACATCTAGATACCTTAAAAAAAGAAATAAAAAAATTAACCGAAGAACAACGGCTTGAAGTAATTTCTTTTATTCAATCTAAATATTTAAATCAAATTAACGTAAATGCTGAAATATTATGAGCAAAGACCCCGCCTATTTAATGTATGCTAAAGATTTTAATGCTGGAACGCAAAAATTAAATCTTGAAGAAATAGGAATGTTAATTCTCTTAATGAATGAGCAACATATTGAGGGGCCTTTATCTTTAGAAACTATTAAAAGAGTTTTAAGGAATCATGATCCTTCGGAATATCTGATCGAAAATTTTTTTAAAAAAACCCAGGATAACAAATACTTTAACAATAGAATGATTAAAGAATCAGAAAAAAGGAAAAACTATTCTGAATCTAGAAGAAACAACAGATTAGGTAAAACAAAAGATCATATGTTAAACATATCAAAAACATATGTTAATCATATGGTAAATGCAAATGCAAATGAAGATGTAAATAAAAATGAAGATGAAACTAAACAATACATTCGCCCGGATTTTACTGAATTTTGGGATTTATACGACAAAAAAGTAAGTAAAGATCGATGCGAAAAAAAGTGGAATAAACTTCCTTATAAAACTAAAGTGGAAATAATTGAATACATACCAAAATATAAATTGGCTCAACCTGAAAAAAAATACAGGAAAAACCCCGAAGTTTTTTTAAATCAAAAAGCTTGGTTAGATGAAATAATATATAATAATACGCTAAATGAAAATAATAAAAAAAGAACAAAATACTCAAATGAGTTCCTCGAAGAAATCCAAAGAGGTGCAAACGAACAAGTATTTAAGGAAATATGATCCTTATGAAAATATTACCAATACGGCATTTATGACCGTTGAGGAATCAATAAACAGTGAAACGGATACATTAAATAAATTAGCCAGAACTGAAGAAAATGGAGGTTTTGGTTATGGGTGGGCTAAAGGTTTAATAATGGGCTGGATCGTCTTTTTAAATAAAACTTTAGATCGTAAAACTTCAATGTCTGAAGATCAAATCAGAATCGCGGCCCATGAAATTCTCCAATC
>TARA_R100001443_G_scaffold32255_1_pt1 | contig 25292 bp, 8 predicted proteins | sample TARA_R100001443 | Tara Oceans TARA_R100001443 (sample SAMEA2622142) | marine metagenome | biome: marine biome (ENVO:00000447); feature: deep chlorophyll maximum layer (ENVO:xxxxxxxx); material: "saline water (ENVO:00002010), including plankton (ENVO:xxxxxxxx)" | depth 50 m
AGAAAACTTAAGCATTTTCTTAATATCATCAATATTAACTTGTTGCGAGCAGCATTTTTTAGGTGCGGAACAAGCTATAATTAAAGTTGCTATTAGTATAGTTAATTTTTTTACCATTGTTTTATAGTCACTTATTTTTTAAAATCTTTACCATGTAATACCACCTTGAACTGGTCTTCTTGGTGTATTTTTCTTTTTCTTTTTTAACTTTTTTCTTTCTTGCTTGATTTCATCTTTAATTCTTTCTAGCTCTTCATTTTGCATACCAATGTTCCAAACACTCCAACCACTTATTAAAGCAAGTCTTTGCCAAGCCTCAATATCATCTTGCGTTGCAGCTCTTAAGTTCATTGTTTTTCTATACAATCTATTAACAGGTATATTAGTTAAACCTTCTGTAATACCTGTTGTAATACCCCATATTGGATTATCAATATCAAAAGTTTCCATATGTTTAATAACATCTTTATCATAACTATAAGATCTTAGTTCTGTAGCAACTTTTCTAACTTTAATACCTACTACTGGCGATAAGTTCACCATTTCAAGAGTAACTTTTTCAACTGGTTTTCCTGTATAACCTTTTCTATCTTCTTCAATAAATTTAACTATCATATTTTTTAACGTAGAAACAACAGCGCCACCAAAACCTAATCCTCTAAGTAAACCATCAACAACACTGTTTGCTGCCATCTGATATTTTTTATTAAAAAACTTTTCACTTTCTTCATCGTCGTCATCATCAAATAAAGCAGCAAATAATCCAGTTTGTAACGTGTAGAATATAACATTTTGTGCGAAACCATAATATAATATCCTACTAATATTAGTTGTGTCAGATTGTGCTTGTGTTAAATTAGGTACTCTTCTTCTATTAATTAAATCTAACATAGACTTTTTTATAATACGACTATATTGCATAGGTGTATTTAAAAAGTTTAAAAACCACTTACCAATAGCAGATGCTTGTTGCGGTGATGCCATGTCAGGTCTTGCGGATTGTTGTGTTTCTTCTGCTATTTCAGAAAAATCATTAAAAGCTTTTGCCTCTGCTTCTTTTTTACTTAAACCTTGTTTTAAATAAGTATTAACTCTATTTCTATAAAAAGTTGCACCACCATTTGCAATAGCTATACTATCCGATATTTGTGTAGGTTTAAATCCTTGTCGCAATAACCAGTTTATAGCAGCTTTTGTTTTTGATTTTGATTTATTTAAGTACGTAGTTAATTCATTAGCGTTAATATCCATACTTAATCCAGCTCTTCTTTGTTTTAGTTTGTCTGAATTAAATAACATAACCCAATCTTTCCAAAACTGTTTTTGATCAGCAAATCGAGCAGCGGCTTTAAATACGTTGTTATCACCATAGTTTATAAAGTTTACTGAAGACATTTGCTGCAATAAAGCAGATCTCATGTTAACAAACATAACAGCCCCAACAGATCCATTAATCCAATTAGTAAAGCTGTTCACTAATCTATTAGAGCCGTAAGGTCTACTAGTACCATTTATAGTTCTATATAATATATCTTCTAAAGCCTCTCTAAAGTTTGTACCGTATATAGATTCTATTTTATTTATATTATCGCCAGTAAGTTTACCATTTACCATTTTACCAAAAACCTCTTCAGTGTTTTCAATAAATTCAGCAAAATACTCTTTTCTACCAACTTTATTTATGGCATCATCTAAATCATTTCTAATATCTCCAATTTTCCAATATTCACCTGGTTGAGTATAACCTTCAGGTCGTCTAGATATTAAACCTACTTTGTCAGCAAATACTTGTAACTGAGGATCGCTAGTTACCATATCTACTAATTTGTTTATTTCTGTTTCAGTTAAACCAGGAATATCAAAGCCTGACTTGTTCCAAAGATAAACTCTAATAGCATCTCCATATGTAAAATCAGCATCTGGACTTTGTTGATTTGCTTTTTTCGCGGCTTCTGGCATTGATTTTTTTAAAGTTCTATAATCATTTGTTATAACTTGCCTAGCGCCGTTAAACTCTGTATAAGCTCTATTTAAAGGATCAATCAAAGCTTTCTTTAAAAAAGCAGCATCTTTATCTCCTTGTCTACCTTTACCCATAAAATAATATAACAAACCTTTAAAATCTTCCGCGGATGGTGGTAAGAAAAAAGCATATTTTCCTTTTTTAGCACCACGCTCAATAGCTCTAACTCTTGATATTATACTTTCAGCTGGAACACCTTTTGTTGTTTCTAATATTTTATTAAAATCTTTACTCATACCTTTGCTAAACTTAACTTTAGCTTGTTGAATCTTAGATTTAACATCAAATTGATCTAACATGTTTTTAACTGCCTGCACATTTTGTAAAGCATCATCAGCAAAATAAAAATCATTATAACCTTCAGCAACTTTTTCAGAAATCCATAGCGCTTTAGCTTCTGAGGTTGAGTTACTAAGACCAGTAATGTTTTTTAAAGGTATGTTTAAGCCATTTGCTTTTAAAAAATCACGTATTGCAACTGCTGAATCAGCTGGTCTAGCAGTTAATATAAACATGTCTTTAGAGCCAAACTTGTTTTGAAGTTTCATTGCTTTATTAAATAATGGTGCTATTTTACCTTTAATTACTTTACTAAAATCTGAAAAATCAAAAGTATAACCTTGCGCTAATAAATCTTCATATGTGTTAGCGTATTGCTCTGCGTTTAAAGTTCCAGTTTTGCCATCTGGAGTTGTATATTTAACTAAAGATTTAGTTGTAGCCAACGTATCATCAAAATCTAAAATAGTAATACCTTTAGATTTGTTTTTACTTGAACGAGAAAACTTAACAGCGTTATCTATGTTTGAAGTATTTTTACCTTTACTAAAGCTTACTAAAGAATTATTTAATTCTTTAACAAAATTATTCATATCTTTTGATACAGCAAGGTTTACAGGTGAAAAACCATTTGTAAAATTATCTTTAGACTTTGTATCTATTTGAACATCAGTTCTAATTGTTACTGGCTTTCTACCATCTCCTTTTCTAAATTTTGAAGAAGTATTAAGTCTAGAATAAAGTTTATAATTACCTTGTAATTTTGGAATGCCTAATTTTTCAGCTATATCTAAAACCATTGCATTTACAGCAGAATTATCACCAAGCATGTAAAAAGCACCAGCTTCGCCTATGTTTATAAAATATTCAGGCATTGCTTTGTTTGTGTACTGCCAAGATAAATAATCCGCAGTAACATCAACATATTTATTAAAATTATGCTTGTGTTTTTTTAATGTTTCAAACTGTTCTCTAGTAACTCCTTTAACAAAATCCATACCTTCAAACACTTTCATTTTAGCCGTGTTTTTTATTTGCTCAATTAGACTTTCTTGAGCTTTTGTTTCTATAGGATTATTAACAGAGTAAGTACCATCAAACTTCCACGTAGAAGACACGCCTCTAGCTGTATCCATTTTTATTTCAAGACCTACTGTTGTACTGTTAAATTGAAAATGAACATCTGGTATACCACCTTCTCTAACAACAACATTGACTTTCGCTTTTGTGCCCGTTATAGCTTTTATAGCCTTGTTGGCCGATGTTATAAAGTATTGTTCATACGCTTCACTAACTTTCTGTCCTCTTTTTCTACTTTTTCTTATTATATCAACTATACGGCTACCATCTAAACGTTCAATTGGTCTTGATAAGTATTGATCAATAGCGATATCAACCATTTTTTTACCACCATGTTTTTTCTTTTGTTCTGGTGTTAAGTTTTGATAATAATCTAGCCTATTATTATAAAATATATCTTCAACAACAGTATAAGCTCTAGCAACTTTATTGCCATAATCATATATTTTTTTCTTTTTAGGGTCTTCTAATATTTGAACATTACCTTTAGCAAACTTAACACTTGGATCTCTATGTATTGTTGCTGCTAAAACACTAATATCATCTTTTAATATTTCAGTATTATTTATTTTAGCAAATTGTAATCTTTTTTCTATCACGTCAGGTTCTTGTGCTACTTGCAACGTAGCATCAAAAGACAGAGCTCCTGACAACTGTCTAGCTAAAGTGTCTTTTCTAGTGCCTTTTAATCCACTTCTAACCATTTTAGTTGGATCTTTTTTAGAAGGTAAAGAGCCTGGTGGATCAAAAAAAGCTATAAACTTACTTTCAGATGGCATTATTTTTGTATAAAGATTTACAGATTTATCTCTATCGTAAGTATTTAACGCTTCTGCTGGTAATAAACCTTGATCAACAGCTGCTTCAACATCTGCTTTTCTAGTAAGCTTTCTTTCAAACTTAGTAAATATTCTCTCGTTTTCAGGAACTAGTCTTTCTATTTGTACTAAGTCAGCTGTAAATAAAGCATCTATTATAGGCACTCTAAACTCTTTTAAATTGTTTATATACTCTTTTGTACCTAAAAACTTTTTAATATCGCTAAATAAATAACTACTAGCTTGATCCCTTAATTTTCTTTGTATGTTTCTAGCAGAAGTACCAGCTTCATAAGCTTTTAATAAAGATTGTTTTGCAGCGTCTATAATTTTGTTATATAATTTACCGCCTTCTTCTATACCTATTTGTTTTCTTAATTTAGATGTTTTTTGTATTTTTGCTTTAGCTTTTTCTGCTTTTTTTCTTTGTTGAGCCGCTGGTGATAAATCTTCTGTTTCAAGAGCTTTTAATCTAGTGTCTGTTTCTGCTGCTACTTGAATTTTAACATCACCTTCTTTAGTTGTCTCACCTACATCTTTAGCGCCTTTAATAGCTTCATCACCTTTGTACTCTCTATTGTAAACAGCAGCTGCTTTATTTGCTATCTGTGGATTTATCCAACCAAACAAACCAGTTCTTTTAGCTGGATCTATATTTAACTGTGTTTCAGGTTTATAATTTTTAATATGTTGCGATAGTTCAGATAAAACTTGTTTAACAAAGTTAGCGGGTACAACATCGCCTTTGTATTTAGATGCTATCAAATTATCTAAATAACCTTGTTTTTCTATTTTACTTACAATATTATCTGCTTCTGCTTCGTAATAAACATTACCAACACCTTCTTCCTCTAAATTTGTAATAGTACCATCTTCGTCTACAATTTGTTTCCCAAGGTCATTTATTTCTTTTGTTGTTTGCGAAGGCGTATAATCTCTTTTTGAAAATTTAGCTCCTTCTTGAATCGGTGTTGCTTTACCAGTTTTTGCAAATGCAACCATACTTTCGCTAAGTTTACCTTCTTTAACGTTTTTACTGTACTCTTTCATAAAACCAAAAGCATCTTCACCGGTTTCTATACTTAAATTTTTGTATGGTGTTTGTTTTTTAAATATACTAGCTACTTTGTTTTTTATATTATTAAAAAATCCTTTATTATTTTCGTATGTTATATTATTATTTTTATCTTCTATAATATCAGACAAACCAGTAAACCATTCGTCAGTAGTATCTAAATCAATAGTATCACCGTAATCATTTTTCAATCTAGCTTCTATAGCACCAACGACATTTTTTCCAAGATTTTTTTCTACTTGAGTTTTAAAATCCTTTATAACTTTTTTTCTCGTATCAATATCCATGTTAGCCAAAGCACCTCTTAAAACACCGTGTAAAACTTCATGTGAACCTACTTCTAATGTTTTATATTTAAAAGCAGCTTCTTCGTTAATCATTATAGCTTGATTACCATCTGCCGTAGGTATATTTACCGCGCCGGCGTTATAAGCGCTATCAGCAATTCTGTTTGCCTCAGTGTTAATTTGATCTTCTGTCATTTTTGATAAATCAACTTTAACACCGTCAAACTCATATTGTTGCAGCGACATAACTCTTGATACTAAATTATTAACAAAATCATTATTAGTTTTAAAACTTTCAAAAGGATTAAACCCTAATTGCTCACTTGATATTTTAGCAAATTGTTTTGTTTTTTCTAATTTGATTTCTCTTACTTGTTGAGCTTTTTTAACTCTAGCTTTGACATCTTTTGTTCTACCATCGACACTTGAATATTTTGAAATAATATTATCCATTTCACTCTGGATATTTTCTAAACTTTCTTTAGCACCAGGAACAGCTTGTATACCAGTTTTTTTAGAATCAATTTCAGCTTTAAGTCTTTGTTTTTCAAGCTCAACCATTTGATTTCTATCATCTATATTTGATATTTTAGCGTCAACTTGAGTTTCTAATTCTTTGTTAATAATTCTTTCATTAATAATTTTAGAAAAAGCGTTATCATTTTCAACTTTTACATTTAAATTACCTATTTCCTCAGCTGTTGTAGCACCATTAACATAATCTAAAACAGATTGTTTTTTTACTTTTTTACCATTAACTTCATATGTTGGTCTATTCATAGCTAAATCAACACTAGCTGTAGCAACATCTATAGGTGCTTTTACAACACCACCAGAAAAACTTTCTAAAATTATATCAGCACCAGTAGCTTCTTTACCAGCAGCTTTAGCACCTAAAAATTCACCAAAACCACTTCCACCAGCTTCTATTGTACCAGCTGTAGTTGCGCTTGCCGATTTGATAGCTGCTTTACCAATAGTACTACTAACATCTTCACCTGCTTTAAGTACGAATCCGGCTCCTTTTACGCCAACTAAATTTGTTGCACCCTCTATAGTACCAATTGTTGCGCCTCTTTTTCTAGCTAAACTTTTTATTCTTGCCCTAGCCTCATCATCTGCCATTACCGTTCTTATAGATTCTGGTGTAAATTCTAAACCTCTTGCTTTTATTTCTTCTTCAAGTAGCTCATTAAAAGTAGCTATAGTTTCTAAGCCATAATTCATAGAGCCAAACATTCCAGCTAACCCAGCGGGCAAAGCTCCAATACCAAAACCATATGCTGTAGCAGCCGCGCCAGTACCAGCCGCTGCTAATGTTGGTGCAATAGCTTCTTTCGCTAATTCCTCGTTTGCCATTGATCTATAACTTTGCACAGCTGCTTGAGCAAAACCTTTTAAACCACCACCTGTAACACCACCGTTTTCGTTAATAGCATTTATAGTAGACATAAACCAATTTTCTCCAGCCGCATTATATTTAGAAAAAGATTTTGTAAATTTATCTAATTCTTCCATTTCAGCTGCAGAAATTTTAGATTTTGTAACTAAATCTATGTAAGTTTGTAGTTCTTTATCATTTAATTTTCTAGCTTCTTCAGTAGAATTTATATCAAAAATAGCATCAGCATCATCATATAAATCAGCATTAACCGCACCAGCTTCCATAGCCTGTGCGAACCAACCTTTATTTTCTTGTTGCGCCAAAGAACCATCGCCCAATTGTGATCCCATACTTCCTTGGCTCATCGTCGAATCTACCGTTGAGCCTTGTGTCTTTCCCAAAAAAGTTTTTTCAAATTTTTCAAAATCACCTGTAAAGTCACCATCACCTACAATACCAGCATGTAGTTTTTTTCTAAACTCTTCATCTTCAAATCTATTTTGAAAATCTTGAAAGCTTCCAGTAAAAAAACCATCGGTAAAAAGTCCTTGATATAATTGTTCTAACATATTTAATTTTTATTTTTAAAAGTCGTATTTACCTTTTGCAGTTGTTGGATCTGACTGCCCAGCACTTCCAACTCCTTTAACGCCTTGTATATTACCTATTAATTCATTTAATTTATTAATTAAAGAGCCCATTTCTTTTTTATTTTCCACGTCAAATCTTTGTCCGTCTACTTCTATTATAGAACTGTCAAACATATCGGCCTCTTGAATCTTAACAGATAAATCTGGGAACATTTCTCTTAGTTTCGTAACAGCTTGTTTTTCTTTTGCGTTTTTACCGAATAATCCTGATATTATACTTTTTTGTTTATCAGTGACACTACTAGCTGTTTCTTGAGTACTGCTTCCGCCTTCAACTCCTCTAAATCTTTGGAATCTAGCGTCTGAAATTAAGTCAAATACATCTTCCTTATCTCCAGTTAACATTTGTTGATGTGCTTTTATCATTTCATCTCCAGACATAGTTTCCCCGCTAACACTATTAGTCCATGATTGTGTTTTCTTATCTACATTCCAAACGCTACCATCTTGAGATGGAAAAGAACCTTGCATAAATCTTGATACAACATTGTTTAATTGACTACCCATAACACCACCTTTAAAAGTTTGATTTGGTGGGAAGAACATCTTTCGCATTTGAGCATTAGTACCCCAAGGATTAACTTCTTTTCTTTGAGTTGTACCATATGCGAAAACATCCGCTCCTTTTTGTACAGCCCATTCTTTAAAAACCTCTCTAGTTACATCTTCATTATAAAATCTACTTCTTCTATTTGTTATTGCTTGAATAATTTTTGAATAATTACCTGGGGTAGCAAAATCTTGAGCATCAAAAGCATTTGGGTCACTACCTTTACTAATATCAATAGCTGGATTACCTTTTTCATCAACAGGTAATTTACGATCTAAAGCAATAAATAAATTTGCTGAAGTAAAACCTTGGTTTGTTAAATCATCAACAAAACTACTTGAGAAATTAAAAAAACCATCTTCATGCATGGCATAATGTAATTGTTTTTCTGTACTTATAACATTATCAAGATCATTTCTATATTTACCTTGTACTGTTTCCCAGCTTACACCTTTAGCACCACTAGCGCCTTGTGCTCTAAGACTTTCAAAACTTTGATTCATTGCTTGTAAAACAGCTTGATCTTTTGGTATTATTAAACTATCTAGCTCATCAGCCCTAACAGTTAGCTGTTTATTATCTTGTGACATTGGTTGACTCATATCTTGTAATATAGCGTTGTTATTTCTATCAACCAGTTTTAGTATTATATTACCATTATTATCATGTCCTTTAATTATTTTATCTCCAAGCTCAGATTCACCAGCTATAGCAGCTAAAAAACGAGAATCACCATAATTAGAGGCTATTGCATTTTTACTATAACCTTCATTAGCGAATATTTGTTCTAAACTACCATAACCCGCTCTTAATTGGTCTATTTGAGTATATATTCTTTGCTTTTTTTGATTTAACTCCATTCTTTCAGCTATGCTTTCTGGACTAAAAGGGTTTTGTTTAAAAGTTTCTCTATAAGCCTTGCTTATGTCTTTTAAACCCATAATTTCTGTAACTTCTGTTCTAGATCTCCAGTTTCCAGTAGGATTACTTGGGTCATATTCAACCTCAGGAAGTTGGTCGTTAAACTTATCGTTATCTATAGTTTTAGTAAACTCACTACCATCCATTAAAAAAGCATTACCAAATTCATCTTTGACAGTAGAACCAAAAGCTCTTCTTTCTGCTCTTTTTTTGAGACCAGTAGCCGCCATACCTAAAAGTTGACCACCCATTTTCATTACATTATTCCAACTATTGTTAATTTGAGCCATAGTATATTGATAACTTCTAAGTTGGTTATCAAGTATTGTACTTACGTCTTTAGGCGCGTTAGCCATTGCCGCTCTATATGCTGCATTTACTATAGTTGCATCTGCCCCGTATTTTGCCATATTTATATTTGTTTAAATTCTACATCTAACTTACTGTAATCTACAGCATCATAACCGTTGTCCATTTGTATAACCGCTTCTTGTGGTATTTCGTCAGACATTACACCTTGGAATAATCCTTTACCATATTTTGAATCTTTATATTCAAAACTATATATATTTAATCCGCTATGTGACTTACCAATTTTGCTTATATTTTTCTTTAACCTTCTATCACTAATTTTAGACATCATATACCATTTAATACCTTCCTCAATTAAGCTTGGTCCCTTGTTCGCAGCTCGTTGCATGTTGACCCCTTGTTCTAGACCAGCATAAGAAAGTAAATTTTGTTGACCCATTTGAAAAGCTTCTCTAGCACCAGCTAATTCTGCGTAATCCATACCTAGTTGAGTTGATAACTGACCAAACTCCATAGCTTGAACATCCATAGCGCCTTGTGCAGCCGCCATATCAGCAGCCCAAGCACCTTGAGCTATTAGGTTAGCTTGTGATATTGCATTTTGCTCAGCTTGTAAAGCACCTCTAAAATCCATTTGTTGTAACTGCATTTCAGATGCTATCTGTTGATTTTGTAATTGTTGAGCAGCTGCTATTTGTTGACTTTGTAGCGTTTGAGCGCCACCTAATATCATGGCTTGTTGCTGTGCCGCCCCTTGCATTCTCATTTGCTGCGCCTGCATTTCACCTTGACGTTCTGCCATTTGATTTGCCATAGCTGCCTGAGCAGTTTGCGCTTGTAATTGCGCTGCACCGGCTCTTTCTGCTTGCTGAATAGCCATACCAGCTTGAGCCTCTTGAGTTGCTAGTCTAGATGCTTCACCTCTTTGTGCCATATCTATTCTAGTGGCTTCTTGAGCTGCTAACATTTGATTTTGTCTTTCTTGTTGGCCAATGTTAGCCGCTTGTTGTTGAGCTGCTAATTGTCCTTGATTAGCCATTGCTTGTGCTAAACCTGCAATACCACTACTACCAGCAGCACCTCTTAAACCTTGCATTATATTCGCTTGTTGTTGCTGTGTTTGCTGAGCCGCAAAATCAGCGGCACGCATATCTACCGTCATATCTTCATAACGATTTTCCATGCCTTCAAATTGATTTTCTAAACCAGAAAATTGGTTTTCCATACCAGCAAACTGGTTTTCAAGACCCGCGAAAGCATTTTCCATACCAGCAAAAGTGTTTCTAGCACCTGCAAACACGTTTTTAGCACCAGCATAAACATTTTCATATTTAGGTCTTGTTTTTTGAACTAATCTACCACCGGGATCACCAGGTTTACCTCTTATAGGTTCATAATCGTAATAAGTTTCATCCATAACACTAGTCATACCTTGTGTTACATTTTGATATCCAGCTCCTAAATTATCAAATTCAGTTTGTATATCAGCATATGGATTCTGTAAACTACCCATAAAGTTTTCAAATCCAAAAGCATCAAATTGACCTCGTGTTTGATTAGCTTGCTGTTCAGCCGAAAAAACATCTTGTTGCGAAGTTACTAGTCCACCTAGAGTAGCATTTAACCCTAAATTCATAAACGCATCTGGATCATCAGGATCTAAATTTCCTGGCTGATACTGACTATTAGGATTACCATGCGGGTGAGGATGTTGGCCTGCTGGCGTTCCTTCGTAATGCTTTAAAGGTGATATTTTTGTTTGTTTTTTACTCATATTTTTTTATTGAATTTAAGCGTAATTATATAGTTACACTTATTATACTTTATTTACTACTAGCAACAATTTCAGAGCTAATAGAATACAACTCTATAGATTTATTGGAATAGTTTTCAAAAGTTACGTCCGCGTAGTAACCTTTTACTCCAGCATCGTTTATTTCTGTTCTTTTAGAAAACAATAAAAACATGCCACTCGTAACAACTGGAGATGACGCAGGATCTTTATCTATAATTATATAACTAGGATCAACATGTAATACTTTGCCAGCTAATATTGGTTGTGAAGTTACACCTCCAGCTAAAACATCACAAATATAAGCCATATCACCAGATTCTATTGATGTGTTAGGAGTAACTTGATCGCTAAAATTTATTTTTGTATGTGCCATGTTGTATTTTTTATAAACCGTTATTTCCTAATGTTAATATCTTGTCTAAATCAAAAAATATAGTTTTATTAGCAGTAGGATACTTATTAATAGTAATACTAGAAGTTAAATTTATTTTTTTGTGTGTAGATTTAAAAGTAAGAAGAGTTCCAGCTGTTAGTTCTTGAGCTAGTGTAACCGTTATAAGACCGTCATTACCAGAACCATCTCCATCTGGTGTTACTACGTTTACTTCGTTAGCCGCAGAATTATTTACGCCGGCGCCAAGATAACCAAACAATCTACCACCTCCAATACCGTGTGTGTCAGGTAAAGCTATATTAAGGCTAGCAGACCCATCAGTTGCCTCTGTAACACCACCTCTTGCTTCTACCGCTTTAACTAATTTTTCTGGTGTTACGTTAACGTCATCAATAGTTAAATTTACGTCAATTGCAGACTGTATTACATCTACACCGTAAGCTCTAAAAGTCATTGTTTGACCTTCGTCAAAACCAACTTCTGAATTAAATGTAATTACACCTGTGCTAGCATCAACTCTTAACACTCTTATATTCCCAGCAGAAGATCCATTGTTTAATTCTGGCGTTGTAGTGCCTTTGTAATATTTTAGTTGCATACCAACAACTATTTCTGATGTATCAGCCACTGTAACTGTTAAAGTATCTGCGCCATCAGTTCCAGATCCATTAGTTACCACAGCTTCTGTTTTTTCATAATACCAAAACTCACTATTATAAGAAGTTGTAGTTCTATCCGTAAGCGAAAAACCAAAACTTTTTGCATCTGTAGTAGAGTTTAAAACATCTACGTTAAGAGCTACCACAGCATTATCATTAATAGACCCAGTAGATGTAGCAGTTGGTAAAGTTTGGTAAAAACTAGTATCATCTGAACCAGGCTTAAATGTTAATGTAGCAGTAGTGGCTTGTTTTGATATACTTTTTGTTATTATATTTGAGTTAGAATTTGCGATTTGAGTATCACCTACTGCTAAAAGTTTTATTACATAATCACCACCTCCTGATGGAAAAATTATTTCTCCAGTATGTGTTGTACTTCTTATTTTTACTTTTAAATTATTGTTTAAACTATTGTGACCAGCAGAAAAAGATTTACTTTCAAAATTATAAAAATCTAAACTATCTGCTTTTACAGCAAAAATTTCAAACTCAGCATTTGCATCACCCGTAATAGTAAATCTTCTAGCTGTTCTAGCAGGGGGCATTTCGTTTATATCTATGTCAAAACTATATATATTCATATTAATTTATTTTAATAACCAACACCACCACCGGCATCCACTTGACCACCACCACCTGTGTTAATACTACCAGTTGACACACCTGTAAAAGTTGTGCTATCAGTACTATTTATTATACCAACACCTTGAACGCTAAACTTGCTAGTGTCTAAAATTTGACCTTGATTTAAGCCTTTTATATAATTAAACCACTTACCTTCTTTTTTAATAAACTCAATAACACTACCTACATCTAAATCTGTTTTTATTTCAGAGCATTTCCAACCTAAAATATTATCTTGACTAACCCAAGCGTTAGCGTTGTCAACCGTAACTTCAGACTCACTTACTGGTTGTATTACATTAGCTTGACTACCTTCGTAGTTTATAGTGTTAAATGTTTTAACAGTAGAAGGACCTTGATTTATTACACTTGTTATACTTGAATAGCTAGGAGTATCGTAAAACACATTATAATTATCAGCTTCTTGTGTTGAATAATCAATAAAAAAACCATCGCTATTGAAAGCACCTACTTGGTTTTGTAGTTTAGGCACGTAATGTTGCCATAAAGCGCCGTTTTTAAATGTAAAATATTTTTTAGATAAACTAATTCCATTTTCTGGAACAAAGCTTTTGAAACTACTCCAACCATTTACACCTTCATTAAAAGTAATAGTTTTATCCGCTGTTTCAACATCAACATAAACTCTTACCATAGATATATTATCTATAAAACCATTTATAAGACTATTATTATCTTTAGCCACAACAACAATAGAGTTTTTTAAATCTGCTGTAAAATTTAAACCATCTGGACTATAGTCAATACTATTTATAGTGCCCTGCACAGGATTCCAAATATCTTGTCCAATAGTTACTATTTCAGAAAAATTAGTATTTGATGTAGAATCTATGCTAGATATTCTAAAACCATAATTTTGCTTATTATAATAATAAATATCTATTTCACCACTAGTAATACCATGTGTAAAACTAATTATATATTGTTCGTTTTGTTTTATATTCTGATTAATTTGTTGGTTTATATTTATAAATTGTATACCATCGTCTTGTATTGGACAATCATCAAATACAAATCTATTTTCTACATTATCTAAAAATATAAATTGATCAGGAGCACTAAACCCAGTAATATTCCAAGCACCTATAGATCCCGTAATAATACTTTGCTCAACAGGTATTAGCTCTATGTTTGTAATACTATATTCTTGAGCTGTTGTTTCACCTAAAGTATTATAAAATTGCACTTTGTTACCAGCGTTTGTTGCATTCCAGCCGTAAGTATCTAAATCATCTGTAACTGTACCATTACTATATACTGTAGAGTCTGTTGTAACAGCTATGCCTAAATCTTCTCTATAAATTTTCCAATTTGCAGGTGTATCATCTTGTTTTAATTCAAAACTAATTAAATAATTACCTGTTTCTTCTATATCTTTAAATAACATAGCTTTAAAAATACCAGCGCTACTTACAGCTACAGTACCACTTAAATTTCCACTAAAATTATTTGTAATAGGATTTTTATTTAATGAAAAACTAAGATTCCAAGCTGTTTCATATATGTCGCTAGGACTAACAATATCTTGATACCAAACATTTCTAAAAATACTACCAGTAGGCTCTGCTATCATTTGAAAACATAATTGATCATTATTTATATATACAGAGTTATTACTAAGACTATGTGCAGGATTATAATTCGCTTGTTGTGATAAAAACCAATCGTTGATAGTTCCAGTAGTTGGTAATCCTGTTAATTTTTTAACAATTATTTTTTTAATATGAATTTTATTGGTACAGCCAACTACTCTTAATGTAAATTGATCTAATTCATTATTTGTGTTTAAATAACTATCACTAGCTACTTGAAATATTCCTCTTAAAACAGTTTCGCCATCACCAATACCAGGATTACTATCATTATAATCATATTCAGTTCTCACGGTCTGTATTAACTTACAGTGGGCATTTGTATTGTCACCAAAATATTTACCAACACCAGCGGAGTTTATAACTTCACCATCATCAAAATTACCTGTAGAAGCAACTCCATAAACAGCTATTTCACCATTACCACTACCATTACCTGTACCTGCATTAATAGTGTCATCATATTCAACATCTACTAAATACCATACACCAACTGAAAAAGGCTCTTGAATCATACTATGCTTAATATCTGTTGCAGAAGAAACGTCTAAAGATTCTATATCAATATACAAGCTATCATGAAAAACATCAGTTCCTGTGTAAACATTGTTAACAGCGCTAACTCTATTAAAATCAAAACCACCACTTAATAAAGATCCTTCAGTTCCAGGCCAAGTATCGCTATAAGAGTATGTTTCAGTTATAGCGTCGTATGTGATAGAACTTCCTTCTGGAATAGAATATTTTATTTCACTACCCAAGACTAATGCTCCAGCCTCATTACCAATTTGTTCTATAGCACCACGATTATCTCCAAAAATAGCAGATGTTTCAGATTGTGTAACAACAGTGTTTGGACCTCCAACAGCATTGTCTACAATAGTCCATGTAGTAGTAGGTTTATCAAAATGGTTGTATTGTACTTCATTCCAAGCTGGAATATCGACAGGTGGTACGGCTGGTACGTGTATTTGTGTTATAGTGTTAATTGTTGTTCCTGCAAAATCATCACTTTGTATACCTTTTACTTTACGTATTTTAAAACTTTTTAAAGCAAAAAGAGGTCTCTTTAATAAGTTTCTAGCTACATCGTCTACATACCAAGTAGATTGTATATCTTTAGTTTGATTAAGTCTAATTCTAAGATCTTCTACAACTATTTTTGGTGTTATAGCTATGGAATTGTCTGCTTGGTTTGGATCTTCAAACTTTACCATAACAGCGTATTTCATTACTTTTTGGTATTGAAAACCAGTTGAAGAAAAACCAGATGTAGTACCAGCAAAATTCTGATGGTGTAAACCTCTAAGAGGGTGCTCCATAGTTTCCGCTGTATTAAGCCACCAAGAACCTGAGCTCCACATTTGCGTTGAATGATCATCTGCCCAAAAAGCGTGAAAAGCTTTAACACCACTAGTATTTTCAGCAACACCTGTCATATCAAAAAACCCATTTTTTGGATCATGATAAGTCATAAGACCAGTACGGTTGGTAGGATTAGTTGTAGTTCCATCCCAAAAATTATGAGATCTATAAGGATTGTTTGGATACAAAGTACCATCTATATTGCCTTGGCTAACTTGAGTGTCATAGTAACCAGCACCTCTAGGGCCACTAATTATAGTAGTATTGCCATAGTAAGGATGTGTCCAAGGTATATCACTACTATTTTGCGTTGCAAATTTATCAGATGAAATCGCGGTGTTACCATCAAAAAGAGCAAGTTTTGGTTCACAATAGTTTCTACCAAATAACGACTTGTTGTTGTTTGTAGGATTTACTCCCCAACTATATCCAATACCAGTAGAGTAATGAATTAATTCAAACTCTATTAATAATTCTTCACCGTTCCAAAATGTACTGTGTGTTATATTATTTGGATCTATATAAGTACCATCCCATTTTTCTGCACCAAGTTGAGCTGGATCCGCCGCTCTATCAATAAGATCTTGTCTATAGTCACTGTTAAGCCCTCCAGTTAACAAACCGGTAACAGGATCTGCAGCGCCAAAGTCTTTAAACTCTAAATAAGCGTCAAGATCAACTCTATCAAAAACAATACACCCATCACCTGTTGTATTTGTATTAAATTGAGAAACTAGATATGAAGTTGGTGAATAATTACTGTATGTACCACCAAATGTGTTGTTGTAAGCTCTAGTTATATGCTTACTTATTAATTTTGGCGCCGCGGTATTAGCATCAGCTTTGTCACATTGGAGTGGGTAGCTAATATCTCTATAGTAAGCAGGATCTCCCCACTGACTATCCCAATCAGTTGGTGTACCAGATGGATACACTGGTGTTAAAGTACATTTAATATTTGCGTTTAAATCTTTATGATCTGTAATTGGCAAACTATTATCCCATTGACCAGCAGTACCACCACTAGCAACAACTGCAAGACTAGTAAAATCATCTAGATTCCAAAAAGTACCGTTATGTGTATCACCACTGTTTGGTAAATCTGTGTATTTATCGTATTCTAAAGTTGTTCCAGCTAAAGGAATTAAAGTACCTTGTTGTGCTACTTCAGCTTGTAAATCACCTTCATTTATAGCAGCGTGATTTACTATAGTAGCAGAACTTTTAAACGAAAAAGAATCTGCAGTAAAATCACTTATATTAAAACTTGAATTAACATCTAAAACATCATATTGAGTGTAATAAGGTACGGCCGACGTACCAGTTGTTGTTGGATTTTGTATTCTGTTAGCAAAATCATCTATAGTAAAAACTTCACCACCAGTTTCAACAAAAGAATCTATTATAATATTTTCACTAAAACTATTATTTGACAATGTTAAGTTGTAATCTTCTTTATAACTATCATAAGTACCTATAAGTGAATTATACTTGTCTAAATTATCTCTAAACCAATCATGCATACCTGATTTTGATATAGGTGTTAAACCATCTTTAGATAATCTAAGTACAGCTCCTCTTTGTTTGTCTGTAAAATAAGCTCTAAAAGATTCTTGAGCAAAAGACTCTGGATTTTTAGATATACCGTAATTACCGGCAAAAGGATTAGCATCACCAAGAACTCGATCACTAGCAACAAGCTGTGGATTACCATCTGCGTTAAATATAGTATCTTTATTAGAAACTATACTCACAACTCTATCTTCACAAAATGCTATTAAACTTATTCTTCTTTGAAATAATTTTTGAATACTGCCAAACGTTGGATTTAAATCTTTAGTTATTTTTTCAGCAGTTATAAATTGATTTAAATCATTTACACCAGAACTTGAGTTATATAAACCAGAATATATTAATCCATGAGATCTTCTTTCTTCCTCGTATGTTTCTTGAGTAGTTGTAGACGCTTTAACACCATTAGCTATAAACACCTCATTAAAATCATCTCTAATCCTGTTTGATTCAACTCCATTGCCAAAAGAAAAACAATTATACCAAGACAAACCAGACATTATATTGTCACCAATTTTTTCTTTAAACTTAAACTCAGTTTCAAATTCTTTATTAGCCCCATCCGGAGTATAAGGTTCTGCTTCAGCAACCGTATAACTTCCGTCATCTCTAACAAATCTAAATAACATTTCTGAATAATCTATCTCACCTTGACTATTACCTGTACCCGGGTCTATATCATATTTAGGAAAACCAGGATTAAACTTTGCCGTAGAACCATCCCAAGATTCTAATATAGATGAAGAAGATTTAACTAAACTTATTACTTCAACAGTGCAACCAATAGGAGCAAAAAGCTCGTTCGTTCTATCGTTAATTTTTACAGGTATATTACTACTAGCTTCAAAATATATATCTAAATCTACTTCTTCTTTTTTAGGATCAAGTTCCCATATAGCTGGAAATTTACTTAAATCAGACAAGAAAACATCTTTAACTGGATCTAAAAATTCAATACCACAAAAATTATTTTCTGCAAGATCAGCTGACATTATATTAAGCGTTTCGTCAAGAGGGTTAAAAGTTGCGTCTACTGGGTTTTTATCTAATTCTATTATATAACAAATTCTTCTATTATCTGCAGCTCCAAATTGTTTTATTTTATTTTTTAAAAAATCTCTTTTAGTATTATCTGTAGAATTTCCATTACCATCTACTTTGCTTAAATAATCTAAAGCAGATTGTTCTACACTCCAATATTTGTTATTATCATTTACTCTTTTAGTATAACCATCATTAACAAGATATCTATTATATGCTTTTCTCCAAGAAGTATGGTTGTATAATTTTTTTACATCAACTTTTTTAATAGTATAAACTTCGGTATCAGTATTTTCTGGGAAAACAAATGTAAGTTTTGTAGCAACAGCAGTTATAGTTGCGTTTTGTGATAAATTTAATGTCACACCACTTTCAGAGGCTACTGTTGTTCCCGCTGCAATTCCATCTCCAAATACTAACATACCAGCTACAATTCCAGCGTCACTTATATCTCCAGACATAGTAATAGCAGATACATCTGTATAGCCAGCGGCGTCAGTATTAAGATCAATTTTTACGCTTGAAACTTTATTAAATCTAAATTTAGCACCAGGTTTTAAATTTCTTATGAAATCACGTATTTTATTATCAGGATCACCACTTGCATTAAAAGTAGGATCCCACTGTCTCTCATGTCTTTCTTTATACTTTATATTATAGCCATAACCAACACCAGGTCTTGGAGACAACTCTTTATAATTGAAAGCTTCGTCATGATTACCTTCCATTAACAAATGTCTATGTTTTTTTGAAGCATGAGTTCCAAACAGTTCGTTACTATAACGACCTGTAAAAACACCACCTCCCCATATACCTTGTAAATTTGCAGCCCAAGAGTTTTTACCAAATAACTTTGGATCAGTTTCTATATCATCAGGAACTAAATCTCTTCCTGGTGCAAAGAAAGATAAGTGCATAAAATGTCTATCAATTTCACCGTTATTTGAATAGGTTTTTGTATCAACTCCAATGCCGTTTTCTGTAGCATCACGAGTTATTCCACTTAACCATCTCCTAGGACCTACAGCATGCATTAATGATGTTGTTACTATTCCTTCTAAACCATTTATATGATTTTCGTTTATAGAATCTAAAGTTGACGGCGTGTTTCTTATAGGTGTTTGAAGTGGACCAACCCAACCATCAATTCTTCTATTTCTCCACTCATCATTTCTAGGTATCAAAGGTGATGTTGATATAAACTCACCATTATTAGCTTGTGTGTACCAAACAGAGCTTGTTTTTGCTTTTTCTTTTAATCCTGACACATCCTCAAAATCTGTTATCCAAGTTTTAAGTGGTGGGTAACTCCAAGATGATTTTTCAGCAGATTCTTGTTCGTCTTCAGTACAACCAGCCCAAGTGATACAACAATATTTAGCATAGTTACTAACATTACTTTGCCCAGCAGCCATGTGCATTGAGTCTATAAAAAATGTAGGGCCAAAAGCAGCTTCGATACCTTCCCAAGGATCGGCGTAGTCTGTAACTCTCATTTCCTCGCCATTAGCGTCTACATCACCAACAGCATTATTATTATCAGCGTCATGAATACTATCATCTGGATCAGTAGCGTGATCCGCTACATGGCCAGTGTAATTCATAAGGCCATAGTTAGTTACGTTACTCTCGTCGTAAACAGCAGATTGTGTCACGCCTGGTATATCATCTTGCCAATACCAACATTGACTAGCTTTTGAAGTTACTTGAAATTGATCTAGTATATTAACAGCGTTACCGTTGTCTATTAAATCTGTAATTTGATTTTTAGATATTTTAACAAAAAATTTACCAGAAAAATTTTCTTCATCTTTTATAACTCTTTTTTCTATTTGAACTAACAAATCGTTATGTAAATTTGCTTGTGTTGTATCGCTAGAATTACCGTTTACGTGGGCTATATCAGCATCTATTTTAGTTATTTTAGTTGCTAGCTTTAAAGTATAAGTAGTGCCATCAGAATTACCGTTTACTATTTTATATTTTTTAGATACCATAGTATCATTTGCTGTAGTTCTTCTCCAACAAATATATAAACCAGTTGTTTTAATAGGACCACTTCCTTGGTCAGAGTCTTCTTCTAAAGTAACACCTCCAAAAAGACCTGCGGTAGAATTACTAAATGATTTCCATTCAGCAGCTTCTATTTGTATTGTGTCTACTTCTTTGTCTATTCTTTGGTCAGATACTTTGAACATGTCATCAGTTAAGCTATTAGCCCCGTTTTGATCTACTTGCCCATAATTTACTAATTGATATTTACAAACTTCAGGCGCTTCGTTTTTTATATCAATTACTTTAAATTTATTTTCTGTTAGTACTTGTTTTTCATCTGTACCAATTTTCTTTTTTAGTATTATATAATCTTCTTCTGAAATTTTATTACGATCAGAAGAAGCGAATGATATCCATATGTGACCTTTTGAATCGTCTAGTTCGTATGTACTTTTACCAACCCAAGCTCTATCCATTACTAAGTTGTAATATGGATTAGATATTTCTTTTATAAAATATTTAAAAGAATCTACCCATTCAGGAAAATTATTAGCAACACTAGTATTCAATTGAAGACTTCTGCTAGCGTTAACATTACCATTGTTATCTTGCCAAGGCACATTAATAGCACCATCTGAAGAAGTTAAAACCGGAGTTTCTCTACCATATATATCGCTATATACAACACCTAATTGGTAATTTCTTTGTGACTTAACGTGTCTAACACCACTTGATACAAAATTATTTATATTACCTTTTCTATCTGTATAACTAACAGAAATTTCTAAATCGTTTTCAATATCATAATTTTGAACATAGTTACCAAATACAATTCTATTACCTGTTATTTCTTGTGCTAAAGCTTTTCTAGGTACGTTATCCCACTGTCTTAACAATTGATTTGAAGGCAAAGCAGCGTAAATATTTTCTGTAGTTATTATATATTTACCTTTTGTAATACTACCATCAGCAGCAAAAGTTTGCTCGTTTGATTTACCTAAACCTAAATCAAGGCCTATACCCTCGTGGTTACTTAACGAGTGCCATTCTTTATCTAATCTTTTTATAGTATCTATAGAGTATATGTTAGGAGATTCTTCTTGTTTACATAATATTTCTATAGCAACAACATCTTCTGGTGTGTTAGGATTAATAAAATCAGTTAGCTCTACGGAGTGAATAGAGTTAACCATAGCTTTATTATGTGGTTCATCTACGTCGTAAACGTTATCTTGATTGTGAAAAACAGTTGTATCGTTAGAAGCATTAATATCTTTTGGATATTTTGCGTTGAAAACAGGATGTGTGAAAGGAGAAAATGGAGAGAACTCGCCATCTCTGTACTTATATCTATACGCAAATCTAGGAAATTTTGTTTCAAATAGATTTGGTATGCTTGAAGTTTGTTCGTTTTGCTCTTCGTGATTTATTTTTACAGAAAGAGAGTTTAAAGGTTTTGGCTTTATTAAAGTGATATGACGCTCTTCTATATCTATAGTAATATCATTTCCAAAAATAACATCACCTTTTTCCCAAGCATCATGTATTATATTTTGATCTGTAAAATTATCTACAGCGTTAAAATAAGTACCAGCTGAGGTTGCATCATCTGGATCATCAAAAACTATAATATTTTTTACACCTAAAAATTTTTTATTTCTATAATGTTTAACTTTATGCTCTAGTTTTATTGTATCATCGTTGTTTGATGTTGCAAATCCAAGCGGAACTGCTTTTTGACCTAACAAAGCGTCTAGCTGTTTTCTTTCGTACCAAACCCTTTCACCGGCCTGCGTTACAATGTTAAAAGGAAAATCACCATCTCCTATAAGTTCAGAATTACCATCTGCATCTACAGCACCAGTCATAAGATCTAAGGTTATACCACTAAAACTACCTTCATCAAATAAAAGTTGGGTATGAGTATTAATATCAGAAGTGCTTTTTTTACACTCGTTTACGTTTATTTTTCTTGGATTATTTTCATTGTCAGTCCATAATAACAAATCGTCTATTATATTTATACCTGTTATTATTTTATTCGCAAACTTTAATACCGCTTTAGAAGTGTTAACATATTTATCAACAAAAACAATATCAATAACATGTTCGTTAGAAGTACTATTTTCTACGTCGTATTCTACAATTGCATCAGTATGATTACTTGAAACAAACCAATATAGTTTATTTGTTTTTTCGTTTGCAATGCTTGCAACACAAACAAAATCATTGCCAATTATATCTTCTATTCTATGGTTACCTAATATGTTTTTTACTACGCCAACGCTTGAATCTTCAGAAGTAGATATTTCTATATTTAAAGCGTCTCTATATTCTCCATTAGGCACTAACCTTTCATCAAAATCTTTATTCATCTTTCCTTTCAGAAAGCTATTTTTAATTTCCGGCATACTTTAGTGTTTTATTTGCTTAGATTTACCTCTAAGTATTTGAGTTAATTCTTCTATTTTTATATTTGATAATCTTAATTTTGCGTTTCTAATTGCTGCAAATCTTTCTCGTTTTAATCTACGAACCAAACCTTGACCGTAATTTGATGTTGACAACATTGCATATGCTATACACTTGTACATTGCCTCTTCAGCAAATTTATGAACTTGCATTTCAGCATCAGTACCTAGACTATCACTTATATAATCTAAGATCACAGTTTTTCCTGAAATATTAGAGCTAAAATGTATTCTTCCTAATCTTTCGTCTATGTAAAAAGAACCGTTAATTTGAGCGTGTTTAGGATCTAAACCATATCTTTTACCTTCGTTTGGCCAATATATATCATTTTGATAATCTTGATAATCATTAGTGTTATTTTCAGAAGGTGTGTGAGCTTTGTAATTATTCCAAGTAGAAGATTCTTTTTCGTTTCCTACATTAGCTTGCAAGAAATTACTTGCTAATGTATTTGTTACAGATATATTATCAATTGAATTTATGTTTTTCTTTAATTCTATAGTACCATTAACTGGAGCTCCATTTGGATTAGATTCAGGTTTTAAAGCAAATCCATTTTGCGGTGGCGTACCACTAAAATCTACAAATGATAATGCTAAAACATAAATAGTATCATACAGTGTAACATCAATATTGTCTAATGATTTAGTAGCATTTTCTGTGCCAGACCACTCAATAAAAGCAGGATCACCATCTTTGTTGACAATTTCAAAAATATCTGTACTTGATAAAATAGAGTTTTCATTAATAAAATCAGGATTAGTCACACGGTTTAAATTAACAGTATTAGGCTCTGTTGCTGTTAAACCAAATCTAATTGTACCGTTAGCAGTACCAGTAGTACCAAGGTTATTAGTATAAGTAATCTCATCAACTACACCGTCAGCAGATATACTAACAAAACCCGTAATTTGACTCACATCTATAGGTTGATAAATAGCTCCTATTTGTGAAGATCCTCCAAAAGCTGTTTTACTAACATAACAAAACTTTAACGCTCCATCATCAATACCTAATGTACTTTGGAAGTTTGCTCCATAATTTCCACCAGCAGCTAAAACTGTAAAACTATCAGGATTATTACTTGTTACATTATCAAAACCGTTATTAATTATCATTTCATCTGCAGAAGGAAAACTATATTCACCACTTTCTTCTTGCCTTACTTGAAAAGGATTTGAAGTTTCTTTAACTGGATACAAAACATGTTTTATTCCAGCAGAATCTACTTCAGATATTTTAGTATAATTAACATAATCGTGTGGAATTGGCATTACTAATGTAGGTGGTAAATCTATCTGTTGTGATTTTATAGATTTAAAAGTATCAAAAGATAATTCTTGTAAAGCTCTTTGCGCGTGAAAAGCAATATCAGCTCTATTTGCTTTCGGTATTATTTTATTTTCACCAACATAAGCAATTTCAAATTGACTTATAATGTGATCTAAAGACGTAAATTGATAGCCTCCTAAATTATTTCCTTGATAATACGCTTTGTGTGTTGTGTTGTCTAATAATCCCATTTATTTATTGTTTTTCTTGTTGTAAACCTTTTATTTCTTCTTGTGTTATCACACCGGTTAACTGTAGGTCTTTAATAGAAACACCAGCTAATTGAAGTATTTTTAAAACTATTTTTTTTTCTTCAGAAGCATGTAATTCAAAATCTTGATGACCAGGCGCGGTAGGATTATACAAAGCACTTTTATTAGCTCCAGTAGAAACTAAATAAGTCCAATTAGGTACTTTAGGTCTTCTTATATAATTTATACGAAAAACATCAGACTCTGATAACGTAGGATAAACCCTTATTGTAAGTTCTGAACCAGGCGTATTAAATTTTGTGTATACAGGTCTTTTTTTAGTATAAATACCTAAAGGTGAGTTTTCATACTTACGTAACTCACTAATTTTTACAGGTTCAGCTTTGTAAAAAGCAATTTGATCACCAAAGCCTAAAGGAAGTGGTTGTTCAGAATCTAAAGAGTAAATTGCGTAACCAACGTTAATAGAACCTAATCTATAAAAATCTGTCAAGTTATTAGAAACATATACATCACCATGTTGACCAGAAGCACTTAATTCTTGTTCGTTTTTTTCAAACATAGCAATTTTTTCTTCTAAGCTAGTAATAGTATCTGCATAGCCTGATTTATTACCAATACCTCTTTTTCTTTGCTCTAAATCATAAAAATATTGCTCAAAAATATCCATTTGAGCTTGGTCAGCAAACAAGTTAAACTCTCGCGGAGTTATATAACCTCTTTGCTCTTTATTAGTTATAGCTAAAACTTTTTGATATACTTTGTTTACGCTTATCATATTTATTTTTTATTGTAGTTTGTAATCGCCCCGTAGGGCGACTACCACTACAGTTAGA
>TARA_R100001443_G_scaffold25715_3_pt1 | contig 25053 bp, 35 predicted proteins | sample TARA_R100001443 | Tara Oceans TARA_R100001443 (sample SAMEA2622142) | marine metagenome | biome: marine biome (ENVO:00000447); feature: deep chlorophyll maximum layer (ENVO:xxxxxxxx); material: "saline water (ENVO:00002010), including plankton (ENVO:xxxxxxxx)" | depth 50 m
AACAGTTTGACTTGCAGGTAAGAAGTTAGCAACCCCACCCGTAAACAATCTCTTAGGCGGAATATTCGCAACTCCACCGTATCGTGCTATCAGATTCCTCATAGCAGGAAGTTGCTCTCTTTGAGCAGAGGTAAGAAGCGCCTCATTGAGATTTGCCATTACTGGAATGTGTGTTCTATTTCTGCGTTGAATATCAGCATGAATGTCTCGCTCAGTTTCTGCACGTGATTTTCCAGTATTTACAGCGTGAGGAACTCCAGTAGGTAGTCCTTTGGGTTTGTATGGAGGGGCTTTCAACAACTCAGACCAAGCATGCTCCATCGGTTCACTTGCAAGTATATTTTGCCAATCGTCCTTAAACCCTGTAAAACCTTTCTGACCCGAAGGATATATTCGGAACTTATCAAATATCCTGTCATTATGCTGCATCATTTCTTCGGGTGTGTATGTGTCTTTTGATGGTTGAGGCGTATAAGTAGGTGGAATATCAATACCTAATTCGGTGTTTATCATCCCTTGAGTATTTTCATCAAAGAAACCTTTCATTCTATTACGATAACTTTCAACAACTTCAGGTGGTGCAGTGTTTTTCAAATGCTCATATTTTGCGGCTAATGAAGGAGTGGTTTCAATATCACCGGGCATAGCCTCTATTACATCACCTGCTCTTGTTTGGCTGTAATGCTCATCATAACCTTCTTCGTTGTAAACTCCTTCTTCTAAACTCGGTGGTTGTTGATTACCATAAGTAAAACCTAAATCTTGAAATTGCGGCTCGTAAAATGCTGCAACTTCACCTACCGGTGTTGTATCAACATCAAACGGAAGATTAGAACCTTCAGCATCCATAGACCTCATATCCATTTCTTCATTTGCTTTGAATCTAATTCTTTCATTAGGATGTTCTAATAATCTATACAAATCATCCATTGATAATTCGGGTATTCTTGTATCGGGGCTGTAAGGTGAGCGAAAATTAGACATGTCAGGAACTTCATCTTCATCTTCTTTCAACAACTCAGACCAAGCATGCTCCATCGGTTCACCGGTAGCAACCATGTGTCCATGAGCAGCGCCCGGACCTTTTGCACCCATAGCAAGGCTCGTTAGGAATCCACCAGTTCCCATAGGATTTGTTTGGAGGCCGACTTCACGGTCAGCGTCTAACTTTGTTGAATCATCAAGCCCTTCTTCCTCTTCTTCATCGTCATGCATTGCACTAAGATGATGGCGGCGAACCTTGATGTGACGGATTCCACGGTCCTCCTCTTCTTCTTTCTCCTTCTTAGCCTGACGTTTGTCAGCCTTACCTTCACGGTCACGTGGGTCTTCATACCCAGTCCGAGTCCGCTCATCTTCGTGATTCTCGCGGAACATATGCGAGGACTCAGAACGAGGCGCATACATGCGCGTGTCAGAGGAGCGGCCCATCATTCCCTCAGTCATTCACACTCACCTCCCATCAAAACAGCGGCATATTCCTTTAATCGGAGGGGCACTCGGTTGTAGAACCTTCTGACGAATAGGTCATTCGGGAATGCCTTTGTCATATCAATGAATATCTCGGATAACACAGAAAGTGAATTATTCAAAACTATACGTGTGGGAAACACCTTTTCAGGCTCATCACACTCTGCAAGTGTCTGAAATGATTCGCAAAGAACAGCAAACATATCCATAGGAACAACGATGTCACCATAGAAATTAAAACGCTCAACAAGGCAACGTGCGAAATCTAAGAGTGAAGGTATTTCATCATAGGATATTTTAACGTCAGTAGATGCAATTCTAAAACCGGGATGTGCAATCTGAAGAAGGTCAGGGATAGGCACTGCAATCATTCAATATCACCTACCTGTTCAATCAACTTCTCACGCACACGCATCCAAGTTTCGGGACTCTCTTTACTGAGTTCCACTTTGAGGATATTGATGGTGTTATGTGTCTGACCATTTTCAGAAGTAGCACCCCATTCACCTTGGAACTTCAATAAGTCCTTGATGGATTCTCTTACTTCTTTGTGCAAGGACACTGCGTCTCGAATGAATCCATCTTCGTGGACGCTTCCTTCATTGAGCAATTCAGACAACTTATGATTGAGGTGTTCGACATTCCCACGTAATACATCAATTTCACTTCCAACGACCAAGGCTACCTCTGTAGCAGCACTGCGTTGCACTAATGGTTGAAAATGGTGTCGCATGTGGTGATACACTGTGTTCTCAGATACACCAAGTTCTGCTGCAATCGCATCGGACTCAGACCCATCAGCGAAATATCGTCCCTCAAACTCAGAGCGTTCAGGGTGAGCACAAATCTTACATTGAGGGTTTGCGGCCATGTGATACTTCCCCATGTGATTACGATAATGTCGGTCAGTCGTATTAGGGCGCCAACCCATATCTTGGTCCAACTGACGAGATGAGATTTCCCCTTGCCGGAGCGCTTCTTCTAACTCATCTCGGCTTGGATGTTGACATAGCGCACAAGAGCGCTTAGTCACACGCTCCGCTGCATCCATACTGCTCTTAAGGCAGCATCGAACATAACGGTTTTGAATGGTAGGTAGATGGGAGGTCATGCCTCGGCGACTTCAACGAATACCCCGTGAACTCGCAAGTGCTACCTCTGATGTTGTAAAAAACAAACGTGTTACCAAAGTAGAATATGCTCGGCGTCTCTCGATTTGTGATACTTGCCCATTACTCATGAAGAAAGCAGGGCTATGCCGTTCGTGTGGTTGTGTAATGCGTATTAAAGCAGCATTACCGAGTATGGATTGTCCGAAGGGAAAATGGTCAACCACGAGTCAAACGTGAGTAAAGAGTTCCAAGCATCATGGATGCGCCAAATATTCCAATAAGAGCGAGGCTCACATCTGTGGAAGATAGAGTTTGACCCTTGAACAACAAAAGAGCGAAGAATGTGACAATCATACTGATGAATTGGACCATAATCATGTCTGTAATCACAGACCTTGTAGGTGAAAACACATCAATACTGGAACTTGTTAATCCCCTCATTGGGATTTCAATAGCATCTCTTGGTGTAGGTATCATATCAATCACTTAGGTAAACCCATGAAGGAACGTGCGACACTTCCGATGCCCCCTCCGACCTTCTCCATCATCCCCTCGTCAGCAAGTGCGGCTTGAAGCGCACCTCCCATCATGGATTGTTGAGACATTGCTATAATTTGCTGGCGTTGCATCTCAGCCTGTTGAACAGTTTGTGCGCTGTTCGCAACCATTTGATTGAGGAGGATACCGACATTCTCGGCACTTAACGTCTTAAGATTATCAGGAAGGCTTGCTTGGTCTAACTTCATCCCACCTTCTTCTTCATCAATTGCAAAAGTAGCATCCTTGAGAACAGTAAGAAGAGAAAGCGTCGTTGTGGCTGCTACAATCTCAATTAACATCCCAAGTCCTCCATCCTTGATGAAACGATGAAGAGGATTCTGTGAAACGAGTAGCGCGTTAAGTATCTCCAACTCACTTGGGGGTGCAACGGGTTGCTGCACAAATTGTTGCTGTTGTGGGGTCATTCCCATACCACCCATCATACCACCCATCATGGGGTTTGGTTGCATAGCAGGTTGGGCAAAACCAAAGGACTGCTGTCCAGCCACAGGTGCGCCAGTAGCCGAGAGATTCAATGAGCCGGGTTGCGCCGGTTGCGTGTTAAAGCCGAACATCTACTGACCCCCAAGAGGTTGACTCGAATCAATGTTCTGTTGAGATACAAGGTCTTGAAACGCCTGAGTTGGTTGATTCATCGCTTCAAGTTCGGCTTGGAAGATACGAAGGTCGAATACAATCATTGTAACGTCATTAACATTGGTCACTGGATTCTTGTAATGGAGAATACTAATGCCTTTTGTCTTACCAGCATCTCTTTCAAGTTCAGCAAAGAACGGTTCGTATTTCTGTAGCATTGCTGGTTGTGGGTCTTTCTTCTTTACAGAAGCGACAGGCACAGTGACAATAGAAACACCACGCTTGACCTTGTCGCGAAGACGATTTGGGTTCATCTCATTCTGTTTATCTTCTTCTGTCTCCCACTTCTTAAGAAGATGAAAAAGATGTAGGTGTTCAGGACAATAAGTGCCTCTCATTTTACTACCACTTGTGACTTTATCCTGTGCAATAAATGCCTCAGCCTGACCAGTTACTGGATTCTGCCAATACATCTCCCATAAACTACGACCTGTATCTTCGTCACATATTCGCATGTAGAGATTATCATGCTTAATCATTTCACCACAATTACATCCATCTACAACACATACACCGGTGTCTTTGTTGTAACGATATTTGTTACCAGCCCAACGAAGAGGACTGAAAATAGAGCGTTTTGCAGGGGCGAGTAATTTGTAGGCTTGTTTTATGTCCTTACGTCGAGCCTTTCGACCATCAGAATGACGGCTTGGGTAAAAATTGACTTTAGGAACTTCGATGTTCTGCACCTCTGCAACTTCTCGCATTGCTTGTTGCGCAGTTACCATTTCAGCAAGAGCGGCTTGAGTCAACTGCTCATTACCTTGAGCGGCAAGCATAGAAAGATGTGCTTCATTGACACTTGCCAAAGACACTTGTTCATTTTGTCGCATCATCATAGGAATCACTCCTTCTTGGGCGTTACAACAAGCCGCATCTCACCGTCTTCAACTTGAAGTGCCCAATTAACTTCGTCACCGGGAGTGAGAGAAAAATGCTCCACAACCCATTGAGGGACAGTGGTGCGTAAACTACGACTTGTCCCACCTGTAGAGACAAGACGCGTGCTGACCATGCTTTCCCCACTCTCCTGTTCCACATAAAGGTCACTCAAAGGGTCAATAGGTCCAACATCGTCTTTTCTACGTTCCAACCAATACGTGTAGCCATGAATGACCGCTTAGTTGGAATACCTGCTTTTTGTAAACGAATTAAGTCGTCACGGAATGGGTCGAATATCTTATGCTCAGCGATTCGGCCATCTTTCCACAACTTAGATGCGGTTTCATCAAAAAAGCGGTCAGCCTTATTTGCAACGAGCATGATGATACGAGGGTGGTAACGACGACCTTTCAATCGTGACCAAATAGAGCGGTAACGATAATCGCGAGCAATAACTCTGTCAACAAGAAAGCGAAATCCAGCAATTTGCTCTCCAGCGTCTTCACCTTTGAACGCACGGTCATCGAACATATATACTACAGCCTCGACACCACGTGTTACCATATCTTCTACCCAAAGATTCCAAAATCGCGTATCACCGCCAACGTCAGAAGAAAACACAAGACGGCGCTCATTATTCCATGAAAGTCGTTTTCGTGTAGGTTTAGGCATCCTGAAGTTCCCTAATTTGAGAATACGACTATGACTTGTGCGCTCTTCTATTTCTTCCATCTCGCCCGGTGTAGTCATGTATCTGTCAAGGGTTGTTTTCCCAACCATCGGAGTGCCGTAGATTCCGACTTTACGAGGACGATAAGTATGGTAAAGCATCTGCCCCCACATCGCCGCACCAACCAGTGCGGTTCCAGTTGGGTCAGGCATATGTTACCACCATTTTATCCAATTAGCAAAATCTACAAGTTTACCAGCAGCCCAATCAGCAGTGTTTTCCCAAAGGCTAAACTCAGGATTATGAAACTCGAAACCACTAACTACTAAGGCAGTAATAGCGGATGCAACTATGGTCTTTAACCAACCCCAAGTGCGTTCATAAGTCGTATCTACGGTGTTCGCGATATGCATCGCTCGGAGGGTTTCCTCCGTGGCATTATCGGATGGAGTTTTGAAGATACGGCCCATACACTTCACTCACCTTTCTTTAGGTATCGCTTATCGGGCTTTCCATCCTTTGTAAGAGGAATATCGTCTTTGATACCGAGATTAACAGGCGTTAGGGATTCGGCTTCATGAGTAGGTATACGACTTGCATCAAATCGTTTACCTTGTTCAGCATCGAAAGCACCTACAATAGAAGGGCCGCCGCCCTGAACCCCCCAACTTGGAGGCATCTGACCGGGATTGGCTTCCATCCATCGGAGTTCTCGCTCAAGTTGTGCTTCTTGAACACGAATCTCCATTTCAGCACGGCGGTGGTCGAATGAATGTTGCATGTTTCGATACTTTGAGGAGCGTTGCCTCTCAATATTCGTCATTCTTACTCGTTCCCTCATCTGTTGTTCAAAGAACATCTTGAAGACATAGTAAGCAAGGACCTGAACGGCCAATGCCCCCATACCATATGTCAATCCATTCACCCAATCAGATGCTCCGCTTCCTCCCGGTAACCAAACTCCTGAACTGAAGACACCGACAGCGATAGCGACAAGGATACTCTGTGCGAGAATCAGTCCCATCAGTCGGATTTCTGCGTCGTGTTGTTCATACTCATCCATAGCGACCACTGGAGTGTCCACCGTAGAGGTCAACATAAAGATTGCGAGAGGTGTCGGTATGATGTTTCTAATCATTCTAATGTATAATCTTACTTTCTATACATAGTTAATTACAAAAGAGTAGATTGAACATAAGAATCATTGGAATCTTCGAAATCTATTCGCATTCCCAAATGACTCATGATGCTTTTCTTCTTCAGGTGCTTCTTCTTCAGATTGTTCATCAATAGTGCGGCTCAGTGCAGCGACTATCTTTTCATCCTGCTCATCCATTGGGCCTTGCATAATGTTTCGAAGAAGAGCGAGGTCGTCTTTGAGAGATTTAGCAATTGGGCGTAGGGTTCCCTTGTCTTTGAAGTGCCTTCCCCGGTTTGCGTGTTGACTTTCAAGAGTCAGGCCCCCACCTTCCGTGTGACTGACATCCATGTGGTCATGCGAGCCGTAGATTCCACGACGCCGACGCTCACGATTTAGGTCTTCACGGTATTTTACGCGAACCGGGGATGACTCGTATTTTTTGTCGTATTCACGCTTATGGCGCATGGCTTCGGGGGATTTGCGTTCTTTTACTAATACATCACCAACAGACATTGGTTCAGATGCATATTTCATTTGCTCAGATGGAAGCATAGTGTGATAATCTAAACGTGCAGTAGGATAGAATCCCATATCGTCCATCGGCGGCTGATGTGTATCTATGTCATAACTTCGCATGCCACCCACACCAGTAGGTATCAAAGAATCGAGTGAACCTTCTCGACTAAACGTCGGATGACCGTGAAACATCGCACTATCTGGTATTTCAAAAGATGCATCCACTTCCCGCGTTTCTTTTAATCTTCTTTCAAGTTCTCTCATTGCTTCTTGACCTTCAAGTATCTTAGTTGCAACTTCTGGTCCGTATATTCTCTCATGTAAATCGTAATATGCTTCTCGCCCTCTTGTGATTTCATCCATATTTTCAGGTGTTTGAGGTAAATTAGACCAACCAAAATGCTCTTCAGCACTTACATTTTCTCTTTCTTCATTGGCTAAATCATGAAGATGTTGCATATTCTCATCAGTTAAAATGTCAAGTGCTTGGGCAAACTTTCTTTGAAGAGAAAAAGTAGGTTCACCCATTTCTTGAAATGGGTAACTACCTATTTCTGCTTGCTTTTTTAATTCAGACCAAGCAAACGTCATAGGAAATGATGCCAGTTTTACGTCTGGTTGCTGAAATATGTGACTTCCGGGGATGTCATACCTCCTCGCACAATCTGTGCACATATGGTGGTCATAGTTCATTTCGGGGTTGCGATGCACTTTGTGCCTATATTCAACTTTTACAACAGGTTGAGCGGAAGTTGAACAATCAGGGATAGTGCATTGGTCTGTAGGTAGTGTTTTCTGACCACCATGATAGAATACACTGGATACTTCAGTTGGCTGCTGCATTAAATCATCAACAGATGCTTTCCCAAATTGCCCGGTTTCAATATCCGCATCCATGACCGCTCTTGTTCGTTGTTCACGGTCTAATTCTTTCTGACCGCTGGCTTGTTGACCCGCTTGAAGCATTTGCCCACCAACTTGAGCACCTGTAGCAACTTTGCTACCGACTTTTTTTGCTGCTTCTTCTGTCAGTTCTTTCCCAGCCGTAGTAGCAGCCGCTTGTGCTCCACGTGTAGCAAGTGCTCTTCCAGCAACTCCTACGACAGCACCGATTGCTGCACCAAGAGGACCGGGCATTTAGACACCTACATGGACTTTAGAACAGCCCATGCAGCGTCAATAGCACTCATTGGCTCGCTGAGTTGGAGTTTGTCACGTGCACTGTCAGGAACTTCTGCCATTGGTGGTCTTTGACGAATCATTTGACGAATCATTGCCGCACCTTGAGGCGTCTTTGATTGACGCATTAGGTCTTGGAATGGGAGGACACCCATTGACTCTTGAGTCATACCAGCCGCTTGCATTTCTTGCATGAGGCGATTGCGGTCACTCTCAGTAGCATCTTGTTGTTCCATTGCTCGTCCTTGTTGTGCAATTCTTTGCTCAGGACTTACTGGGCGACTTCTTCCATCTGCTACATACGGAGATGCGCGACCGGCGCGACCGTAAATTGATGGGTCATACTTACGAAGGAACTCTATAGATGCACGCTTTTCATCAAACGGATATGGAATTGATGGCTTAGTTGTGCTATAACCTTGGTCAGTGCTTGAATACTCAGGTGCAGCAGGGAAATCCTCATCATCCATTTGAGATGGGGTCATTTCATCTATTTCACCCATAGGTTCTTCTCCACGACTCAAATAAGCCTGAATTAAACTGAATGCGTGTTGTTTTTCCGCAGGTTCAAGTTCGCTTAACTGAGCCGGTGTCATGTTAAGATACTGCATAGTTTCAAAATCAGGGTCATTTTTGAGAATAGTCCAAGCAAAATGCATTGCGTTCATCTAATCACCCCTGTATCCTACGGAATAGTTCTTGCTGAAGTTCATCAGTGCTAATTTGACTTAGAATGGAACTAATAAGTTCACTCCGTTGAGCAATTTCGTTCGCTCTTCCACCGCTCAAACCACCACCTGCAATTTGAGGTGCAGGAGTTCTTGCACCTTCTGGTTGCATCATTGACATCTCAGGAGCACCGGTAGGAAGGTCAGGCATTTCCAATGTGCTTTGTGGGTCAGAAGGCATCGTAATTCCGGGGAAGTTAATTGAGCCGGGTTCCATACCGAATCTCCCAGCGAGCATATCCATAACTTCTGGATTGTCACCATGTTCCATTAGGAATTGCTTGAGTGCGCCTTGGTCCATTTCTCCACCCATTTGATTGAGAGCGTGAGCCATCTTGTTTGACAACTTCTTCGGACCTGCTGGTCCAAACGAACGGTCACCAATGGCACCGCTAATCGGTGAACCCCTTGGAAGAGGAGGCGCCTTGAGGATAGACCATGCTGCATTAAACGCGCTCATCTGCTCCATCCCATGTTAGTGCATCATATAGGGATTGCGTCGGCTTGCCGAATCCTTCGGACAATTTTGAGGGCTTTATTCAATGACTCTTCTTCAACACCACAATGGACACCCCAAGCGGTAAGATGTCTAACCAATGTTTCAGTTGAAAGATTCGCTCCACTCTCTTCAGAAAAGGGACAACCACCCAAGCCACCAATGCTACTATCGAACTCACGAATACCCGCGTATAGGCCCGCGCGTATGAGCGAGAGTGGGCGTGATTCGTCTCCTTTGTGGTGTAGATGTAGAGCAGGTGTGACATCCATGTTTTTTGTCAGCGATGCAAAGAAATCTACGTCTTTGATTGAGCCGCAGCCTACCGTATCTGCAAAAACCACAGTGTCCCCAAGAGTGCTTGCGACTTCCACGCATTCTCGAAGCAATTTGCGATTTATTTCGCTATGAGGAGAGCCGAAAGCCATTGAAATGTATACTCGAACATCCTCCTTCGGTATCTCATTAATAAAGCAGCAGTATTCTTCAATGGTTTTTGCCCTATTTCGACCAAGATTCCGCTCATTGAACACTTCACAAGCAGAGAAAACCAGATTGAACTTCTTGACACCCACTGCTTTGGCGCGTTCAAAGCCACGCTTGTTCATTACAAGCGCCGCACCGTGCCCTGAGAACACATCTTCAGCATCAGCCATCTGCGGGACCAGTTTTGGATGAGCGAAACTGACTTCTTCGACCGTTTCTATCCCAGCCTCATAGAGTGAACTAATGAGTTGACGCTTGATGTCTGTGTCTATGAAGGACTTGATGCTTTGCAAACCGTCGCGAGGACCGACTTCATAGACAGTAACAGTCAACGCTGCGACCTCCGAAGCCCCTCTATGAACATCTCATCAAGTTCGTCATCTTCATCAAACATCTGTTTGATTTCTACCCCTTCACTGAACATGAGATAGAAGGCAATGACCATTAAAACGAATCCAAAACTGATGAGGAATACTCCAAGCATGTGCATCGCAGGGGCGGTGTAGATTTAACACCTACCTCTACAGAGGTCACTAATTGCCACGAAGACGGTTGAACTCAGTCAATTCTCGGAGAGTAAAACCCAAGCAGCGTCGAATGCGCTTGACTTCCCGAATTGTAGCCGTTGACGACGGTCAGGAACATTTTCACGCTCCCTCTCTGCGATTTCCTCAGTGCTTAGCATGGCTGGAGATTCCATTAGGTTTGTTTCATCCCCTTGCATTGGGTTTGTGCCCATTGGTGCTTTTGGCCTCTTCTCAGGCAGATGCGAGGCTCGGGCCGGATTATCAGGGGACCGAGCAAAAACACCCTTTTCGGGGTTTATTTCACCTGCTCGTGCCATTTGACGGCGCTCTTCAACAGGGATACTGCTACCCCGATTATTTCCCCTTATGGCACCCCGTCTTCGGTCATAGAAATTTTGTGCCTCAACCGATGCTCTAGGTTGCTCACCAAGACCTTCGTCTTTTTTCAACACAAACCATGCTGCGTTAAAAGCCGACATTGTTCTCATGATAGGTCACTTTTTCCAAATGATGTTACACCATGTTGAGGAGCATTGATTCCTCTGCGAGCCATCTCTCGGCGTGTTTCGACTGGTAATTCACCTTGGTCCATCATTTCCGCCATCTCTCTTTCTGTGGCCTGTGGTTTTGAACCACCAGTGCGGAGAGAGGCACCGGGTTGACTGGTCATAGAAGGGTTTCTTTCACCGTAGGAAGTGGACGGGTTTGTGAAGAACTGTTTAGGTTGACCTGAAAGACGTTGTGGGTGTCGGTCTTTTTTATTTTCTGGAACTCCAAACAACTTCTCGTTTCGGTAGCGCGAGTTTATTCGGGAGGTTGGAGTTTCTTTGAGTAAAACCCAAGCAGCGTCGAATGCGCTTGACTTCAACGGGAACCTTCTCGATAAAGGATTGAGCACCATTTCTTCTTGTTCATCTTCCATTTCGCTTATTTCCTCCGTGGTTCGCATAGCAGGAGATTCTAATGCGTTCGTCTCATCCCCTTGCATTGGGTTTGTGCCCATTAGCATTTTTGGTTTTCTCTCACGCTTATCAGGGGACCGAGGGTAAACACCCAATGCTGGGTCTATTTGACCTTCTCGTGCCATACGACGGCGCTCTTTTACAGGAATACCCATACCTGCAATTGGCGACCCATCGTCGTAGCCTCTCGCTTTCAACAAAACCCAAGCAGCGTCGAATGCTGTCATAATATCAAAAACCTATAGATTGTAGGTATGCTGCTACTGCATTTGGGTCAAGATTGTAATATTGACGGTCAGCGGGTGGCACTTCACGGAAGGAATCTCTAGCGCTGTAGCGGACACTACCCGGTGGTGGAGAGAAAACGCTCCCACGGAGGGCTTGCTCCTTATCCCCCAAAACCTTCTGATATCCAACATGCTTGGTAGCATCACCATAATCCTGCTCACCCACGTATGGAGAATCTCCAAATAATGGGCCGCTTCTTAATTGGTTTAATGTTGTAGGGACTTGTGTCAATTGACCTTCCCTCCTCGCAGGTTGCTCTGGAACGGAAAATGGTTTTTCAATTCCCATACCAAGATACTCAGGGTGTCGCTCAAAGTGTTCAACGCCTTCTCTTTCATCACCCATTATATATTCCCCTTGCTTTCTACGCATTGCACCCAAGATAGGGGGAGGAACTGTGCCAAGCCTCATTTGTGGTGTGGCGGGCCTTTGACCGAATTGCTCTGGTGGGACTACTTGTTGCGCAAAGGCTTGCTGTTCAGGCAGTGCTTTCAACACAGACCATGCTAAGTCGAACGCGCCACTCATGGGCTTACGCAGGTAGGGGTAGGTCTTGAAAGTTGTGAGGTCACTGCTGAGGTCACTGTAATTTTCTGTAAAAAATTGCTGGAGCGCCGTGTGGGGTTAAAAGAGCGTAAAAGGGGGCGTAAAAGGTATGCCTCCGGCTAAGGGGGGCCGCGTAAAAGGGTGCTGCGGCGGTGTAGTTTCTGCACCGGCCTTCGGCGTAAAAGGCCCCTTGCACGTAGCGCGTAAAAGGCAGCAGTAGCACAAGTGTAGCACTAACACACGCGCATGTATGGTGTTCGCTATTGCGACAGCAAGCCGCTACGCCCCTTGACCCCACCCGTATGGGTATGCACCATACTCTCTTTCTTCCAGCCCCACGGTAAAGGCCTACGTGAAAGGTGTGCGTGTGTGCGTTGGTTCAAATCGTGGTGGAATCGAGCCAAAAATCGGTGGACTGAAGGGAAACGGTATTTAAATCAGCAGTAGAGGGAGAACCATGTTTCGATTGACGACGATGTGTCCTGATACGACACCCCGTTATCATGACGACATAGGAACACACACACGAACGAACCCACACACAGAGGAATGAACATGAACAACGAACACATAACACAGGCACACACACGAACCGAACGACAAGGGCACTTCATCGCAGCACTGGCCCGCGCTGTGCGGGAGGGCAAGTCCCTTCACGTCCCCGCGGTAGCAACCGTGGTCACGCACAAGACCGATGGCACTGTCTTCGGCATCTCATACGACCGCTCCGGCGCGAACCCTCCCTTCACCTTCACGAAGTTCACGGTCAAGCAGGCACGTGAACTTGCGAACACTCTCGTAGAGCAGGCTCGCGAGGTATGCCTTGATGGGAAGGGCAACACCATGCGCTGCGTGGTGGACGGAATCGCTTCCGTGAACGACACCAATAGCACACAGCAGGCGAGCAAGATGAAGCGCACCACGGTCGCTGACATTCTCACGCTCGCTGTAGGCGGCAAGGGCAACACACCGGGCAAGAACATCGGCGTCCGTGCTCTCTCCCAGCCATGGAAGCGCCGCAAGCAGCACGACTCCTTCCTCACCCAGCAGGCAGACATCGCGGCTGGCGAGTCCGGTAAGGCTTTCTACGCCACCGGCGTCCTCACCCCGGTCCCGAAGGTGGACGGGAATGGCAACAAGACCAACCCGACTCACGGCAAGCGCACCCCGTTCGAGCACGAGTTCGACGCTGCTAAGGCGGCACTGCGCCACCGCGACGGTCCTAATTGGTGGCATCCGGTCACCCGCAGCGAGAACCCTGACTTCCCGTTCAAGGGGCAGGAGCGCAAGAACTACATCATCGCTCTCGCAAAGGACGCTGGTCTGCTTCACACCACCCCCGGTCGTGCAGTCAAACTCGAAGCCAAGGAGAAGGCAGCACCCGCGAAGGACGCGATTGACAACACCCCGATTGCGACAGTCCGCAAGGTGCTCAAGCGCGACTACGACCTCACCACTGACATGCTCAAGCACTTGACCGTGGACATGACTCGTGCTCTCCTACGCTCTCAGATGGAGCGCATCGTCAAGCAGCGCAAGGGCGTCGAGTTCACCGACGAACAGTTCAAGGCATGGCTCAAGGGCACGCTCATGGACGACAACACCGACGAATGAGTCGGTGACTCGCACACTACCGCGTAAGCGGTCCAGATAATCCCTCGGCCCCGCCGCCCTCGCAAGAGGGTGGTTGGGGTCGGCCCCTTCCAGCCTCGCCCCACTCGGGGGCGGGGCTTTTTTTTGGCTTCGCGCAACGCATACGCGTGTCGCGTTGTCCAGATATTCAGGCAACTGCTCCGCGCCCACGGGAACCGATACTTTTCCGCCGCGCCCACGCGTGACGCACCTTTTCCGCAGTGTCGGGCAGCAAGTGTGCTGCCGTTCGTCGCTCGCTTCGCTCGCTCCCAACCGTATGGGTAGGTCACTCGCATGACCTTGCCGTTCACGAAAAGTTCCCGCGTTGCGAGAGAGCGAGGCATCCTGTGCCTCACCATATCAATGACTCAGGTATGAGTAGGCTTTCCCATAGCAACCCACCACCAAGGACTTCTCCCTATATTCATATCCATATACGCGTATATACGAATCAGCATTAAGCATAGTTAGCCAACCACCATGTATCTAATCATTCTAATGTCTAATCTATCTCTTTGTATATATCTCTACTAGAGTATAGGCCCCCCCTGAAACATGGATTGATTGTATCTATACAAGAGAGTGGATTGAACACATGAATAATTGGACACATCGTATTGAATCAACCAACCAAAAACCGATGGACTGAACCAAAACGGTATTTAAATCAGCAGTAGAAAGGAAACCATGAAACAACCACCACCGAATACCAAGGTAGACACACTACAATGTGTCGGCTGCACTCTGGTAGCAGACATCAACGACTCACCGCCACCCACATTCAACCGCTCTGAATTGATACGGGTCTACGACATACCCGATAGCCGCGAGGCATACGTGTGCGATGACTGCATGTGCGACGAGGACTTCGACGGACAGTTCGTCTCGCTCGAACACGATGCACTCTGTGCAATAGACGACGAGATGGATGCACCACTCACAGGTGAGTTCGAATGGGACGACGAGTGGGAGGTGGGTGCATGAGTTACGATGAATCACCAAGAATGTTAGAGGACTACGCACAACCGGAGCGTCGAAAGTTCCCTTCAAGGGGCTGGGTAACTGTTGATGGCGAACTCGTCAAGCAATACGGTGCTTACTCTCACGGCTACTTGCTCAATTACTGTGCTCCTGTGATGCGTTTCTGCCATGTTGAAGATAAGCAATACCGAGACGGCTATGCTATTGGGAACAAAGACGCTGGTGGTTTCGGGGATGCTCCTATGATTCTTTGCTGGAGACAGGAGGTGGACGCATGAGTATGAATTGGCAGTGCTGTAAGTGCGGCTCGGACTATTACTTGGTCACTGGTCAGCGAGATGTGAGGATTATCCAGTCCACACCATGTGTGAAGGGTGGTCGCCACGACTTACGAAGGACGGAGGTGGACGCATGAGTGAACCAACCGTGTTCCTTCTCGCAAGCGGAGCCTTGCTACTCTCAGACATTGTGGACAATCAATTGCGGCAACTCACCTACTACGGATACACAAGAGACGAGGCCATTCACATGTTCAAAGAAGGATTCTATGGTTCAAAGAAGGGGTGGTCGCATGACTGAGTTCATTCCTATCCATGTTGCCCTCATCAAAGGTCGGCACGAGACACCTGCTACTGATTGGGTCTTCGATGCCATCGAGGATGTGCATGACTACGATGCCATGAACAAGCGTGCATCTAAGTTCCTACATGAAGCGCTGGGTGAGAGTTTGGAATTGGATATACAGTTACATGTTCACCTCTATGTGACAGGACTTTCCTCTGCTCTTATTGCTACACTCAAAGCATGGGAGGAAATGCAGATGCGCTACTTCGACCATCGGCTTACACTAATGCACTACGATAGAGACACCGACTCATACAAGGCACAGCCGTGGTGGGACGGTTTCGTGTGGGGTGAGTAAGATGATTCCAGAATACGACCGAGTAGAACTATGGGTCAAGTCAATGGAAGCCTGCATGCTTAACTTCGCTCACGCTATTGAGCAGGGCTATCCAGACAAACACATATGGCATTTGAGTTTGGGCATGACGACATGCTTAGGAAACTTCCGTCAAGAAATGATAGACCAAGCCAAAACGGTATTTAAATCAGCAGAAGAAGATGAACTACAATCAAAGGAGGACGAATGATATGACACACAAACCCATACACCACAACTCATACGAGAGACAAAAGCAAGTGAAGTCACAGAAGTTGAAGGCTTTACTCGAAGCACGAGAGTTGAATTTGAAGCGACCTGAGTTTCGCATCATCCTTCTCAATGACACTGCACCTCAAGTGCTCCAAGCAGGTGTTGAACTTGGTTACCCCTGCTTCCTGCGCACATGTCCTGAGAGTCCACGTGCTGGTGTGCTTCCTTCAGTTCGCTGTAACACACAGGCTGCACTCAAGCGTCAGTTCTATCGCCTTCGCAAACTCATGCGTGAGGATGACCCCGAAGGTTCCCTCATGCTCATGCCATACATTCCCGCTGAGACAAGTTCAGTCGCGGTCGCATCTACGGATGATGGCTTTCAAGGCTACATCTCTGTGGGATTGGGACACAATGGTGTGACTGCTGGTAACGCTTTCCAACTTCAACTCCCACTCTCTCCTCTCAGGCAGTATGATGAGAATGGTAACAGGACAAATCAATCACGTAACATGGAGAAGTTCGTTTTGATGATGGCGAAGATGGGTGCAGACCCAGCCTTCCATCAGATAGAGTTCGTCCACGCACAGAGGGACACTCATCTCGATGAGTCGCGGAACCCATTGAGAGTAACGAGGGACTTCCTCGTGCAAGTCCGTGGTATCTCTGCTCGACAACCACCCGCTGTTCCACCACCTGAAGGTGTTACCATCAAGGGATGTGTGCCTGTGAATGATGGTGAGTTCATCGTTCAGCGAGTGTATGTATCAGATGGTAGTGAATCAACAGCATGGCTTGAAGAGAACATCAGAGAGGACACAGTCCCCGAAGGCTTCGTGGTTGTTGAACCTCTTGGCTCTTCTCTTGGGCATGTCTTCGGTCACTGCTGGGCACACGGTGTCCCATACATCATTACTAATCCAGACGATGTAGTCGTCGGCGACCGATGGGTCGAGGCTGCGAGTCGCTGGGTAATCATGGACAACGACTTCAAGTTCGAGCCAAAGCCATACCGCCCTGTCGAATACATGGAGCAGTTCATGGATGGTGTTGAGTATGCGAATACTCATTGGCATCCATCCTTCGGTTGGTTCTCCACCTTCTTCCATCAGTGGATAGGGACACCATACAACGACCCACGAATGACAGCATACTTCGCTGGCATCTTCGCTGGGTGGATGCCAAAGGCAATCTGTGCTCTTGGTATGGGTGAGATGCGACACGCACCGAGTATGACAAGCGGTGTTACTACTCTCATGGGTCACGCTCTACGCAGTGCTTTCACTCAAGATGAATGGCATGCTGCTTCAGGTGGTGTGGGTAACTACTCAGAAACCGACTCACTACCTGACTCCCGTAAGCATTACTACGCAGCCCTCGGCTCAAGGAGAATCGAGTGGACTAACATGCGCAGGATGCTCACCTTCCTGCGACAGAACTATCGCAACACTGGTTGGGCCAGTTCGTATGGTGGTAAGGCGTGGGCTGATTGTATGGCTCAAGGTGAAGAGGTTCTCAAACTCCTCATCAAGTTCATGGACGCACCAACCGACCAGAACCTCAAGAACTTCGCCTCTTGTATCAACAAGTGCGAGAATCTACAACACAACGGTGGCTTCCTCTTCAACAAGTTCCTTCGCAAAGAAGCATTCGACTACGGCACTGGTGGTTTCGATATTGAATTGACAGGATATACCACAATCGTCATGCGATTAGTTCGTCATGTTCTTGGTATGCATGCAGAACTTGGTGACTGTAATTCTCAAACAGATACAGGGCCACTTCGTGTTCACGCTGCTCCTTCACCTACTAACTCTTGGGGTGAACTACTCACATGGGTAGAGAGTATGAAGAAGAAGAAGTATGGAGCGATGGGGAATACTGAGTGGTGGCTCGATGCACCTGACTCTGTCTCAGATTACAGTATCTTCACTGGTAAGTGGGCGCACCCCGGTATACATAATGACAACAAGAAGAGTCACAATGCTTACGGCACTTCCTCCTTCATCATGTGTGGGAAACCGAAGTGTCAATATTGTGAACACCACCGTAAAGAAATATCGAATAAGAGGTTCGATAGGCAAAGGCTTGTTCTTGAGAACTTCAACTATTACTATACAATGAAGAGTCACAATTCTCATATCAAACAAGATGTAGTTCTCGCTGGTGAGGGTGACATAAAGGAAGATGTTAACCCATTCGAAGAGGCACTGAAGACATGCACTTACAACACGGCTGAGATTATTGCCACCCTTGCCTTCGCTCATTACTATCCTAATCAAATCAATTACCCATCTCACTGGGTCAAGCAGCACAGTGATGATGTCAAGGACTTCATGAATGAATCTGATAACGAACTACTCGCTGAGGTTCAGAATTACATACACGAATGTGAGGCGTTGATGGCTGAATGAAATGGTGGGATTGGTTCATGGGTAAGCGCAAAGGAAAGAAGGCTAAGAAATCACAACGGAGGAAAAAGAATGGAAACAAATGGAGCAAGAAGAACAAGAAGAACAAGAATGATGGTGATGATATGAGTTATTGGAGCGACGGACATTGGGCTGGTGGTTGGGGTCACACCTATTCCGCTGGTGGTAACTATGTCAGCAAGCAAGGTTGTCACACTGGCAACCCGCTGGTGTTCACTACCGATGATGGTATCGAGGTCTATGCTGGTGGCACTTCACGACAGGGTGCTTGGTATCGCATGGACCCATACCCTGACCTTGCCATCGGACCACGACAAGTCATTGGTAAGTCCGGCAGTGATGCTACCATCGCACCCGAGGACTTCACCTGCTCACAGTATATTGATGCTGCATCAGTTCCCAAAGTTCTGATTGACTTCCCCGACTACAATATCCCACAGGATATTGACCGTCCGTTTTGGGTTGCACTTGTTGAAGACATTCGACGGCTTGGGCTCAAGCGTATCTCTACACAGTGTGTAGGTGGACACGGTCGGACTGGTGTTCAGTTGGCTATCCTCGCACACCTGTTTGGTGTGACTGAGCAACCTGACTCTGCATCTCTTATCCGCTGGGTGCGTGACCGCTACTGTGTTCACGCTGTCGAGGCTGGGTCACAGCAACAGTATGTCGCTGATGTATGTGAGTTACCTCTTGGTGACGACCTCTTCCCTGCGAAGAAAGCAACCAAGCCACTCACGAAGACAACTCTCTCACCGAATACTAAGTCAACCTCTACTGTTGTTCAGTCAGCGAAGAAGGTCTATCCAGATGACACTGACTTTGAACTCTTCAAATTGTATGAGTGTAAGGAGTGCTTCTACACTGAATGGATTCACATAGACGATGAAGAGGAACTTGGTAAAGCATGTCCTGACTGTATCAGTTCTAAAGATTGGAAGCATAATCCTAACTACTTAACAGAGCAGAGAGAGAAATGTTCAGGGTGTGACAAAAGCCTTCCCACTCTATCCTTCCCAATGGGTGAGGACCACTGCCGTGGTTGCATTGCTGTGAAGATGAAGGAAACTGTGGTAGCATCAGGTAAAGGCTACGAGGAAATCGAATGCGCTGAGTGTGATGAGTTCAAACCTTTGTGGTTCTTTGGGACTGACAGGATAGATGAGTGGGAGTGTATCACTTGTATAGATACTGACGCACACGTGAAGAGAGTAGCAGGAGTTGATGAAGAATGATTGATGAAAAGAAATACGAAGGACATACAGAAGGACCGTGGGCTTACCGTGAAGATGAGGTCTATGCGGAGGGGAATCCATGTATCGTTGCGCTTAGGGCGCATGGGACTGATGGAGAACTGACGAGTAAGTTGCCCCATCGTTGGGCTGACTTCGCTCTCATAGCAGATGCACCACTACTACTCGCAGAAGTCAAGCGGTTGCATGAAAAGAATCGCTCACTGTTCTTACAACTGTCCGAAGTGCAAGGTCAACTGAATGCAATTCACAGAGGTGAAGAAGAATGATTGACACAGACAAATACGAAGGGCACGACCTTGCTAAAGGTAGGGTTGGTAGTGACTACAACATATACGATAGAAAAGGCAACATCATCTTTGATGCTGATGATGTGGGTAGTAATATGGCTACACTAAACTTGTTGGCAGACGCACCACTACTCTTAGCAGAAGTCAAGCGGTTGCGTGAGGAGAAAGAATTGATGGTGACATACCTTCGCTACATGCGTGATGGAGAGTTGACTGACAAGGATTGGTTGACAGTGAATGATTGGATAGGTGATGAAGAATGAATATACTATACCAACAGAGACACTCAGTGTATGTAGACAGTGACTGGTCACCTCCCGGCTACGAGCACACTACTGAAGTCGCTGTCTTCGATGACCGTGAAGCACTGGTCGAGCAGATACGAGAAGCGGTCTACATCCCTACGCCTTATGAATGGAACTGGCTGGGTGAAGAGTGTCGTGTCGAGGACCACGCAGCAGAAGGTTGCATGTGGTATGGTCTGCTTCTTAGTGGACCGATACACAAAATCATCCGCGCTTACAAAACAATGGACCATGCAGGAATACTATACGATGCATTCGTGAAGTTCATTAAAACAAATCAAGAGGCTGATGCTTTAAGAGAATCATTAAACATACTCATGGAGCACAGTAAGACATACAACTACATTGAGGATGACTGCCCTAATCCTGACGAAGTTCAGGAAGCAGCGCAGACATTTCTCCCCGCTATGAAATCCTATTGGAATACATACATGCTTGAACTGATGAAGGAACGCACGCCAAGAAGTTTTGAGTTCACTGTAGACAGTGACCATCGTGACTCCCCGTCTGCATTAGGAACTGTTTCTACTTCCCATGCATTCACACGCATCTACGACGACGGTATCTGGAATGCGATGACTGAGGACAGGCAAATCAACGAGACGGTTTTGGACAGGCTGAACCGAGAGTCCTTAGAATACTACGAGTCCGAAGAAGGACAGGTAGAGGCGAAGGCAGAGCAAGAGAGACACAATGAGATGATGACTTACATGGGTGAGAGTGGATTGAACTCTTACTCAATAGATGACGAAGGTCGCTACCATATGTGGAGGGAATGAAGATGACAGATGACATGACAGATGAAGAAGATGAAGACATCATGAGTAAGTATTGGGGAGTCATTGACCCAGTGGATAATTCTGTTGACTACGATAGGCTCTTATCCGTAGTCAAAAGAAGTCACGAAGTATGGCAGTTGCGTGAGGAGAATGAAAAACTCACAAAGACACTTGACTACTTCAGGACTGAAAATGAGTCGTTGAAACGAGCCAGCGACAACTTTACGAGGACTACTTTTGATTCCTTTGTGAAACTCCTAAAGGAAACTGAGCAGTTGCGTAAAGACATTGAGGGTTACAAAGCAATATGGGATTACCTTGACCCTAAAGGTCACGCTTGGGAAGAGGAAGAGTTTGTGGCATTACTCAAGGAACATGGGTTTGAGGTAGGTGAAGAAAAATGGGAATATGAAGATGAAGGGAACCATGAACACATGACTGTAAAATGCAAGTGGTGTAGCAAGGAAATCCAAGTCCCATTCGAAGAGCCACCTAACAAGTATGGATATGGTTGTTGGGAATGTCATAGGAGTGATACTGAATGACTACTGTCAAAGACCTAATCTCGATAGTGTGTGTCCCTTACGAGGACACATGGTATAAGAGAAACGATACCAAGAAGCAGTGGCCTCAGAAGTCACAGCGAATCCTTCTCTGCTTTCCGAATGACAAACGTCTACGTGATGCATTCAAGGAGGAACTGATTGGTGGCGGTCGCTTCATATGGAAGCCTGATGATAAGGGCTGGTCCCTCAAGGCTACACCTGAATGCGTAGACATCGCTGTCTCTATCTTCAAGCGATTCGGTTATGATACCGAGATACTTGAGAGCATACCCTTACCAAAGAACTCAGATGTTTCTGCTACGATTCAAGGAGACAGCGTGGCACTCAAGTGGCCGTATCTTAATGACGAAGTTCTTCGCTTCAAGGTGATGGGTATTGTCAAGGATGTTATGGGACGAAGGTGGGATGCTGCTGCTAAGGTGTGGCGCATCCCTCTTGCTCAGGCTCCGTATCTTAAGGGACGACTACAAGGAGTGTATGACCCGCTGGCTAATGCACTCTCTACCTTACCCGGTATCGAAGACATAGTTACTAAGGCAGCAGAGCGCATCGCTATCAGTGGTGCTGCATCATTAGATGACAGCGAACTGATTGAGAGTATGCGCTCTCGCTTGGCTGAGCAATTCCCTGAAGGTAAGGAACTCTATCCCTTCCAGTATGTAGGCGTAAGGTTTGCTGAACTTGCTGGGGGTCGTGCTCTCATTGGTGATGACATGGGGATTGGTAAGACGATTCAAGCCATCGCTTACGCTGCACTTCATCCTGAGAACTATCCTGTTCTGGTGGTGTGTCCAGCGAATGTCAAATACAATTGGACTAAGGAGTTCAAGGCTTGGCTACCAGCGTTAGACATTCAAACAATCAAGAAAGGTGACGACGCTATCCTTGACTCAGCACAAGTGGTGATAATCAACTATGACTTGGTTAAGAAGCAGCAGCGAGCACTCATGGAAAGAGGGTTCAACATCATCGTCTTTGATGAGTCACACTATCTCAAGAATGCTAAGGCCCAACGAACGAAGGCCAGCCTTGATATTGCTAAGGCGGCAGAGAATGTTCTCTGTCTATCAGGCACAGCCATTACTAACAGACCTCTTGAGTTCTACACTACGCTCAATCTTCTACGCCCGATAGAGTTCGGGAACTTCTTCGCCTTCGCTAAACGATACACTGATGCTAAGCACAATGGATGGGGATGGAACTTCAATGGTGCATCTAATACACAAGAACTCCATGAGAGAACAAGGGCATTCACTATCCGTCGCTTGAAGAAGGAAGTGATGGATGACTTACCTGATAAGATTAGACAGACGGTTGAGGTTGAACCTAACCCGTCTGAGTTGAAGGAGTATCGAGATGTTCACCAGTGGTGGATGGACCAATACATGATGCACTATGAAAGCGGTGGGTTCCCTCCGGGCTTCGTCCTCAACATGCTAACTGAACTACGACATCATGCAGGGCGCATGAAGGTTAGTGCTACTGCTGACTGGGTGCGAGAGTATCGTGACTTGACTGGTAAGCCAATCGTCGTGTTCGCTCATCACCGTGATGTGATTGAGATGTTGAGTGAGGAACTTCAAGAGTTCAGCCTCGGATTCATTACAGGTGAAGTCAACGCAGAGAAGCGTCAGGTTATGGTAGACCAATTCCAAGATGGTAAGTTAGATGTGTTAGTGTGCTCCACTATCGCAGCGAAGGAAGGACTCACTCTCACCGCAGCAGACACAGTGGTGTTCGTTGAACGTGAGTGGGTTCCCGGCTGGGAGGAGCAGGCAGAAGACAGAGTGAATCGTATCGGTCAAGATGCTGAGACAGTTCACGCCATCTATCTTACAGTGAAGGAAACGATTGACACAAGATTCGATAATGTCATTGAGCAGAAGCGTGAGGTCGTGCAGGCTATCCTTGATGGTGGAAACATAGAGGAGCGTAGTGGTATCGCTAAGGCGTTGCTTGAAGAGATGGTAAGAGCGGGTGACATACCAGTAGAAACGGTGAGGAACTTAGGATTGAAATCAAAGGACTGAAGCAAAACAGTATTTAAATCAGCAGTAGAAAAAGAAATAGAATTGGAGGAACAATAAATGGAACAACAAATACAAGTAAGAACGCAATACAAGCAGCACTTCATACACATTCAATGTATAGGAGTGCGGACCGATGACACGCAGAATGATTGGTCGAGGTCGTATGGTATGTCCGTAGACCTACGAGCCAACGGACAAATCACATCGTGGCTCGAAAAGCAAACACCTTTACTGAGTAGTGCTGCGAGTCCTGATTCCAAACTCTACATCGAAGTAGATATTGGTGAGTTCGAGGATGGGTATCAGATGCACATACATGGTAGCCAACTCAATCACCCTGCTGGTTGTAGGCTTGACATCATACACGATAGTCCAGCGGGTGTTGCCATCATTCTGTTCGCAATAGAGAATGGGTTGATGAACGACCACACTGATGAATCTCGATGGCGAAGCGAGGACTTACCATATCTAACGGAGGGTGAAGAAGAATGAGTAAGAAGAAAACATACATCGTGAAGGAATACGCAGTCATCACATTCAGCGTTGAAGCAGAGAGTAGAGATGAAGTTCAGCAGATGATTGAGGATTCTGACGAATGGGTGAGCAATCCCATGTTGAGCGTAGGTTGGGACACAAAGAAGGTCACAGTAGTATGCAAGGGGGAATCAGAATGAGCATCGGTGAAGTTCCATACATCTCCCACCTAACCACACCGGGTGGTAATAAAGCAGCAGACCAACTGGTCATTCATCAAGGTGAGTATAAGATATTCAAATCATACAACAGCATCGTTGCTGTCAAAGCAGATTATGGTGAGAAGGTGTATCTCGTGAATCCATACTGGGATAACTACTCAGCAACGACGAACAGATACTTGCTTCAGTTCCTTGATGAACATAGCATCAAGGATGTGCGAGCCAGCATCGCTAACAATAGAACAGGCGGGAGATACCGCATCATAGATTCCATAAAGGAAATAGGAGGATACTGAAATGCCAATGATTGTAGGAATAACGAACGAAGAACACGGACTGACTGAAGATGAGGTTTCATTCCTCGGGGGGCCGATGATGGGTATCCTCGCCATGAATGCAGGGGTGGATAAGATTGGACGTAACCGTGACTGGGGGAATGTCATAACTGTTGAGAAGGCAGCACATCGTCTTAGCATAGTAGCAGATGGATTAGTCACCCCCAACCCATTCACTGTTGAGTTCGTTGAGAAGATGGCTCAGGCTGGATTTACTATGAACTGTTCACAGATGACAGATAAGGAGTTCGCTGCTGGTGTAGCCATGAAGCATCTACAAAAGCGCAGGCTTGACTCTACGATACTTAACATTCACGAACTACTGGAGTTCGAGCAGAGAATGAAAGAGGTCTTGGCATATATGCTCGGTGATGAGCGGGACATACATAGTATGATTGAGAT
>TARA_R100001443_G_scaffold39589_3_pt1 | contig 25005 bp, 34 predicted proteins | sample TARA_R100001443 | Tara Oceans TARA_R100001443 (sample SAMEA2622142) | marine metagenome | biome: marine biome (ENVO:00000447); feature: deep chlorophyll maximum layer (ENVO:xxxxxxxx); material: "saline water (ENVO:00002010), including plankton (ENVO:xxxxxxxx)" | depth 50 m
TGTTAGTTCTATTGGGAGTTGATGTTCTTCTCTCCATACCATATACCTCGTATTCTTTCTCTAAAAGAAAATCTGCAAGGTGACTTCCATCCATACCATTAATACCTGTAATTAATACTCTTTTCATTTTGACTCCAATATATTTTTTAAATCATTATACTCTTTAAATTTACCTTGCTCTGTAGCAAGAGTTTGTATATTTTGTTTTGACATACTTAAAAACTTTTGAAAATTATCATTTTTGTCACCGATAAAAGAATAAGGATTATCTTCACCTTTAACATACATTCTCTTTTGAGGGTGTCTTCTAGCATGAACATGTAAGACATTTTTAACCACAAACTGAATATATTTATCCCCAAGTAACTTATGTGACATTATTGATAAACCCTCATCATCATTATACAGTAAACAAGGTGGTATGTTTACTCCAGACTTTATTAAATCAGATGACAACACCAAACAAGCACCACTTATCTTTGGATACTGTATATAAGAAAAATCGAACTCTTCAGCTTTAGAATTTATCTCGTTCATTTTTTCTATAGACATCGGTGATTTAGCTTGATTTGGATTTAAGTGACCTTCATCATCGTCTACAAATTCTAAGTTAACATAATCATTATGAACTAAAGCATCCCAGCTAGCATCCCACATCTTTCTATCAGAAAAACTAAGTAAATATCTATGTATATTTTGTTCATCGGTGTACTTTGATAATGCCTCTACCACCTGAAATGCTTCTCGTGGAAAGAAACTATCTGTTTCACCCCACATCACATAGTCCACTTTCTTACAATAGTTGTAGTTTAAATCTCTTCTGTAGTCAGCATGAAAGTAAAACTCATCACCATCTTTAATCTCTTGATTGACAATAAATCCCATAGACTCCAATATGGCCACACCCTTTTTAAATTTAATTACCAACTCATGTTTCTTTATCTTATCATAATCAACCTCTTCAAAATGCTGTAACATATTAAAACATAAATCTATGGTTACATTCTCTGTATTATCGACAGTTTCCAATAAATTAACCATACCATCGATAAAGTCAGCATACATCTCTATCTCAAACCACATAACATGAGTGCCAATCACATATGTTTTACTAAGATTTACCATATATTACTCCAGTATAAATGTCTATTACATCGTATTCTCTACCAACATATTCGGACACACTTTCCATTACATCAGAATCTTGAGTTCTATGTATGTCATCAAAAATCATAGGAACATCAGTATTAAACTTATCTATGTGTTTGAAAAAACCGGCTCTTCCCCACCTACCACCAGGACCATCAATTAAAATCAAATCATAATCATTAGGTAAGTTAGAAAATAAATCATCAGGATGATACCAACCTGTTTGGTCAAATATGTTGTCAGGAGCCACATATTCTGAATCATAATATTTTATCCTACAATTTATATATGTAGTATGATTTGGAAACTTATCCATCCACTCCTCTTGATTTTCTACGGAGAACATTGTATATCCAGCATCAGACAACCAAGTTGTTCCCTCACCACTACCAAACTCTAATATAGTCCCACCATCTGGTAATAATTTTTTTATTAAGTTTACACAATTTTTGTTTATTGTTATGCCTTCAGCCATTATATACCTTTCCACAAATGATTATAAGTTTTTTCCATCCAATGAAAAGTTAACCTGTCGTCTACATTGTTTGGAATGCTATTATACTGATATATCCAACCCCATTTTGTAAAAGTCATATCATTATTTAATATTTCTTTTCTGAACATATCACACATATTGAATTCATATGGTAACCTCTTGTAGTCAATGTTTAAGATATGAGTCAAAAAATTAACAGGAGTTTGGTCTGTACCGGCATGCCACTCACTCTCTACCTTTAACAAGTTTTCTCTATTATCATGAAAAAACTCTATTATTTTTTGAAAAAATTGTTTGTGTTGTTTATTGAATATTAACATACCAGAATCAAAATAGTCTGTCCAAGGTATCATATATCCATCAAAAAAATATTTACCATAATTCTCAATACTTCTCAAAATCCAATCATAACTACCTTCATTGTGAACGAAGCAGAACTTCCTATCACTCATCTCAAATACATTAGGACAATCAGGATGTGGAATAGTATCAGCATCAACATATAAAATTTGGTCATACTCAATACCACTAGCTTCTAATAAATCAAAAACATAATATCTTTGCCAAGAAACAGGCATCGTGCTGTGTGATAAGACTTCTTCATTCAAAACAAATAACTCACAATCATTTTTATCGCACCATTTCTTCCAAGCTTTCGTACAAAACACATAAGGATCACTACGAGTTTCAGCCCATCTACCAACCTCTCTTTGTGAACCTTTTAAAGTTATGTCTACTATAAAAACTACATTCTTCATAAGTTACAAATAACTCCTTCTCTACCCATCATGGTAACTTCTTCTCCGTTAATTCTGTTAAACTTAAATCCATTATATTCACCAATATGTCTACTTATCTTTACACCAGTCTCAAGAATAGCTTTCTTTATAGATTCATCTTTTTGTCCATAATCATCAAATACTAAAACCATATTTGGATTTTTGTTTAGAAATCTACTGATATCTTTTTTTACTAATTCAGTTGAATGACCAGCGTCAATAAATGCTACACTAACATCTGGTATTTCAAAGTTTGAGTCATACACATCAGCTTGACTTATTTCTACATTGTCTACATCAGAACACCTTTCTTTTATGTAAGTTATGTTATCCGATGATTGTTCAAATGAATATACTTTTTTGAAACACTCAGACAACACTCTTGTAGTATCACCTCTACACGAGCCTATTTCTATACAATTGTCCATTTTTCTATCTCTAAAAATTCTAAGCACATCTTCTTTGAATTTTCTTGATGTTGTTTTACACCACTTATCTTTATGGACAACTCTATTAAGAAAATAATTCTCATCATAGTTATCTTTTACAAACCCCCAAGTTTGAGACATCACTTCAGTTCTTTGATTTTTTGGTATGCCATTAAAAACCCAATTGTAACCATATTTAATAAAAAACGGTGTCGAATCTTCATTTAGTTGCCAGTTAGGTTTAAACATATCTTTACGATGTATGTGAGTTAACTTATAACTGAAAGGTAAATCTAAATTAAGTTCTACATTATTTTTCTGAACCCAATAATTTAAAGGTGTTTGCTCTGTACCCTTACGAACAATTTTATCTTGCAACTCTACAAACTCTTCGGTGTTGTTAAGATACAAATCTTTAAAATCTAAAAATATATCCTTATGTGATTTGTTAAAAATAATTACACCAGAACTAAAATAGTTGTGTTTATTTAGTTTATAAGAAAAGAATTCTTCGTAACCCTTTACACTATCGTAAACCCAATTTAAATTATCTGTTTCTCTCCAAGCAGTAAACTTGTTATCTGTTAATTCAAATATATTTGGCATGTCCCATTTGACCATACAAGTGGCATCTGCTAAAAATATTTGGTCATAATCAATACCAGCCTCGTCCAACAAATCAAAACAATATATTGATTTTTGCCAGTTAATTCTATAGTTTACTAAATCATCATTAATTGGTTCTTCAAAAGGAAAGAATATTACATCGTGTTTTTTACACCAATACTCCCAAGTCTTACGACTAATATCCATCCATTCCCATCCACCATATTTCTCCGAATACTTTTCGTTCTTCACCCCAACCCAAAAAACTACATTTTTACTCATATGACTACCCTTATTGCCTCATAACATTCTGCAAACTCAGAACCTATTTGTAAACCTCTTGTTCTAGCCATATCAAAGATGTAATCTTTGTTCATAAAGGCTCTTTCACCTTGAGTCTTATAACAATCTAACATTTTAAATTTTTCATTTAAATTTTCTTTTGTTAGTTTTATGAAAATGTCTGTTGAAAAAGTTCTATTATTCCAAGGCATTTCATAACCAAATATACTTGTCTTTTTAAATGCACGAAAGCATTCTTCGTATATTACTTGGTGGTCTTGATGATGATCATAAGATGACGGACATAGAACCAAGTCATACTTAACATTTTTGTTTCTGTTCCAAAGGTAATCTAGTATTTCTTGTCTTCTCTCGTGAAAATATCTTGGTTTATAACCTAAAAAATCTGTCTTGTCAATTCCTATTATTTTCATAGCATCTTTAAATTCTTGAACAGGATCTCCAATAGACAAGGGTTGTGCCTCAGAGAAAGAGACAACATCTACGATAACTTTTTCTTTTGTCAATTTAGATAAAAATCCGCCACAACCTAATTCAACATCATCCGTATGTGGTGCTAGTGCTAAAACTTTTTTATACATTCATAACCTTTATATATATATAAATATAAACTAAATAGTGGAAACTCCATGTTTTTGTACAACTATTTTCGTACAATCTTGAGCAAAATCTATTGCCTTTTCTATGTCACCACTCCTTACATACTCTACCACTAACCCAGCAAGAAAAGTATCACCTGCGCCAGATATATCTTTGACTGGCACATCATCGGTTGGATAGACCTTACCTTTGTATATACAACCCTCTCTACCTCTAGTTATTATTGTTTTGTCTAACATAACTTTTGATGATTCAAAAAATTCTTTATTTTGTTCAAATTCTAAATCATTTATTTTTAAAAAATCAGCATCTAGTATCCAATCACCCATTTTCTTTTTAGTATCAATAAAAACATTTTTGTTATTCTCACAAATCCATTTGATATCATATTCTTCTAAAAAACCTTTGTCATAATCAGAAATAACAATAGCATCAACTTCAACTACACCATTCATTGGTAAATTACATTCATTTTTTTGAATTCTATGAAGCAAAGCCCAATCTATTCTATCACAGTAATCATGTTCGTCAACTCTTATCACTAATTGATTTGACTTATCATCTACATAACGAATTTTCTTAATACTATTTCTATTAGTTATCGTAAATATACTAACACCCAATGCTTCAATGTTATTGGTAACATTTTTTGCCATCCCATCATTGGATTTTTCTTTAGTTGGATTAAATACAGGCACTGGTGCTTCTGGTGTTAACCTCTTAACTTTACCATAAATAAAAATATCTTTACAACTATCTCCTATTATCAATACTTTCATTTTTTGTCTCCCAATCCTTTGTCTCTTTTAAATTCTTCTACACTCTTCCAAACTTCTGCTTGACTGTCTCCTGGCAACACTCTGTATGAATCCGAATCCTCATGGTGAGTTGACACCTCGAATATTCTACCATCTGTTAAAGCTTCTAATTGATGTGGTTGACCAGGATATTGTCTGACCACCCAACCAGGTTCTAATTTTAGTGTGGTTTGTAAGGCATTTTCAGTATCAATAAATGTATATTTAAACTCACCCTCCTCAACCCACCAAGTCTCATCTTTTTTCATATGGTAGTGCATTGAAAACTTACAACCAGCCTTGAATACCAATATCTTCCCACAATACATTTCATTGTTTTCTATTATTATCTCTTCACCCCAACCCTTTGGGATGTGACAACTCTCCATATTAACTGGTGTTTTTATTTTACCATGTTGTAACATTACCAGCTCACTTCCCAATCTTTAAACTCAGCAGCAATACAATCTATCTTATAATCTTTTCTACTGTTATCATCAACATGGTCTTGTATGATGTTTTTTGCTGTATTTCTAATACCATTTAGTCCATGAGTCAAACCAAGATTACCATCACCATCCCCAGCTCTGTATTTTGTCTCGTTATGCCAAATGTGTAGATTCATTTGAGCCAATACTATGGTTGCTCTTATCATCTCACCGTTCAAACCCAACTCTGACAAATCGTGAACTATGTCTTTGATTTCTTTAGCATACTCTTCCTTATGTTCTGTAATAAAAACCTCTTTTAATTGAATGATAGAAAGCCTATCTATCAACTCTGCTACTGTTGGTAAGTATTTTCTATTCTGCATAGTGTTCCTTCAATTTTTTAAAGTCGTTATCAAATCTTTTTTTACCCTCTACAAAATCGGTGTAGTTGTTGGTGAACTCATTAGAATCGTGATAATATTTTGGTGGTTTTGGACTTTTAGTTGGATATCCACCTAAACCATCGTCTGGCAATCCACCAGTAATATATCGCTTGTTGTTTCGCTCAAATGTAACAGTTTCTCTACCTCTTTGTAAGTGAACCATTTCTACTTTAGGTCTTAGTGGATTTATTCCTAACTTTTTACCAAGTGCCATTATGTAACCATCTGTAGCTCTGTTTCCTGAAACTCTATTTGTTACCTCATACCACTTTCGATTAATACCCACAAAAGTCGTAGAACCTTTCCAATTTTCATTCACACCAGCCAAACCTATCCATCTTGCATCTTCAACATGTGGTTTTAATATATTTCTTATTTCTTCATCCCATCCTTCATTTAAACAAACAACATCATCATTCATTATAAACAAGCAATCACCCGTAAACACTTCACCAACAATATTTTGATACTGTTCTAATTCTTCATATCCATATCTTTTATCAGAAACTAGATTTTCTATATTAGCATCATCAACGAAACACATTCTACTTACTTTGTCAACAGCTTCATATGTCTCTTCATCATCAGGATCTGAAATAACTATGTATTCCACATTAGAATTATCTTTTGCTCTCATGATAAAAGATGATAAAGAATAAATTAGTTCGTGTGATCTTTTTCTAGTCATCCACATTATGCTAATTTTCATTTATCTCTCCTCGATAGAATAGGATTTTGTATCGGCCAATCTATTCCTATTATTGGATCATTCCATTTTATTGTGAATTGTTTATCTACATCTGGATACTCTCCTTCATAGGACCACTTATAATGAAAAACTGAAGTATCACTCATCACTAAAAAACCATTACCAACACCTGGAGGTAACAAAACTTGTTTGTTGTTTCTATCACTTAGTAGCATAGATTCCCATTCTGTAAATGTATCTGAAGATTCTCTATTGTCTACAATAACAAAATATATTTCTCCATGAAGACAAGTTACCAATTTCCAAGATTTATGGTCACCGTGTATACCACGCAAAACATTTTTTCTTGATGTAGAAACTTTATCATGATTAAATTCTAAATTAAAATCACCATCTTTCCAAATAGTATAAAGGTCACCTCTATAATCAGTAAAAGTATCTTGTTCTCTGATTACCACACCGTTTATCATAAAACACCTCTCCAATAGTTTAATAAATCCTCACATACATTTGTTAGATTTTTCATTGGTGTCCAAGCAAATTCATGTCTGAACTTTGTGGTATCTGGTATCTGTAGTGTAATATCAGTAGGTCTTACTCTATCCTCATCTAATTTCTTTTTCAAATCTTTTTTTGTGGACATACTAATTAATTTATCTAAAGCATCACCAACTGTACAAGTTTCACTCCCACCGATATTGTAAACCTCTCCAAATTTATTACTACTAGAACATACCCAATAAGCACTTATCGCATCATCGATGTGAGCATAGGTTCTCGTTGATTCTAAATTACCATGATATATAAATTGTTCACCCACAAGTTTTTCAGCTTTAGCAATCTGATACGCAAAAGAAGATAGAGCAAATTGTTTACCCCTACGAGCACCCTCATGACTAAACATACGAGTTATGATAATTTTCATACCGTATGCTTTGTAATAATACTGAGACATCAAATCATGACCAACCTTTGATATCGAGTATGGATTAGCAGCTCTGATAGGGTTTGTCTCTTTAATCGGAACTTCATCTTCTTTTGGCATACCATAAACCTCACTTGTTGAAACACTAACAATTACAGGATCGTATTCCGACTCTTTTATTGCTTCTAATAAATGTGTTGTACCAATCGTGTTTGTCTGTAGTGTTATGATTGGTATTTTAAAACTAACTTCAGGAAAACTTTGAGCAGCAAAATGAAATACCTTTTCTGGTTTAGAAATTTCTACTGCCCTTCGTATACTATTAGCGTCTAGTAAATCACAATCAATGAACTCAAATCTATCATCATTAATATGGTCGACATTCTTAGTATCTTCCATCCATCGTTTTGTACAATATAATTTTTGATTCGGTTTTATAGCATACTTTAAAATGTAGTCAATCATGTGACTACCTACAAAACCTGTACCACCCGTTATTAATATGTTCATATTAAAATCCTATCAATAATTTCTTTTTTATTAACCATCCAACTTCTTGTATTTAAATCATCTACAGTATCGACCATAGAGCCTAACTCAATACTATGAACATTCTTATCTAGTTTCCATAATCTTTTTTGAACAACTCTACCAGCCATACCAGCTGCTGGTAAGACTAAATCAACATCATCAACACATTCTAAAACTTTTGGCCACCACTCGTCTATGTTGTAATAAGCATCTCTTGACGGTGTTTCTACATGATAATGAACTTCACCAACTAATTTTTCTATTGATGATTTTTTTATAGATCCTATAAAGAGTTTTCTCTTTGGTCTGATAAAATTATTCATAAAATCTAAAAAAATGTCTTGTTCATGTATAAAAATGTAAGTTAGTAAAACATGCGAATACAAAATAAAGTCGTTAAAATTTTCATAGTTATTTTGTATAAATCCAAACAAATCTTTAAAGTTATCAGGAGATTGATGAACTAATTCCCTTCCATTGTAGGTTGGTTCATTAAACATTGTTCCTCTGATGTAATTATTATCTAATATACCAAAAGATTCTCTTAACTCTTCTGCTAACTCTGGTGAATATCTATGCATCATTTCCCTTTTACCTTTCATTATTTCAAAATCCCCATCACCAAAACGACTATAATAAACTTTACTCTCCGAATCTAATTTTTCATACAAGTAATTTAAAGTGTCCTGCATATCTATAGTTTTCATTACAAAATCCTCGTTAAATTCATAATCAGCATTTTCACATCTCCTACAAATTATATCACCATCTAATGAATCGTCTGTCATCCTATCGGTAATATACTTCATCCCCTCACCATTGTGGAGGTAATCATAATCATTCTCCAACAAATTTCCAACCTTTGCTTCCAAACCATAATCCATACAACACAAATGTACATCTCCGTTAGGTATTAAAACATTATTATGTAAACTATTAGACTTACAAATAATTTTACCAGTTTTCATACCAACACCACCCTCATAATTTGTCATAGTTGGTGCTTTTCTTTTAACACCGTCATCATCTAAATTTGAAGCACGAGATATTGCTTTAAATTGGAAAGGTATTTTGTCAACAGGAAAAACATCCAAAATTTTCTTACTTAATTTGCCATTTTTATCCATTGTCATCATTCTAATGTGAGTTCCTAGTCCCAACCTAAGACTTTGAGCTTTAGTTATTAAATACTTTAGTACTCTTTTATATTTTTTAGTTATTTTTACTGGCATAACACCACCCTCATCAGGTAAGTGTATACACAATGGATTTTCTTGGTCAAACGCCGAAAAAGGTCTAGTTGGATGTTGACATATATCTAGCAGCAAATCCACATCACTTTCAGTAGCACCGACTAAAGTTGTGTAAACTGAAACAGTATGTCCTCTATCATGAACATACTTTATCATTTTAGAACAATCTTTATTTAGATAAGGTTCTGTATATCCTGAAAAATCAATACGAGTAGTAAGTGGAACTTTATCAATAGCAGTTTTAAATGTATCAAATGATAAGTCTCTAATTAATTTATTTTCTGGATATAAGTTGTAGGTCTTAGATAACTTGTCTTGTGGGCAAACTATACAAGCTACAGCACAACCCTTGTGTGCGATGTTAACAGTTATTTCTAACTGTGAAGTATGCCTCGGTGGCCACACTACATATTCTCCCTAATCCAATTTACAGTTTCTTGTATACCATCTTCAAAAGGTATGGTTGGCTCATAACCAATCACCTCTTTAGCTTTTGTAGTATCTAATGCTCTATATTGAATGGTGACAGGTTTACTTTCATCATACTCTGGTGTGACATCATGACCTGCACACTTTAATATCAAATCAACACTCTCTCCTATAGTAACTAAATTACCAGAAGCGATATTGATAGGATCACAAACAGCGTAGTGTTCAACCACATCCAAACAAGCACGAGCCATATCTACTGAGTGTGTGAAGTCTCTAACTACATCTGGATTACCCCAAACCATGTAAGGTGTTTGTTTTTCTAGAGCTCTTCTTATTAAAGCAGGTAAGACATGACCAGTCTCATCAGTAAAGTCACCTTGAATACCGTATATATTCGCTGGTCTAACTGTGGCTATTTTCATCATTTCGTTTCTTTGATAAAATTGACCAAGTATCTCGGTGTATCTTTTCATCCAACCAACACCAAAATAAGTTTTGTAAGGTTCTCCATTATAAACTTCGTCCTCTTTTATTGGGTAGTCCGCTGGTGGATAGGTTGTTGCACTACTAACAAAGAAAAATCTCTCTACTCCAGCTCTGTAAGACTCTTCCATTAATGTAGAGTTCATAATCAAATTAGGTGTTACATGTTGTAGTGGATCATGAGCCATAACTCCAGCACCTGATGTGTTAGCAGAACAAACAAAAACTATATCCATATCTTTAACACACTTCTTAACATCTTCAATGTTCATAAAGTCTGCCTTTACAGACTCAACATCTCCAACCCAACTCGGAACTTCTCTACCTCTGTAACTAGCTCTAACAATAGCACCTTGTTCAACTAACATCTTTGCTACTTGTGAACCAAGTAAACCACCAGCACCAGTTACTAACACTTTTTTATTTTTATAAAACATCTTTATTCTCCTTGTACCATTGTATTGTTTTTATTATACCTTGTTCTAAACTAACTTTAGGTGTAAAACCATGACTCTCTGCTCTCTTCGTACTCATCAATCTTTTCATATCACCCATAGGTTTACTAGTATCCCATTCTATTTTTTTGTTAAAATATCCAGCTACAATGTCTGCTACTTCTTTTACAGTAACTCCTGTACCACTACCAAGATTAACTGGTTGGGTAACTTGGTTTTCTACCATGTGTATCATACCACGAGCAACATCTTCAGCATATATTAAATCTCTTATCGGTGAACCATCACCCCATACTGATAAAGTATCATTCTCCATGGCTTTTTTAATTAATGATGGTACGACCATTGACCACTTACCAAAATTATCATTAGGACCATATACATTTGCTGGTCTTACTATTGAGCATTTATTCCAATCATATTGTTTCATATAAGCTTCAACATTCATTTCACCGATTCTTTTTGCCCAACCCGCATACCAATCGTTTTCACTTGGAAGTGTACCCCATACATGGTCTTCCACAAATACTTCTGCTGGATGATATACTCCAACCGAACTAGTGTAAAGAAACCAATCTACACCTGCATTGTATGATGCTTCAATCATGTTGGCGTTGAACTGAATCATAGGAACACTAAATGAGGCTGGTGCCTCCATACACCTCTGAGGTGAACCTTTTATACCAGCTAAATGAAAAACTATTTCTTGACCGTCACATATGGTTTCACAATCAATTCGTTCTCTTAAATCGTACTCTGGTAAATCAACTTCACTTATGTATCTTGGCTGATACTCTTTCTTTAATATTCTAACTAGTTCTTTACCAATCATCCCATTGGCTCCAGTAACTAATATGTTTTTATTGTTTAAATCAATCATAACCTATTTAATTCCTCACATAAATTAATAATATCTTTTTCTACTAACTCTGGATGATTGCCAATATATAACCCAAAATCATGTATGTGGTCTACATTTGATAAGTCATGTTTGACGAAATCATACTTGTCCAAGTAAGGTTGTCTTGCCTGATTACCACCACCTGCAGTTCCAATGCGATATTCTACTTTTTCGTTATTCAATAATATACAACATCTTTCAAACAATTCCAAGTCTTTTTCTTTTAAAACTAATGGTAATGCAAAATTACTATTTCCATTTTGATGAAAGTCAATGAAAAATTTATCTGAATCTAATGACTCAACCCAAGTCTTAAAGTTGTCTCGTCTTTTATCACAATTATAGTTAAGTCTTTTTAATTGTTCTAATCCTAAGACAGCGTTTAACTCTTGGTTTCTCATGTTGTAACCAGGAACAGCAAAAGTAAATAATGGATTTAAATCAGGTCTGGTTCTTTCATATTGCTCTTGGACTTGACTTGACGCTTCTCTCGTCATTCCATGTGACCTAAACAATTTAGCATAATCATATAACTTTTCATCATTTGTACAAACCATACCACCCTCAATTGTAGTGATATGATGACCAAAATAAAAAGAAAAGTTAGATACATTACCAAAGTTACCAACTTTTGTTCCCTTGTAAGTAGCACCATGAGATTCACAACAGTCCTCTATAAAAAATAAATCGTTATCTTCACAGAACTTTACCATCTCGTCTGTAACAGCAGCAAACCCAAGAACATGAACTAAAGAAACACCAACTGTTTTATCTGTAACGGCAGCCTTGATATTATCAAGAGTTATAGACATATTCTCCATACTGACATCAACAAATACAGGAGTAAATCCCAAGTTAACTAACGGAGATACATCAGAAACCCATCCCAATGGAGACACAATAACCTCACCAACTCCCTTCTCTTCTTTCATGATTGAAGCCATAACATAGTTAGCTGAGGCACCTGAGTTTACAAATACACTAAAATCACATCCCACATATTCAGACCAAGCTTTTTCAAACTCTTTAACCTTAGGACCATTTGTAAACCTTTGATTGGGTGTATTGATAAAATCTGTTAATGCTTTTTTGTCACCATCTGTGATACTATCATTTATCAGTTGCCACTTGAACTTATTTTTCACTATAAAAATCTCCCCACTCAACAATTACAGTAGAGCCATTTCTATTATAAGCATCAACAAAAGTGTCAAATACTTGTTCTGGCTCCGTTAACTCAACTAAAGTTGTATCGGTTAACATACATTCTATTGATTTAGTAAAATCTTGAGTGTGTTGTTCTCCACCATCTAATGGTTTTCTAGCACCAACGGCAACTCTAACAATCACTTTCGGAACTAACATGTTCTTACTCATTTTTTTCATTTTATCAATATGATTAACTAACTGATTTATTGCTAACATCATAAAGTTAAATCTTGGATATATTGATATTGGTACATACCCTTCAAGTGAAAGACCAGCACACATACCCATTTGAACTTCTTCCATTACAGGTAACTCAATTAGTCTGTCTTTAGGAACTTCAGTTAAAGTACCAGAAATAGCGTGACCACTAAATGCTGTAGCTTGACCTAAAAATAATGTGTTTTCTTTTTCACCAAGCCATTTCATTGACCTAATTAATTCATCTTTATATTTCATGATAACCCCTTAAAAGTTAACCCAAGCACCAGTACCGTGGTGTGGATATCCATTTTCATATCTATAGTACACAACATCATCTGGCACTTCTTGTCTGATACCCCAAGCAGCATCAGTTGGTGTGTGGACACTTAAATTATTATCCTCAACTACAAACTGAATTGGTAATTCAAAGTTTTGGGCATATTTATATGATTCGTAAAAAACACCAGTTTCAAAAGTCATATCCCCAACAAAACACCAAACCTTATCATCTGAATTGTTTCTCTTCAATGCCATGGCAGCACCGAGAGCAATTGGTATTACACCTCCTACTATTGCAGAAGAATAAAACTTGTTAACATTACTACTTGTAGCCATACTTCTACCTTCAACAATGTCGTCCATTAATTGTTGTCTATCAAAACCATGTAGTAAAGCATGGTAATGATTTCTCCAAGCCTGAAACACCCAATCGTTTAAACCTATGTACTGAAAAATTTCGATGAGTTCATCTTCATTATCTTTTGCTAAATGAATTGGTGCTTTTACCTCTCCAGCTTCATATCTATTTTTCACTTCAGTTTCAAACTCAATGAGCTCTTCTTTTGTAATTGTAACATCTCTTTTTTTCTCAAGATGTTTTGGTATTCTAACACTCATTTTATAACTCCCTCGATGTAATCATCAATGTTAATTTTTGCATCCCAATTTAATAATTTTTTAGCTTTATCATCAGTACATAATGTCATTTCATATTCTCCAGGTCTAGCATCGATATATTCCTTTGAATAGTCCTCCCCAAACATATTTGCTATTTCATTAATTGAAAAGTTAATTCCTCTTCCGAGTTCAAACTCCTCACCACTAATTTCATAACCACGATCTGTAACAATCATTTCACCGCACTTGACTAAACCATCGACAATATCATCCACATGAGTAAAATCTCTTCTCTGTTCCCCATCACCTGTAATGGTTAGTGATTCATTGTTTTTATATTGTCTTTCAAAAATACCAATTACAGCAGCATAATCACCACCTTCTATTTGATGTGGACCGTATACATTATAAAACCTACAAACGGTGGTTGGTAAATCATACACTTTATTATATAGTTCACAAAGTTGTTCTCCAGCAAATTTAGACCACGCGTAAGGACTGTCCCACAACCCTTGATGAAAAGAACTTGAACCAGCAAAAATAACAGGACATTTTTTAGCTCTAGCCCACTCTAATATGTTAAGTGTACTATCAAAATTATTTTGAATAGATGTTGTCGGATCTTCCATTGATGGTTGTATTCTAGCAAGTGCAGCGATATGAAAAATAATGTCAGGTTTATCCATAAAAAAATCATAATCATGTACATATCTTAAATCAACATCAAAGTACTGAACTCCTTTTTGTTGTAACTCATTTTCTTTTATTCCTGTGGAATAGTTATCTAAGCTAACAACTTTATGTCCATCGTCTAATAATCTTTTTATTAAATTAGTGCCTATAAACCCAACACCACCTGTTACTAAAACTTTCATCCAAGTTCTCCATATATTTGATTTATTTGATTTACAACTGATTTAAAACCATACACCTCATTTACTTTATCCCAAGCGTACTGTATTGCTTCAAATCTTTTATTTTCATTATTTAAATATTCTACAAATTTTTCTTCTAAAATTTTTTCATCACAAGTTGCTGTTTTCGGATATAATATACTATGAGATTCATTAAATCCACCAAAATTTATACACCCTACAGCAGCGGTTTGCATAACTTGATTACCTGGATGAATATCAGAAGGATCCATGTTAAAATGATAAGCACATTTTGACCACATTTCTATAAAATCCCATTGACTAATATGGTCAAACTTTTGACCTGGTTGAAGTGGTTTTCTTCTAACTTCAACACCATATTTTTCACCAAGATAATTTGTAAACTCATAAGTTCTACCTCTCCTATACATTGGATTAGGTAAATATGCCCAAATAACATTTTCTTTTTCTTCGGAATAAAAATTATCAAATAAATAATTTACATTTACAGGTTGTGATATAAAATAAAAATCTTTATCAACAACTGATTTCAAATATTTAAACATATCCAAATTCTTAAAATTATCTGATATACCTGATGTTATCACAGAGTCGCAATCATTTAAAAACTTAACTCTGTTTTCAAGTCTGTGTGTTTTTACATTTACCTCTTTTATCCAACCCATTATTTTAGCATTAGGGTATTTTTCTCTCAATATATCTACTTTGTAGTCATCATAATATTTCTCTTCAAGTCCAATTTTTCCATTGTCATAAAGTATTAAATCCAAATCATAATCTGGTAGCTCTTTGTCTTGCCACTCTATCCAATTTATATAACACCCAAAATCAAATAAAAATGGTAAGTTCATCATAGCAACAAAACACTCAGGTGAAAAAGCATGGTGGTAAATGTATGGTTCATCATTATGATAACCAAAAGCAGTTCCATCTTTTATGTAATAAGAATTTATTGCTGTGTCGTCTGTTATTAAACCAAATTTCATGATGTTTCTACCTCATCTAATCTACTAAAAATATCATAAATATGCAACACTAAATTTTTTAAATCATACTTCTCATGATATTTTTTTCTCATATTTTGGACGAGTTTTTCTCTAATGTTACTATAATCTGATAACACATAGTCTATCTTCTCTTCAAGATTAGACCAATCATAATTTACAGCAATATATGTCTCATCATCTTCATATATAAAAGGTTTGGAATCAATATAACTCATATCAGGCTTCATCAATACTGAACCAAACATAGCAGATTCTAAGTCTCTAGGTGCCATTTCACCATAACCAATTGGTGCTAAAATAATCTTAGAGTTGAACATTTTTTTATAATACTCTTGTGGTGGTAATCTTACACCATCTACTAATTTAGCTACATTATATTTATCACCTAAGATGTCCATTAAATTTTTTCTGTGAGGATCATAATAATCTGTCTGACATAAATCATGTTCATAAACTGGTTCTTTTGTTGGATAACTAAACATACAAGACAAATCATATGGTTTATCTTGATTATAATCATACCAATTTGGTTGCAGAGTGTGTAACCAATTACAACCTGTTAACTCCATATTAGGCTCTAAATCGTGTATGTCTGGTACAGAATAATTACCCTCTCCCCAATACATTCTACCATTAGCCCAACCTTGTTTGTACAAATTAAAATCTTTTAAGTATGTATTTTTTAAAAATAGTTTAGCATTTGACTCACGAAAAACATCAATTGTTCCTATCAAAGTGGTAGAGTCTTGTCCATCAACTATGAAATAATCTCCACTAATTTTAGAAACAAAATCTAAGCCATCATTTATTGATTCTTTTAAAGGTTTCTTTTTATCTATGATACTAGCTTGACCTACAAACGCGTAGTCACAATCATCAGAATTTGTAAATTCTATACCTACTTCTTTAAACAATTCTGCGGCAAAAAGAAAAGGTCTAAATGTAGTTTCATTTCTGTGTTTGTCTAGTTCTAGTAATTTAATTTTTATCATCTTAAAATTTCTGAATATTTTTGATTTTGTTTCACTTGTCTATCTATGGTCTTTGGATGAATAATAGAATATTTTTGTTCCATTGGTAAGTGAGCATAAGTTTGAAATCCTATGAGCTGTTCATGAACTGGTTTTTCCCAACGAATGTTTGGTCTATTACGAAAAATACGACCTTGCCAATCAGGATAATTTATCCAACCTTTTTCATTTACTTGCCAACCCCAACCCCTTATGTGTTGTTCTGTAATTCCCTCTACTGTATTTATTCTAGGCACAAAAATTAAATCAACCTCATTACCATTTAATATTTCATGAATATCTTTCATAAACCAATGTGTTACTATCTCATCAGCATCTAAATTAAAACTATAATCACCAGAACACATATTCTTAAGATAGTTTTTTTGAGTAGCAAAGTCACCTAGAAGATTTCTTTGTTCAAGTACGACACCCTCTGCTGAAGAATAATAATCTAATATAATTTTAGTCTTTTCGTTATCAGAATAATCATCTAATATAACAATTTCATCTCGTGGTTGTTTATACTTTACTAAAAATTCTAATAATTTTTCAAGAGTGTCGGTTTCATTATGAACCAACATTGAGTAACTAATTTTCATTGAATAAATTGAGTATTTATTTGTGTAACTTTTAGTGAGGTCAATTTACCTATTTTATAAGCTCTATATGCTTCTTTAAAAAATTTATCAGATAATATTACATCACTATAAAATCTTTTGGTGGACATTGCAGATCTTTTCTTTGGGTTAGAAATCTGAATCCTAAAATACTCATCAGTCAAATTAATTAGATTTTCGACTTCATCCAACTTAGTTTTTTTGAAATCCATTACTTGGAATAATTTTTTTAACTTAGTTGGGTTAAGATAATTTAAATTTAAACCTTCAATATTTTTTGTCTTACTGTCTTCATGTAAAAAAAGTAAAATAGGACGAGGATCCATAACACCTTGTTCAGAATAGTTAAATGTGACTATCATACCAGGTATTAGCCTACGAGATGGGACTGTTTGAATCGACTTAATTATCCGTCTGTTGTTGTATCGTCTTGCCAATTAAATTCTCCATTTTCTCTACCATTTTAAAAGCATCACCAAAAGTCGGAACTACCACCTCTGTCTCAGGATCAGTGTGAGCAAACACTCTCCATTTCAATTCTTTTTTATTAACCATAGGAACTACTTGATAATTTTCTGTTGTAAACACAGATGGTGCCCAAAATCTATCTTCACCAGTCGTAACACAAACATCCTTAAAGTCTTCAGGTAAAGGTTGAATATGAGTTTTCATTTTGTTATTAGAACCATACCCACAACCTAAACATTGCATATTTTGTTCATCATCACCAAGTAATACAAGAGTGTCTGATGTATTTTTCTCTCCGTCTTCTTGTAGGCAGATAGGACATTTTACTCTTAGGATGAAATCTTCCATTATGTTACTTTTTTTAATTTAGGTAACTTTAACTTTGCAGGTTTAGAAGTGTCTCCACCAACTTTTTTCAATTTAGGCAGTTTTAAACCAACAGCTTGCGGAATTGATTTTAGTGCTTCATCTAATATTTTATTAAATTGAATTTTCATAGCTTTCAAAGACTTCTCTCGTCTATTCTTCTTACCCAAACGAGTGGCTTTCTTTTGTATTAGTTTTCTTTTCTTATGAAAAGTTCTAATCTTTCTAACCACATCAGCTTCATTTACATTAAACCACCTTGATGGTTCTACAATAATCGGCTTCCAAATAGAAGATTTAGGTACAGGTTGTAAAAAACCATCAATTAACATAGATTCTGAGTCTGTGAGAAAGTCCATGTGTCCACTCCATTTAGTGGCAATAACAGGTAAATCACAACAAGTAGCTTCAGCCATCGGTCTGCCATAACCCTCACCATGAGTACAAGTAATAAAAGCACCAATTTTTGGATGGTTGTAAAGTGTTGACATTTCTTCAATAGTAAAATCACCATGTATTAAATAAATGTTTGGTAAATTAACACCATCAAACATATCTTTAACATGATTTATTCTTTTCTTAATCTCTTGTCTATCAAGAATACTAAAATTAGCACCATTAGTTTTTAAAACAAGTGCTGGTGGGTTAGGAATATTAGCAAATGCCTTTAAGAAAGACTTTATCAAGATTCCAATGTTTTTTCTGTCTTCTCCAAAACTAGCTTGTCCCCATTGTCCAACATGAAGATAAGCAAAATCTTCTTTGATAAGTTCATCTAGTTCACTACACAATTTTTTCTCTAACTGATGTTTTTGTTTAGGATAATATACATCGGTATCCACTCCTTCAAACAAAACATGAATTGGTTTTTCGTTTCTAACTTCACCAGACTTTCTTTTTTGACCATTAGGTAAATCTTCCATTCGGTCATAAGTACAACGATTAAATGTGTCTGCTGTAAAACGAGATGGTACGATATTAAAGTTCATACGATTCATCCCATCTAAAAATTCAGGTGAGACAACATCAGTTTCAACACCAGCGGTTATACCAATATTAAGTTTAGCGCCAGTAGCAAACTCATTTGGTATTCTTATGTCAATAAGAACATCTGGTTGTCCTTGTACTTTATCATGTGCAATAAAACTGTCTAACAACTTTTTATGTCTAGGGATTTCTGATTTAAGATGATTTCGTGGTGTATTTCCCCACTTAACATCAATACACTTTATATCCAAATCTTCTCTATCCATAATAGAATAATATATTGAACGAGCGTGGTCACCGTAACCACTACGAGTATTGAAAGGTGCAATCATCAACACATTTCGTTTCATACTGCCTCCATATGATATTTAGGTTGTGGTTTCCAATTTTCAAAAGCACCATTCATAGAATCAATAAAATTTTGTCCCATAGCTTTTGATGTCATTTGATTTTCTTTACAGAACTCTGTTCCTAGTAAACCAAGTCTTTTTCTTTCTTCTCTACCCATATCATAAAATTCTCTTAAATTTTTAGCAACATCTTCTGGCTGACATCTGTCATCCCATATGTAAGGTGTCATTGGAGAACCTTGTAATGATATTGAAGTTGGATAAACAGGTTTTACCCAATCACCATGAGTTTTATATCGACCTCTATGATTAGTTCCTAATTCGACATAATCTTCAGGTATTAAAAAATCACCACCATCATTTCTAAATCCACATTGGTCTTGCAGACCACCTGTAACATTTACAATTATTGGTGTGCCTACTGTAAGTGCTTCAGCACTACCCAATCCAAATCCTTCATTGGAAGCCATATTGACATAAACATCAGCTGAATTGAATAATAGATTCATTTCTTGGTCATTGAAAGGTCTACCATCTGTATCGTATGTAAAACAAATATCATATTCAGGAATTAAATGTTTGTGAACTCTTGGTAAATCTGTTCCATTTTCATCGGTTGGATTACAATGAAAAATCAACACACATTCTTTTCTTTGTTCTGGTGTTAGTTCATCCATAAAATACTTGTACGCTAAAATTAAATCATTAGGTTGTTTTCTTCTAATGTTCCTATTACTGTAAAGTATCTTAAACTTCTTATCACCTATGTTGTGTTTAGCTTCAAAATCTAATAGCGAGGTATTATCATCTTCAACTTTATTAAATCTTCTTTCAGATATTCCATGTGGAACATAAGTTACTTGCCAATCTTCATATTCTGGTAGAAGTCTTTTATTAATACCATAAGTTTGTTTTGATATACCCATCAACAAATCACAACTTTTATAGTAGTTAGTATTGTATTGTGGATCTGGTAAGTCATCCCAAATGTTATAGTAAAATATTGGAATCTCTCTACGAATTTCAGACTCCATATTATAAAACCAAATCCAAAAACGAGGATCTGTATAGTGAAGTATAGCATCTGGTTTTTCTATTTCCATTACCTCTCTAAGTATATCCTCATTACCATATCCATCTACAGGATATATTTTTAAATAACCATCTTTGATACCAAATTCATTAAGACCTTGAGACATATCAATAATTTTACCGACCTCAGGATGTTTTATAGCACCACCGATTTGTACCCAATCATATTCATTCAATGTCTCAAATACAATATCTTTAGATACGGTAGCCACTCCACTATGCATTCTTAAATCATCTGACATTAATAATATTTTTTTCTTAGCCATTTATTAACTTCCTCACATCGTCTCCTTGATAATCATTAGGAAAATATTTTTTTAAAACATTAAGTTTATCATCGTACTCGGCAATAACTTCTAACTCTTTTTCTATAGTGTCAATTATATCCGAGTGTTCAGCTACACCAACTGAATTATGTAAAATGTTTTCTACATTTACACGATGTTTTTCTATATGTGCTTCAAAATGCATTTTACTAGCTTTAATTAATTCTTCTCTCATCAAAACTGACTCCCACTTATATGTAGTCGGTCATAAGTTTCCATTTGTTCTTGTATTACATTATCATGTATGTATTGATCAATAGAACGATTAACCAATTTTTGTAAGTTCATAGAAGAATTAACTGTTTTAAATTTAAATCGTTCATATAAACTTCTTAAAATTTTAACAGATGTTAATTTTGTCTCATGCTTCATAACCAATTCCTTGTTAAGTTAATAACTATATATATAAATATACGATTTAATTAATAACGAGTGTTTTTTTTCCAAATTTTTTAGCATAATTTATGGTTGATACAGAACCTGGTGATTCAACTCCTCTTGGAATAAATGCCACAACATACTCTGAATGAATAGCAATCTGTTTATTACGAGCAAAAAAGTTTTTCACACTATATGGTTTACCATAATTTCTTTCATGTAAAGGACAGTATAAATTATGTGCCTGATGTGCTGGTGGATACTCTTCATATTGTAATCCCAATTCAAGAGCATATTTTTTAGCATAAAAATCAGCTCCTTTCGGACAACCACCACTTACGATGATAGTGTCAGCGCCTTTTTCCTTTTTTAATTTAAAAATAAATTCTTTTATCTTCTTTCGGTTTTCGTATTCACGACTACCGACAATTCCTACCTTTAAAGGATTTTCCCCCATTCACAATGCTCCGTATCATAAAATTCACAAAATTTACATGCCTTACCTGGTTTCGCAGCGTAAGTTCTTTCTAATAGATATTTACCCTTATCATCAAAGACACCTTTTCTAAACTCATCAAACTTAGTCATAACCTTATTGATACTTGGAACTCCGTTTGCCGGTTCAAACTTCTGTAGTCTTGTTATAGGAAAGTCAGGATTTTTTGCTATCTTTCTTTTCAGTATTAAAAAGTAAACATCAATCTTGTCTAACGATACATCAAACAATTCAGAGTAAAACTTTTTGTAAATTAACAACTGAGACTTTTTATTAAAGTCCTTCTTCTGAAAATCTGTCCAACCACGAGTAGCAGTTTTAAGGTCGATAATGACCACTCTACCAGATATTTTATTTCTTAAAACAACATCTAAGTATCCCATTACATCAACACCTTCTTGCACGCCTTTCACGATTGGAACTTCTATACCAACTAACTCCCAATTCTGTTTCATGAAGTATTTATTACGATACTTTCTGAAATGTTGTAAGATGGCAATACCATCTTGATAGAACTCCATCATCTCATCTTGGGTGCAAGGTAAAACATTCTGACTTTCTTTTATCTTGGTAAACTCAGTAACCATCTCTTCTTTTAGTCGAGACTCCATATTAAGTTTATCAGCAGCAACAATAGATTTATTATACATCACCGATAGATACTCTTGTATTACGGTGTGCATCGCTGTCCCAAAAAGAGTATGTATGTTACCAACAAAAGTACCTAACTTATCTATATAACGAAGTTTCCATTTAAGGTTACAATCGTTATAAGTGGTAAATTGACTATGTGAGACATGAGCCATTATATAATCTCGTCAATCATTCCATATTCCAAACAAGTTTTAGCATCCCACATCAAGTCGTGTTTTAGTATTTCGTTAAGTTTCTTCATAGGAATCTTAGTATATTGCTTGTAGATATTTTTTATGTTCTTCATCATCAAATCTAAATTTTGTTTTTCATCTTCAAAATTAGAGTATGTTCCCCAAAATGTGGTGGACAGTTGATGAACTAACATGTAAGAATTTCTACTCATAAATCTACGATTACCAACAACTGTCATAAATGTAGCTGCACTAGCGGAAAAACCATCAACATAAGTCCAAACAGGCACTTGACTTCTAATAATGGTATCCATAGAAGCGATACCACTCACGATAGTTCCACCGCCAGAATTAATGAAAAGTTTAATAGGTGGTGGTTCAATGGAGAGACTATTGGACAAAGTTATAGCCTTAGATTCTAACTCACTTATTTTTTTGTTTAATTCACTACAAGCGTTTCTACTCACACCAGAGTAAAAATATATCTTGTTATCTTGTACTGAAATGTGTTTTTCAGTAGCCTCAGCACCAGCTTTTCTTGGCGTTGGTTTTTGTTTCTCACCCCAATGTCTTTCCATTATTTACCCCATTTACCATTTTTAACGATTGTTGCCATAATACCATAGTTAGATACATCTAAATAAGCATCCTCTAATGGTTCGTCTACAGCAGATTCTCTGCCGGTCATAATCAAAGTCTTTAACCTCTGAATTTTATCATTCATTCTAAACCACAAACCTGTAAGTGATAAGTGAACTTCATCATCGGTCTGTAACATAGTTCCAACTGAAATATTACCAGGACCATAATCATGTTGTTTTCTACAAAACAATTCATATTGTTCTCTCTGTAATCTCTTAAACTCTCTAGTCATCTGTGGCCATTCTTTTTCCATTTGTTCTACAACTGGATGAGTGTCACTTGACTTATTAAGTTCTCTTTCTTTTATTTTCATATAACCTCTATTTTATAATTAAATGTGATAACTGTATTGCTATAATAACAACTGATAAAACTAACGATATGATAGTTCTTGTATCTGGCACTTCATTCAAAACCAACCAAGTTAAAACACCCATAGTTAGCGTTGCCATACCAAATCCTATTGGTCTAACATACCAATAATTTTGGAAATAATCATAATACCACTTTGTTCCATAGAAAAAACAAAAACTTATAGGTATCCCACCAAGAACTATCCACCATAAACTTTTTGCCCATTCATATTTGAATTGACCTTGCATATGAAACCATGCAATAACATGCCCTACTAATGATATAGACATAGCCATGAGTAACTTATTCATTTAACACCCATCTTTTTTATTTCCTTTTCTGTTTTACCATACTTGGTTAGTAAAGACTTCAATTCGTCTTTATTCATCAACTGATAATATTCACCAGCTTGTATCTTACTAACCTCGAAGTATTCTTGAATAAAAGGAACAACTTTTTCGTTGACCTTTGTTTTTTTACCACTAAGATACCTTAAAAAAGTTTTCTTGTTTGGGAGTAAGGAACAATAGAATTTATAGACAGCAGAATGTGGCATTACCTCAATGGTCAACTTCTGAAAGTGATTAACAATAGGTAAGAAATCATTATTCATACTTAAATAACGATTTACCATAAACGGACTAAACTTCTTTTGTTCTTCTTCTGAAAAACTATCCCAAGGTCTTTTCTTAGTGAATAGTTCATCTATCCACTTAAATAAGTTCATCTAATTCCTGTAGTGGTAACATCTCTCCACAATTTCCACAATTGAAAACTTGAATTGGAGCGATAACTTCTTTACCTGTAGGCGATACGATAGCAGATATTTTCTTTATAACATATCCTTGTATGAAAATACTATTTTCACACTTCTGACATTTCATTGTATCTGCATCACTCAAGTCTATTTGAACTTGTTGTTGTGGTAATGGTTTTTGTGGTTTCATGTTCATTGTAATCTCCTAAGTATGTTAGAGATGGTAGCCATAAAATTTATCTCTTTATCCACGACCAACACATCTTGATAAGAACCATTTGATATATCAATGATAATCTCTGGTAGTTTCTCCACAGAAATATTCTCTACCTCATCATATAGAAAACGATACAGCTCTGTGTAATCTGTAAAGTTACTATCAGCTACAAACTTACGAATGG
>TARA_R100001443_G_scaffold31038_1_pt1 | contig 24848 bp, 35 predicted proteins | sample TARA_R100001443 | Tara Oceans TARA_R100001443 (sample SAMEA2622142) | marine metagenome | biome: marine biome (ENVO:00000447); feature: deep chlorophyll maximum layer (ENVO:xxxxxxxx); material: "saline water (ENVO:00002010), including plankton (ENVO:xxxxxxxx)" | depth 50 m
AAGACCAAAAAGAAAAACTTAATTCTTTAACAGAAAATGTATATGAAGGTTTATTAAAAGAAGCAGAAACATTATTTGCATCAACTACAGATGCACCTATTTATGCTACATCAATGTTAGAAAAACATAAAATGTTAATAGATAATCATAATACAAGAAAAGAAATTTTGTATTCTTCAATGTCTACTAATTATGCAATAGCTCAAGATATAGAAAATTTTACTAATTATTTTACTACTAATATTAAAGCAGCATTTGGTGGAGAAATACCAACTGAGTTAACTGGACTTATTAATGAACTTGATGATATGTATGTAGAAGGAATTTTAGGGTTAGACGGGCAAGTTAGTAATAAAGACGAAATGAATATTATGATTTCTAAATTAGCCCCAATTAATCTTCATGTACTTAGTGTTATGGCAGAAAATGCTGGATTAGATTATTCAACTTTATTTGATGATAACGGTAATTTATCTAGTAAAAAGAACAAAGAATTTTTTAATAAAGCCAAAGCGGCAGGACTTGTTGATGAATCTGGTAGTGTAATAGGAGCAATATCAGACGGATTAATAGGAAGAATTGATAAGAATGGTAACTTTATAGGAGATGGAGTTTTAGCTCCTGAAGCAATAATAGAAGCTAAAAAAATAAGAAACACTGTAGTACAATCAGATGAAGCACGATACGGTAATGCAGTATCTAATTATAGAAGAGACTTAAATAGATTTGGAGTTAATACTAGAAAAAATAAAGTTGCTATGGATGTAAACAGGCAACAAAATTTGTATAGAGGTGTGTTAACTGGTGAAATGGCTGTATTAAATGAGGAACTTATAGCCCCATCAGAAGCAACACAAGAAAAAATACAAAAAGCAATAGAGGATTTCTTTACAGATATGGATGCAGCGAGAGCACCAGCAACTGAAGAAAGACCAATGGGTATAGACCAAGAAGCACCTAATAAAGAACAAATGTTAGACATATTATATAACACAGCAACTTTGGACGATATTAGCTCTACAATTGAACAATATAATATATTTGACACTAATAAATTAAGACCTTTTATATACGCATATGCTGATGAATTAGCATTAGACCAAGGAGTTAGTATAACTGAAGACGAGCAAAATGATTTTTATAATACATTTATAAACAGAACAAGGGTAGGATAATACATGACAGAGTTAAGTAAAATTAAAGCTAATGCACTTAGAACTGCTGGAATAGAAACTAATACTAGTTCTCCTAAAGCTAGTCCTAATGCATATAGTGGATTAAGTCGTGCAGCAATTCAAGCATTTGTAGACCCAACTCCTTATACTAGTATGGATTTACAAAAAGTAGATACGTCTTATGGAATGACAGCTAATTTTGGTAAAGGTGTATTTGATTACTCGTTAGGTTTATTACCTATACTAGATGGTAAGTATGATTACATTTCTCCTACTACTACAAGTGAACGTATTGCTTATGGGTTTGGTATGTTTGGGGGATTTTTAGGTTCAACTTTAGCAACTCGTGGAGCTACTATAGCAGCAGCAGGACGTTTAGGTTTAGGAGCTTTACGAGGTACAGCGGAGTTAGCTAGATTTGCTCGTAATATACCAGGAGCTGGAAGATTTACACAACCTTTTGGTAATACTATTCCTCAAATGCAACAACAAATTATGAATTTTGGTAATTCACCTGTGCTTATAAATGCATTAAATAGATTAGGTGCAACAGGTACTAATGTAGCAAACACTTTATCATCAGCTAGTAAAATAGGTGGAGGTCAAAGTAGACGAGCTGGATTAATTAACGTAATTAGAAAAGGATTTAATCAATCGGGAAAAGAACTAGCAAGAGGGGCTTCTGTTTTATCTGCTGAGACTGCACTAACAGCACATGCATTTGACATGGATGTTATGACTTCTGCTTTATATACTGCTGGTGGAATCGGAGGTTTTAATGCAGTAAGAGGTATGTGGAAACGAACTCCGTTTGTTACGCAAGATTTAGTAACTGCTGGACAAGCTAAACTAGCATCAGCATTATCTAAGGGCACACCAGTTACTGCACAACAAGCTGTAGAAACTGCTTTACCAGGTTTTGGAGCTACCCCAAGACCAGGACGAGACGCATTAGAAAGCATATTTACACCATTAGTAGATGATGCAGGTAATCCTACTTACCGTAGTAGAAACAGAGTTCTTGGAAAAGGAGAAAAACCTGAAGACGTATTTAATGTAGGATTTAATAAAGGTTTAGGTGAAATGGATTTAACTGAAATTAGACCTATATTTATTAAACTTCAACAAGCTACTGATGAGTTAGGAGCAGCAATAAAACAATTAGATTATGATGCTAATATAGCAACACGTAAAGCATTAAGTACAATTACAGGTAAAAGTTTAATTGATGGTAGGTCGTTAAGTAATGCTAAACGAGCTGCTACCAGAGAATCAACTAAAGTAATTAATAAAACTATAACAGATTTCAAATCAAAATTAATATCACGAGATGAGTTTCAAATGATGTTACAAGGTAGAACAGACAAAGCAGGAATAGATAAATCAATAGATTTTGAGAATCTAATTGTAGTTACTGAAGGTAACGCTCAAAAAATAAAAAATTTAATTAAAGGTGAACTTGAAGGAGCAAACATAACTAACGATGTGCGTCAAGCTACCATAAAAAACATACATGACGAAATAGATAATGTGTTAATTACAGAAGCTAGAGCTAAAACTGGCGACTTACCAAAAGGACAATTCAAAGGTGCAATATCACCAGCTGAAGAAGCTTTAGTAGGAGGAACAGGTATTCCTGGTGTCCAAGGTGTTATTAACCAAGCACGAATAAAAGCAGGTAAAGCTTACGATAAATCAATTGATAAATCAGGTAAAAAAGTAAAAACAGGTGGTAAACCAAAAAGACCTGGACGTAGATTTGAAGAGACTAATGAATTAGAAAACACAAAAATATATACATTTGCTACAAGAGAACTTGTTGATGACATTACAAACTCTCAACACAAAGCAGAAATTTTATTACCCCAATCGGCTACAAAAAAAGCAATGGACGAAGCAAGAAAAATTTATAAAAAAGAAGTAGATAAAATAGTTAAAAGTTATTATAAATCTAATGAAGTAAAACAAGCAACAAAAAAACTTCACAATCAAATAGTAGCAATGGCAAAGTTAGATTTAAGAACTGAAGTAGGTAAAAATCAATTAAAACTATTACTAGAAAATGTAGAAAATATTAGAGGAATTGTTCAAGCTAATAAAATTTTATCTAACAGCACTACATTAGAACGTGCATTTACTAAAAGCTTAGATGCTATTAAAAGTAAAAAAGCTTTATTAGACCCAGACTTACCGCCAACACCAATACAAAAAGCTAAAGTAGATTACTACTTAGGTCAATCATTACAAATAGTAAACAAAACGGACAACAATACTATCTTAAATAATGTAAATACAAGTGCTTTTCAAGGGGCTAAAAAAAGTAAAGACGTTATCAGAAAAAATACAGACGCTATGAAACGAATAATAACAGACTGGGCTGAGAAAAGTTTAGGACAAACATTAGCTGCAGCTAATAAAGAAAATCCTATAATACAAAAATTTCATAGTTTATATGTTGAATTACATAAAAATCCTGTAAAAAATAAAGAAGCATTAGAACAATTATATGTTTCTTTTGCTAATACTTTAATAAACCAAACTGATGATACAGTATTACGAGCCTTATTTACAGGTGGTCTTAATAGAGGTGCAACATATTTAAGTAGAACTATTAGTAAAATGGTTTATTTAATACAAGCAGCAACAGACCCTAAAAAATTAAGAACAATACAAACTTATGATGATTTATCTAACATTAGGAAGATAGGGGAACTGTCAGAAACTCAAGTAAGAAAACAAGCTAAAATGTCTCCATATAAAACAGCAGCACAAAAAGAATTAGATAATAAATTAGGGCACACAGAAGTAGTAGCAGGTGTTGGTAGAGAAATAGTAGAAGATGCAATTGATATACCTCCTATAAATGAATTAAGTTTACTAAAAAAACTGTGGCATCTATTAAGAAGTACATCAAGAGTAATAGAAACAACAATGTTTCAACCAGGTATAGCATGGGTTAACCAAGGTGAAATAGCAACAAGAGCATTCCAACGATTGGTTTCAAGAGGCGGTGAGTTAACTACACGACTTGAGCCGTTAAAAAAATTAAAACGAGAAATGAAAACAGATGAGTTTAAACAAGCTGAAGAAACTGTACGTGCTATTGATAGTAAAGTAATGAAAATTATAAAAGCTAATCCACAGAAAAAAATGTCTAATGTAGAGTACAACAAATTAATACAACCAAAAGCAACTGAGGCTGCATCACAAATATTAGCAGGAGTTACACCTAAAGCAAGACAGTATGCAGAAGCATACAGAAAATTTATGGATGACGCATGGGAAGATTATATTGTTACAACTAATAAACAAGTAAATGACAGTATTATGTCAGGCGAACAACTAAACATGGCAGGTAAAGTCTTAACTGCAACTGAAGAACTACCTTTACAAATACCTTTTTATTATCCACACATGCGTGTAGGTAACTGGAAACTTACTTATGTAGTAGATGATACGCATACTACGTTAGGGTTTTTCCAAAACTCAGACGATGCCGCTGCTAGATTAGCCGACATAGGAGCTAATGCTAAATATAGTAAAGGTAACGGAAGGTTTGTTGTAACAGAAGTAGATGGTAGTTTAACGAGTTTACAAAGTGATTTACCTGAATTATATAAAGCTATACAAAACACAGAAGCTTTATCGGGTATATCAACTAGACAATTATTAGATGAACTAGCACAAGGTAATACTCAAGCCGCAAGAGACAGTATTAAAGGTAAAATAAATATGCCGCACTTAAATTCTAGGGAGAAAACATCAACTGCTTTAGGTATTCAAGAAGATACTATTGATGTAGCAACTGCTTATATGATTAAGGCAATGAGGCATCATTCATATCAATTACTAGCTTACAGAGGTAATACTGCTGTATCTATGGCTAGAAACTTTAGGAATAAAGCAGGTGATACTTTCCCAGAAGTAGCTAATTTATTAAGTGCTAAGATGGGCGAGTTGTTTGGTAGACCTTATGGTGCAGAGTTACAAATAGATAAATGGTTAAAATTTATTGGACAAGGGATAGATTCTACTCCTGCTATTGGGGCTATGTTTAGAAAAGCAGGATTAAATCCAAGAAGTTTACGTTTAAGAAAAATGGTACAAACAAGTTTAACATTATCAAGAATATCTACATTAGGATTAAATGTAGGTTCGGCTTTACTACAAACAACTATGTTACCGTTTTCTGTGTTTCCTGCATTTGGAGTTAAAGGAACAGGTAAGTTACTTAAACATACTTCTAACTTTATGTTCAAAAGAACAAGTAAAACTAATCCTGAATTAGCTCAAGCGTTAGATGATATAGGTATACATATTGGTATTACAGATGAAGGACATAATATTGCTACATTTGCTGCTAGAGATTTAACATCTGAGCTACCTACATCTCAACGAAATATGTTGTTACAAGCAATTGAAGATGGTTCTTTGTGGTTATTTAATAAGGGAGATAGATTACCACGTAGAGTTGCTGCTGCTATGGCACATGATTTAAGCGATGAAGTACTAGGCAACTTAGTTAAAAAATTAGAAGCAAAAGGAACAAGTATAGAAAAAATATCTGCTGATGAAATCTTTAATATATATCAAGGTAATTTAGCTAAGAATATGTTAGGTATGCGTAAAGGTAAACTTGGCTTAAACACAGCTGAATGGAACATGTTAAAACTTATACGTAACTATGGTGGCTATACTAAATTTGGAGATGAGGCTTTATCTGCAAAAAACATGTATTCAAAAGTAGCTACAGGTTCGGGGAAAAAAGCACGATATACTTACAAGATTACAAATGAAAATTTTAAGAAAAACTATATGATACAAATGGCTAATGATACTAACTTTATTTATAGTACATTAGAAAATCCAGGTATGTTAAATCATCCATTACTTAAACCAGCAGCACAGTTTAAGGTGTTTACTACTAAATATTTCGAAAGATTTTTTGGTATGGCTTTTCGTAGTAATGAAGAATTTTATACTACAGTGGCTGCATTTGCCTTAATAGCTGGTCCTCTTAACGTACCAGGAGCAAGAGATATGTTGCAAATATTTGATATATTCCTTCCAGGAAAACTAGTTAATAATACAGAAGATTATTTAGCCTCTACTATGGGTAGCTTTGGTTATGCAGGAATACCAGGTTTATTAGGAATTGATTTTAGTAGACGAGCTAGTGTAGGTACAGTAAGTGACTTAGCATTTAAGGGTATACTTACAGACCAACAACCTGCTGGTATTTTTGCTCAAGGTTTATATGAATCAACTAAGACTGCTATAAATCATTTCCGAACAGGTGGTGATTCTTTAGGATGGGCTACTATATATCCTGTTGTACCTCAATCAATTAAAAATTTAATAGACGCATACGATATGAGTATTCACGGAGAAACTTACAACTACAATAAACATGGTCAACTTAAAATGCCAGGAGAAATGTTAGAAGAAATATATAAACAAGGAGCACCTATAGGTAAAGTAGGTAGAGTTTTACTAACAGCTGCAGGTCTTAAATCACCTGTACAAGGTAGGTATGAGCAACTACTACAAAACTTAAAGGACACAGATACAGACCTTAAGTTCCGTAATTCTGGAGTAATGTCAAAAGCTTCAAGACTAGTTAGAGCCGGGAAGATTAAAGAGGCTGACGCATTACTACAAGAAAACGGAATAGACCCAACAAAATTTAAGCGTTGGTATAAAAGAAATCAACAAGGAGCATACCAACAAAGACTTAGAAGTATAAGTAAAGACGTTCGTAAACAGTTTACGGACCGATAACATATAGGAGGATATAAATATGTTAAGTATGATAATAGATTATTTACCGTGGTTAGCTACTGGAGTACTATCCGTAGCTGGAATTTTATTCAAAGGTAAATATCAACAGTTCAAAGTAGTTATTGATACCTTTACTAAAATGGTAGAAGATGACAAAGTAACACCTGAAGAATGGAAAACTTTTACTGCTGAAGCTAAAAAGTTAATAGGTAAATAGGTGGAGCATATGGGATGGATTAACTTAGGGGATGACTATAAACCAATAGAAGTATCAATTGTAGATGTCTGCGTTATAGAACAGAAAGCTATGGAGTTAGGCGTATACAATTCAGATGAACACATAGAAGGTTTATGGATTCCTGGCGAACATGCTATTTATGTAGTAAGAAACCCAAAGCACAACACACCAGAGTTTGTTTTGGTACATGAATTTATGCATAGTCTGGATGATTTAAGTGATACCCATGAGGATGAAGAGAATGTAATAGACTGTAAGACTCAATTGTTACTTGCGTTTCTTAAGTACAATCGAGAACTTATTAGTCTTATTACAGCAAAGGAGCTATGTGATTCATGATAGAACTAAAAGATAAAATAGGTAAAGAAAACACAGATAAAGTTACGCCAGAAGATGCACAAGAATTAGTACAAGAAATTTTTGGATTTAGGGGAGGTTTAATAGATAAAATTTCTCCAGAGTTGGTCGATTTTTTAGCAGATGATTTAGGCTTATCAGGGTTAGATTTTATAGGTCCTCAAGGTTTAGCTATGGCAACTACAAAAATAACTGCAGCAAAAGGAGCTGCAAAATTTGCTTCGACTGATGCTCTTCAGTACATGGATAAATTAATGAAGACTTGGACAAGTAAAGCTAATCAGAAAAAAAGACTTGAATTTGTTTTTGGTAAATCAAAAGAATTAAATGAGATGGTTGACCTAGGTTCAGATATATTTAGATATAGAAAGTCTAAAGATGGTATTAACTTTATGAGTCAACCTATGAGAGCATACTATATGAAAACTATAGACCAAGGACAAGATAATTATCTGGAACATGTTAGTGATACAATAGTTAATCAAGTAATACAACCTATGTATAATAAGTATGATACCATATTTACAAATAAGGCAACTAGGAATGTGTTTACTCAGAAATTAGATGACATGATAGACGAAGATGCTTTTTCCCATGTGCTTAATGGACAAACCAGTGAAGTTTATAAATTCATAAAAACAGAACTGGGGTTGCCAGTGAGTGTAAGCCAAAAAGGCACAGATATCTACGGAATTAGTCCGTTGTTACTAAGCCCATTAGGTATAAATAATAATTACAATACATCTGACCCATATTACGGAGCAACAGATGACGGTTCGTTTGTAGATATAATGACAGGTCTTAGAGCATCTACCAAAGATTTAATTAATAAAGCTAAACATAAAGATAATATAACAGTTGGGCAATTATTATCTAATTATGTGCCTAAAGACCAAGTACCTAAAGTTGCTAAAGATTTAGCTAGATTTACAGGCATACCAGACATAGGTAGAACTAAATCATTAGCTGACAATTTACCTACAGGTGACCCAATAAAAATGACTACTATACTATCAGGTTTAGTAAGACAAGTAACTGATTCCAACACATTTAAGAAAATTTATGAACCTGTATTTACCAATCCAAAACTGTTTAATCAAATAGCTCATTACTCAACAGAATATTTACCACATAATGCAGATAAAACTGAGCTACCTGAAATACCTTTACATGAATTAATAACACCAGATGAAGCTAAAGCATTACAAGCATTTCAATCTCCTACACCTACAGTTAATAACTTAATTAAAAATACAAACTTTCAAACTGGAGACAAACAACCAAGAGAACCAGTACCGCAACATAAAATAGATGCAGTAGCAGAATTTGTTAAACAAATGGGAGGCAAAAAGAAATGAAGTACTTATTATTATTTTTATTATTAGCACTACCATCTTATGCAACCGATAACTCTACTGCTACACAAACAAATACAAGTGGGACGAACACCAGTATATCAGGTGGGTATACCTCCACAACAACAAACAACAACGATGGTCAAACCAACACTACAACCTCCACAACGACCAACGCTACTACACACAATAACTCTACTAACAACAACAACAAAAACGACATACCTGTACCAACAGCCAGTGCTCCAAGCATGAGTTCGTATTCCCAGGATTTGTGTACTGTTGGTGTTAGTGCTGGTGTTCAAGTCCCTGGAATAGGTGTTGCTGCTGGTACATACTTTACCGATGAGAATTGTGAACGCATGAAACTATCTAAGTTATTGTATGACTTTAATATGCGGGTTGCGGCTATAGCTATACTATGCCAAGACGATAGAATCTTTAGTGCTATGGACCATGCTGGTACACCGTGTCCATTCGAAGGACAGATAGGTAAGGCAGCTAAAGACCAGTGGAAAAAATATGATGTAGAAAGACCAGACTATACACAGTACATTAAGAACCTAAGAAGACGAGCTAGTATAGATGCTAGGTTACAAAAAGTATTAGAGAAACGAGTTAACACAGAGTATGAACTATATGGTGATGACAATGACTAACTGGTTCTATGCTTTTATAGCTTTCCTAGTTATAGGTTGGGCATGTTTTGCTGAGGATATAACTACAGGCAACTTGTTACCTAACGGAACTAACAATGCTAGTAACTATCAGAGCGTAGATTCTACTATACCCAATGTAACTACTAATGGGTTTAACACAACAGGTAACATACGAAACTGGGGACAAGAGTTAGAGACTACAGGTACTGGTGGTATTAATGTAACAGGCTCACTTGTTGGTATAACTACAGGGGATGATACTACTGACCAAGATAAACTAAACAATGGGGTTACACTTAACTCTACTACAATTGTACAGAACTGTGAGTACCAAGGTTCTAACTGGCAGTGCGGTCAAGCTAAGCCAGGACAAGATACCTACACTACTACTGTTAGCATACTAGATAAAAATGGTAATGTACTATCTACTGTAAACCAAATACGTAACAATGATGCAGGGTACGGTAGTAATGCACATAAGTATACTGACAGTGTTACATATACAGGCACAGGCAGTAATCAATTTTACTGGGCATGGGAAGGTGTAGACTTAGGATATGACACTTACAATACTAATCTTGGTGGACCTAACTTGCTTGGTGCTAAACTTACTATGACATATGACAACGTAGTAGTACAACCAGAAGTTATAGAAGAGATTATAGAAATTATAGAGGAGTTTTATGAATGGGAAGAACAATTCGAAGAACCGACATTTGTTCCGATAATGGAAATACCGATAGAGATTATAGAAGAATTCGAAGTGCTAGAAGAACTAGCCCTAGAAGAACTCACACCTTTGCCGAACCTGGAGGAAGCTTTCGAGGAGCTGGAAGAGGAGTTCGAGGAAGTCGAGATACTACAAGTTTTCGGAGGACCAGAAATAGTTGAAGAACCAGAAGAAACACAAGAAGAATTACCAAGTACAGTTACAGAAGAAGAAATCATAGCAATGGAGGAAGAAGAAGTCAATGAACCAAATGAACCTACATCAACAACTAAAGTTAGCGAGATACCAACTGAGTCAGAAGAGTCGGTCGTGGAAGACAAACCTACTGAGACTAGCACAGCCAAGGTGGAAGAAGTTAAAGAAGAATCTGAAGTGGAGTCGTCCGTAGATACAGACGTTGAGGTAACAACACAAGAGTTCTCAGTTGATGTGTCAGATGTTGAGGCTAAGGTATCAGCTACTGTAGCATCAGTAAGTAAACAATTACAAATTGTAAGCGTGGTTGCTGCAAGAGCGTTAACTCAAACTCAAGCTGACTTATCATCTTATACTAATCAAAATGCAAACTTGTTTGATACACGTCAACTATATCAAGGCAATACTTATACTGATACACGAACACTAGATGAGTATGCAGTTGATGTATATACAGAACAAAACAATAAGTTAATAGCTATGTCAGGCAACGACCCTGTACTTAAATACCAACGTAAAGTACAAGATGCTAGACTTAAACGTATACAATTAGAAACAGAATTATATAATATGAGGAGGCAACATGCTAGATAAATTACAAAAATACGCAATGGTTATTGGAGTAGTGTCTGCTATAGGTGGTGGATTTTATGCTTGGGGAGAGTTTAATACTAGATTAGATGCTGTGTCTGCTGCTGTAGGTAGTGATACTATCGAAGAGTTACAAAAAGATGTAGCTATCTTAGACAAAAAACTTGAAGTATTAGAAGCTAAACTAGATGAGTTTAGGAACGGGCTAAACAATCCACTAGGTAGCAGATAATGGGAGACTTAGAAATTATAAATAGTTTATTATCACAAGCACCTAGCATGGGTATGTTAGGTTTAGTTATGTGGTTTATGGTTAAACATCAACCAAGTAACTTACAAAATGGAACTAAAGAAATTGTACGTGGTATAGAAAGAAACTTAGAGAAGATGGCTGAGGCACAAGTACAATCTAATGTATTAAGTGAGCGTAAAGTAAGAGCGTTTGAACGTATTGCCGAAAGCTTAGTAGTTAACAATAGTTTTCAATCTCGTAAAAGAAAAAGTGAGTAGCACTGAGGTGTTTAGTACTACCCACTGTTGGTACTAACTGAAGATAATGTCCCAAGGAGATGACAATTGTAAGATTACCCTCAGTTTAGTACTTCGTCAAAGTCTTCTGCAAAAACTCTATACTTATCTTCGTATAGATTAGGATACGTTTCTGCAACATAATCTTTCCAGGTCGTTTCATTTATATTTATAACTTCGTCTTCATTTAATTTTGATTCATTAGATAGTTCAATAAAAGTATTTTGTAAATCTAAATAGGAATCAACCTTTCTATATATAATACTACCTGCTAATAAACTTTTGGTCAAACCTTCGCCTAGTATGGTGCGTAACATATTAGCAAATAACATCTGACATCTATAAAATACATTCTCATGATACCCATCAATAAAATATATCTTTGCATGTCCCGCTGCTATTAATGCAATCAAGCTACCAATTGTTTTATCTTTTAATCCAACTGACGCTAGGTCAATATAAAATTTAATTAAAGCTGTTTCTCTTTCTACATCTGTATCCATAGAAAAATAATCTTTTAATATAAATACATCAGTTAATTTAGCTAAGACAACTTTCATTATTCCTCTCCGTATATTCGTGAACTTTTTACAAGTAAATTTTCTAACTCAGACCATTCAGTTGTCGTACAATAGAGATGAAATTTAGTGATAAAGAGTTTAGGAATTTGTATACGTTGTAATACATATACAATTTTGTCTGGAATTAAATTGTAATAAAGTCTAGTCTTTTCTTTGTTAATTGATTCATAGTTATATACACTAGGTAACTCATATAAACTAATACCGTTTGGTTTTAATACTTGTTTGTATGTCATATGTAAATACGTTTCTTTATTTACGTATTCTAATTTAGCCTCGTGTAAAAAATTTAAGAAGTCAGATGTGTCCATATCTTCGGGTAAGAACCTATGTAGATTTAACTCATCCCAATTTTTATCAATCAAGTGAAGTAACTTAGATAAGTAAGACAACCTACTGTCTAAGAATAAACTGCCTGTTGATACAGCTACTCCAAATTTATCCTTACCGATTAAACATATAATGCCTAATCGTTTTAACATATCTAAATAGTCTCGGTTACCCATTGTTTAGTCCACTCCTTTAAGTCGGGATTATAAATTACTTTACCAGTTGCAGAATCACGAGTAGCAAAGAACAACAACATACCGTTTTCTTTTCGAGCAGCTGTCGCTAGTCTACCCTGTTCTGGTTTAGATATATAACCTTTCTTACATTGTATACCAAACCAAAAACGATTTCCTGTTGGCTTATGATACAGACCTACCACTATGTCTGCCTTACCTTTACTACCCCGTGATTCTATAATGTAATACAGGATACTAGGGTTATCCAATATTTCCCTTACTTGGTTAGCTACCCTCTTTTCAAACCTGTATCCTGCTTGATATCTTTTATTTACCATTAGTTCTCATCATTCAAACATTTACCTAAGTGCGGACAAGTCTTACAAATGTATTGAGGTACATCCGTAGGCTTCTCTGGTACTACATGCTCTCTAATAGACCACTTAAGTCTAGCAATTAAATCATGTATGAATGGTCTCCAATGGTCATAACTTTCACATACCTTACCCATCTTAGAGTACACAGTATCGACAGCTATGATAACTGATTTCATTTCCATAGTACTTCTACGTGTATACAGTAATATGCCGTATGGAATCTTTAATCCATTTTCTTTTGCACAGTATATCCATAGTAGTAATTGTTTCAAATGATATTTCCAATAGGTAAAGTCTTTCCATTTGTACACATCAGTTGATTTTAATTCTATAGGTATGTAGTGCGTGTCGTCTTTGTCTTTTAATATCTTAACAAAATCTGTAGTAGCAGCAGGGTGTATGTCTTCATCATCTTTCTGCTCTACATGTATAGGAAAACTATTTTGTTCTACACTAGTAAGCCCAAAGGTTTCACCTGGTATCTTGTCAATAATTTTTCCCATAATCTCTTCGTTAACAAACCCCATGTACATACGTCTTCGTGCCATCGGGTCGGTGACAGGACTACGCTGTGCTTGGTCATTAAAAGAATAGTAAGCTTGTCTAATACAAGTACCTAGACTGGAGGCACGGACTTGTGTGTCCGTACCCCTTGCTTTCCATTCTTCGAAACGTGCATCAAATTCTATATCTAATACCTGGTTAACACCAGCATCTAAATCTTCATAGAATGCATCTGGATTTTTAATGAGTGACTTAATGGTGTTACCCATTGTACTCCTCACGAACAGGTGCTTCCGTACCTTCCATATCAGTTTCACGTATAGTGAAATTAATAGCTGGTGGATTTGACCCCTTCGGTTTGTTATTCCAGAACGCCATGACTTTGTATGACATGCCGTTTAGTGTGACCTGACAGGAATAACCCCAATTGGTTTTCCAACCACCTCCACATGGAATTAACTTAGCTTTCTCTTCACTCTGTTGAGAAGTAGCTTGTCCAGTTGGCTCAGCTGCACTAGCGTTTAGACTAGTTGGTCTTGGTGCAACCCTACCTGCTCTGGGTTTGTATGAACTTGGCATAAAACTGCCCTCCTTACTGCCAATTGACACCATTCTCTTTAATGTCTAGCGGCAATTTAATTGATATGTCCTTAGACAATACGTCTGGTATTGTTAAGTCCAATTCGTTTACAATATTAAATACTTGTTCTTGTTCAGGCTTGTATATGTCTAACTCCATAGCGTCATGGAACTCTAACCATATACGAGATATAAGTTTTTCTTCTCTTAATCTATTGAAGACATATATAATTCTCATCTTATTCAAGTCAGCACTAAACGATTGAATAGGAAAATTTATTACTTGAGTAGGATTAAGTCTAGTACCAACACGACCATATGGAGAATAAATATAACCTAATTTCTTAGCCTTGGCAAGTAACTTGTTCTGATAATCTTTGATACCCAGCTTGTTCATAGTATCAATAAAACTTTTAACAGTAGTGTCAGCCTCTCGTTTCTTTAATCCTGATTGTATTAACTGAGTGACTAACCCGTACTCTGATGAGCCATATACAAATGCAAAGTTTAATACCTTAGCATTCTTACGTGATATACCTGCTAACTTAGATACTAAGGTGTGCATGTCAGTCCCCTCATTGTATGAATCAATTAGATACTTACTACCACTCAGGTAAGCAAGACAACGTAGTTCGCTTTGACTAGCGTCTACTGTAACTAGGTTACCATCTTCCTCAAATACACTAGAGAATATAGGACGTACCTCAGGCGGTATGTTCTGCATGTTTGGATTACTACTACTCATACGACCTGTAATTGTATTAGCTAAATGTAGATTGCAATGTATCAAGTCATCCGTATCTACCATGTTCGGCAACTTGTCTAAGTACGTAGTCATTAACTTACTTATCTTTCTGTACTCTAGTATGTCAGTAGCTACTTGGTCGTTTAGTTTACTTAGTACCTCAACACCTGTTGATTTAATTTTATGCTTACGTTTTTTTAATAATTCTAATACTTGCAATGGGCTTGATGGGTTTATCTTATACTTCTTAGTAAGCTCAGCTGATATCTTAGCTTCTTTACGTCTGAGTGTACCCACCTTACTAGCTAGTTTCTTCCTATCTATCTTGATACCTCCGTGTACCATGTAAGCTACTGGTAAAATCATATCCATATCTATATACCTAGCCTCTTGCATGTAATCCCACTCGTTTGGGAAATCTGATTTAAACCTACGATACAAAGATAGCGTAGCCCATGCGTCTCCACCTGTATATCGTAGTAGCTTAGGAGTAGGTGATGCAAAATCCTCTACTGTAATACCATCCCAGTACTTAGTTAACATTAAATATTTCTCAGCAAAATACTTTAACCCACCCTGCCTTAAGTTGAATACAAGTTCCCGCTTCAGTAACAACGTATCAACAAACTGACATCTAATGTTGTTACCTATGTGGTCGATAACTCTACGGCAATCCTCTGCTATGTTGTGCCCAATGATTGTCATACGTGGGTCAATAAATAAATTCTTTATAGCTTTGTTAGTGTGAGCATCCAAGATAAAACCACCTGCTATACTACCTGCAGCTAACCCTACTGAGTGAGCTACACCTGTGTCTGGATTCCACTCAAAGTCTAAGCTAATTTCTTTTGTCTTATTAGCCTGTAATAAAATACGAGATAGATTTGTAGTCAAAGGTATAGGCTCAAGGATGTTATGTAGTTCATGATACACCCTGTTTAATGTCTCGACCACACTTGATTGACCACCACCTACAATTACAGGAGCTGAGTGACACTCTATATCTAACTCTTTACATGCCTGTTTACCTGCATCACCAAAGGTAATGATAGTAACAGGTTTAATTTTATCTATGTCTTCTTGTAAGAATGGTAAGCACTGCCTGATAGCGGCAATCTTTATCTTACCCTCGGCTTGTCTACAACGTGTAGCATGTGTAATATACACAGCAAAATCTCCTAACCATTTACTGCACAGTTCTTGTAAGACATCCCACACCTGGCTACCTTTCATCTTACCTCGTGTGTCATACAGTTGTGATGGTGTTTCCAATATAACAAGTATATTCTTTTTACCTGATTGTAATTTCTTATAGCCTAACTTGTAAGACTTACTATCCTCAAACAACCCACAACGTAAACAGTTGTCAGGTTTGTTCGGATGTTTTTTCTTTCGTAGTGTGTATGTCATCTCGTTGCTCCAGTAGTACCTTAAATAGTTCATCTATATTTCTATGTAAGATTCTTTGTATTAATAATTTAGTAGCTAGAATTTCTACCTCTGGTTTTCTATCTAGCTCTAATCCAGTTAGTATTTCCTTAGTACATTTCTCTATATAATATGTCATAGTAACTCCCTAAATGTTGCACTCAATGTGTCTGTTAATTTATCTTTATCTAACTCGTACGGTTTTTTATTCGTATTAATCATAGCAACAGCAATACCATATGCGTTAAGCTTATCTTGTAAGTGTGCTGCAACCACGTTAGCATCAGGGTCAAATAATAACACACATCTAGCTGTACATCCAGCTAATCTTAATACAATATCACCACGCACTGCAGTACCCAACAACGCAACAGCTGAATACCCAATACTATTAATAAACAATGCATCCATAACAGACTCCACCACTACTACCTGTTCATTATCATATAAAGGTTCAGGTACATCGTCATACCCTGTCCATACATATGAGTAATCAGGATACATATCTATACCTGCTCTCTTAACAGGAATAGTAATGTACTTGTTCTTAGTCTTACCTACTACATTACGCTTTTGATATCCAATCAAATCATTATCAGTGTCATAACATGGTAACAAAATATTATTACCGTTACTCTGTATGCCGTAGATTTGTGCAGTATTTATAGCAACACCACGACTTGTAATAAACTCTTCTATATGTTCATTGTAATCATACGCAAACTTATCTGATTGTATAGTAGGAATTTTACCTTTGTTACGTACATCTACACCATGTATTAACTCAGTCATCCAAGGCTCAAGCTTACCAGATTTTTTACAACCAAAGCAATGATATGATGTTTCATATATTGCAAGTGACGGTGTTTTGTCGTCATGAAATGGACACCGTGCCATCGCTATTACACTTCCCAATGTGTCACCTCCCTAAGAATAAATCGTGTCTGTATTTTTTTATCTCATGTGTCTGACGTGTCTTAATAAACCCTTGTAACTCTGGTACATAAACCCGTCTCTTAGATTTAACTGACGGCTGGTCTATCGACACAGTGTATATAGACAGGTCACTTCGGTGGGGTGTTGTACTCCACACATACATACCACCTCTAGTCATCCAACCTGCTGTTGAATCATAGGCGTACACGCAATCTATACCATGGTCAAAGTACTTGTACGCTTTACTTCTGTCCTTAAGTGTCTGGTCTTTTCTATACTTGTACTTCACATGGTTACGTAAAGGTATAGAATATTTCCTAGATTTTCTACTCTGTCTCCAGTATGGGTTAACATGTTTGACTTGAAACTTGTACACATAATCCTGGTTAAACACAATAGCATCTATGTGTGATATAGGATTATCAGGAAACGCTATGTCCCACCCAGGAATTTGTAACACTTCATATGCTAACATATGTTTTGCTATAGCTCCACGTTGATTAAGTGGGCATGTGTTAATGATATCAGAATACTCTAATGGTTCTCCCATGTATCTCCTCCTTAATATAAAGTTGTCTTAAGATTAGCAAAGTCAATGTCCACTTTGAACACATCAACAGGTGCTGCTCGTCTTGATTTGATAGTAGTTACATTACGTACGGTGTCATACATATCACCACCTATACCTAATACTAAATCAGTATGTGCTAACAATCCAGCCTTAGCCTCTAGTAACTCACGCTCACTAGGTAATGACACATCAGCATTCAACTGATGAGCCGTAATGATAGCAATCTTTTTCTGTTGGGCTATACGTTTAAGATTCTCAGATACATACTCTAACTGAAATCTTTTTTCTTTACCAACAGGTGCATCAATAACACTAAGATAATCAAGGAACACCACATCAGGTCGAAGTGAATCTATCTCAACCTCTAGCTCTGGTATTCCAAATGATGCTGAGCATACAGCATAGAAATCTGGAAACTCTTGGGCATTACCAATACGTTCCTTTAACATACCTTCAGAGAAATCTTGTACTGATATAAACAATACCTTCAACCCATCCTGTATAGCTTGGCGTACTAATGATAGTAGTATCGTAGTCTTACCACGCCCACTAAATGCACACAGTACAGCCAGTTCTTCTTTACTTACACCGTAATAAAACAAAGATAATAAATCGTGTGTATTATCAGATACAAATTCACTGATAGGTTTAGCTACAGCTTGTGTTGTAATAGCACGAGTGTCGGCAACACCGTGTATCTTCTGCAGTTTTTTCTCTGGACGTAAACGTGACTTAAGTACATCAGCTACCTGTCCTAACTGCGTAACACTTTGTAGGTATTGGATAGACCTATACCCTACTGCTGTCGACACAGAGTTTGACATGCCTTTAAGATAATTAAACTGACTAGCGTTTAGCTTACCTTTAACAAAGGATAGTAAGTCATCCTTGGTAAGGTCAACCTTAGACATAAACATCTCATCAATAATTAAATCAAATGGTACATCAAACTTAATTTGTTTTACTACTGGTTCAAGCACAATTCTTTTATCTTTCTTTAGTAGAAATGATATAAGATTTAAGTATGCACTTTCCATAGTTGTCTCCTTGTCGGGACTGTCCCGACCAATTACTCACTGTCATTACCGAATAGAGTAGTGTCTCTAAATTCTAGTAGCTCTAGTGTTGTACGTTTTACATCTTCAATGTTCAAGCCATGCTGATGCATTGCAACTGCAGAATTAATTAAGGCAAGTATAGTTATTCCTTCTTGCTTTACCTGTTCTTGCTCTGCTCTACGTGCTTGTGTCTCTTCATAGTTAGAGTCGTACGCCATGCTATTCACCTCCTATAATAAAAATTAATAAACCTATTACTACAATGACCGTACCTAGTGTCATACTAAAACTCCTCAACAAACTTAGACAGCTCTCTATTTAATATAGGTCTCCAGTCTTTTGTTCGGTAATAGAATTTAAGTGGGTTCTGTTTGAATTCTACGTAGTCTACTTTCAAATCATAAGGACTACCTATAACACCAACTGCTATCTTTACCCACTCTTTGTATGTCATACGGTCAGCATAATTATTAATACAGACTAACACATACTCCACCATGTCAGGACTTAGACTGGTTTTGTTTTGACTGTCTGCCTTTCTTCTTCCCATGTGTGCCTCCGTCTTTTTTCATACGCTCAAAGAAATTATTATCACTTACATCCCACGTTTTTCCCTGTTGTGGGGGTAGGTAAATCATTTCATATAAACTTTTAAGTAACCCATTAGTTTTATTTTTTCCCATCTGTTGCCTCCAGCTTACGTCTTTCTTTATGTACTAACTTATTGTACCTGTGCCAATCAAACCTACCATGTATATACCAAGTGTCGGTTATACATTTCTCATTTTCTAGTAGAGTAATTAAATGACTCATTGCACTGTGCATTGTCATACTAACAAAGATAGACTCGTTACCCATGGACATACCTAGTGCCTCCATCTTAGCTAACATCTTCAAATGATTTCCGTTAAACGATGCCATCACTTTCCTCCCATGCCAGGTCATTATACTCGGGCGGTAAGTGTTCCTGTATATCATGTATCTCATTGGTCTCTAGGAATATACCATAGTCTTCAAGGAAACTTTCCTTAACCCATTTAATATATTCTTCTTTTGATTTGAAGATACCATCATTACCTGTAAATTTTAATACTACTGTACTTGTATACTCAAGCATTAGTCACCTCCTTCGCAACATTCACCCTTCTGGATACTATACAGGTACTCACCATACTCTGTACGTTGTCGTATCTTCTGGGCTACCAACCTTAACACTTCATCTTCATTACCATTAGGTAACTCATCCAAAGCCTCTTCCCATACTTGCTCTAACATTTCTTCGTGTCCATCTACCGACATGCTACTCCTCCTTGTCAAGTAAAGCCTCATCAGGCTCTTCGACTTCTTCTACTTGTAAGCCTTGAGCATCTACCTCTTGGTCATGTCCTTTCTCAATAAGGTAATCCCAATCAATTTGCTCAGCAAAACTACAAGCATCCGAGAAACTGTCTGCCTCTACGTATGTCTCATAGTTTTTAATATCACTTAATTGTACTTGATACTTTGCCATACTACTCCTCCTTCTTTTTTTGTTGGTCTATTACAACCTGGCGTATCTGATTAACGACTGTACTAGGTAAGTCATCGTGTTTCAAATACGAACTATCTATTACAACATCGTCATCATCAACATGGATTGCCTTGATATAAATATCTAAGACAAAATGTTTATGTGTATTTTTATCTGTCATATGTCCTCCTTGTAAGGGTATACCCATAAAGAATATACCCTGTATTCTTTTTAGTGTCAATTAGTACTCGTCATTACCGAGTCGGTAGTCGTTGTACTCTTGGTTGACTCCATCCATACGAGCGTGTTCGTTGATACCGGTATCAGTAGGTATGTCACCTACTAACCTAGCTCCGTCCTCATCTCGTATAAATGTCATAGTCTTACTTCTTCCACGTTTTACTGCATTGACATGTGCACCTTCCCATTCATGTGTAAATCCATTGTAGTCTACATACCATTGCCCTTTACTCTGCGATACTCGAAAGCCTAAGTTATACTCGTCACTTGCCTGGTTCATACGTTTCTTAGTTGTATGTGTACACCAGCCATTATGATTGAGTATTATATAGTCGTTATTAAACTTGACTACATCTGTGTCGTGATACTTCACACACTTATACCCGTTATCATCAGTATATACGTTGGTCTTCCAACCACCTATCTGTCTAAGTTTACCCATAACATTTACCTCCTTGTTAGATTTTTATGTGGCTCTAGCTTGGTATGCATTTGTTTTGCTAGAAGTTAGGGTGTTACTGTACTCAACCATCACCACCACACATGTAATACTACCACTCTATGCCTGGTAGTATACGACTCTTAGGTATGATAGACTCGCTGTTAGCTATATAGTCTTCATACCATTTAATTTCACCGCCTAAGATAAAGAGCCTGTCGTGTACCATTCGGTTCACATCATCTTTATGTAATGCAAACAGTAAATCAACACGGTCTGGATTGCTATCGTCATGCGTCCTATACTCATCAATATATTTGACACGAAAGTTTAGCTCTTCCTCCATAAACTTCTCAAAGTCTACCTCAGTCATAGGCTTGTCAGCTAACTTACATGCTGTACCTACCCATGCACAGACTTGAGTGTATGTATCTGTATCATACTTCATGGTGTCACCTCCTTTTAGTATTGTAATAATTATAATCTAGTGGTTTGTTCAGTCAATAGACTTACTCTTCTGTTACTGAGTCTATCGTATCATAGTGGAATTGTTCTGCATCTATGCAGTTCTCATAGTCGCAACGCTCGTATACTTCTCGAGCCTCTTGCTCTGATTCAGCCGAGATTTTCATGGTCACCCACATGCGACCTTCTACTATATAGTCTGGCATACTACACCTCCTTATGTTCTATATTCTGGTTTGTATCCTCGCTCTTCTAACTGTGCGTCTGACATCAATACATCTTTGATAAAGATATGTACTGCATGTTGAGGGGGATGATTACTTAAACAGGTACGCATAGTAGCTACCCATTTAGGATGATTAAGATACTCGTCCTTGGTCATACGATTCCTACTCAGTTCATCGTAGACTTCACGACACCAATGTCCTACTCTACGTTTGTACTCATCTTCCTCAGCTTTGATACTGAGGTCACTAAAGTGTCCCATCTTATACCTCCTTCTTAAGATTTTTAACAGTCTCTTTCAACTCTTTTATCTTGCTGTTTATGCTATCAGCTTTATGCACTTGTGAATGCATGGCATTGATATACTGATACACTTGATGTATTAAGTCAGCGACATCAGATAAAAGCTTTGCGTCTCTTTCATCGGCTCTCATATTACACCTCCTTTGCTTTGCCATCAGCATTAGTTACGTTACGTGCTCGTGAATCTATACTGTCTTGATGTTGCACGTACCACTCTAAGATACCTAGTAATGTCTCTCGGTAAGCCTCGCCACTCAGACTTGTGAGATAACCAACGATATCTTTCTGGAACTTAGGGAACTTCTCAGCATGATAGTTGTCAAATTCTATACCAGAATGTAAACCAGTACGCCATCTGTTAAGACAGTACTTGTTAAAATCTCTGCCATCCATGTTCCATTGAGCATGAGCCAACATCTCTACATATTTGGACATACTTCTACCCATGTTACTCCTCCTCAAAATCGTTATCTATTTTACTCATCGCATTCTTTACGTGGTCAGGCATATGCTTAGCATAGCCAGTACTTCTAGGTTGAAACACACCTGGTTCATACCCTTCCATACCTAACTCTGTTTTATGATTACCTGTTATGTCGTGATTAAGTGTCTCTACTATGTACGCACACGCAGTTACATCATCCTGCTCTATCATGTACTGGACATACCCAATCATATCAGCAACAAACTTATTACTCATAAGAACACCTCCTTGTTAGATTGTATTGTGAGGTGATTTTTGTGAGGAATAAAACCACCAAAACCTAGAGTTCATTTTAAGGGTTTGAACTCCGAACTTACCCATATTGGTCGGGATAGTCCCGACTGGTGGGGCTACTAGTAACTACTTATTAGTATTAACTTACTAATAATATAATTACTAATAACTAGTAACTACTAGTAGTAACTACTAGTAAGTAACTATATGTATATACTCTACCATATACACACTTACAGTCAAGTACTCACAAGTACACTCATACACTCATACACTTGTACCTACGTTTGTATTTGTACGCCATCAAATAATAGTTATTACTACTATTGTATACACTCATATAGATACTCTTGTCGGGACAGTCCCGACCAGTCTTACACTTCTGATTATTTCAAGGAAATTTTAAGCCAAAAAAAAGGGCTTAAGAACGAGTCCTAAGCCCTAAGTAGTCGGTGTATGCTCATCCAGTATCTCTGGCTTATTGCGTCTAGCTAATTTTAGCTAGTTTAGTATTTCTAGTCTCTCTAATTTTAAGAGCTAGGTTTTCGGTTGCAGTTAATAGATTGATTAATTCCTTTTTAGTTGGTTGAGAATTATCACCTAACTGCTCCCAATTAACTGAACCCATCTTATTAGTTTTAATAATAATCTGGTTCGTTAGTTCTACGATTGATAAATCTTGAATTTTGATAACTTCTTTAGCTATCTTTTTATTTGTTTTATCTTTCGTAGTATTACTTGTTAGAAGTTTATTGAACTTCTTAGAACCGATTTGTTCTTCCAGAACTTTCTGGTCGACACCTAAGTTCTTCCAAGTTTTCTTACTAGCTGGTAATTTATCGATATCATAAATCTCTAAGCCGTTTTCAACATCAACGAATTTCATGGCTAATGCTCCAGCGGTCTGCAAGAAATTTTTGCTATCAACTGCATTTAATCCAGCAATTAATTTATCGGCAAAGTCTGAAGTTACATCATCCCAATTCTCAACCCTCTTATTAAATTGATAAAGCCAAGTTTTAGAATTCGTAACAGTCATGTATCTAACATTCAACTTAAATACTAGCTTAGCTAATTTAGATTTATTAGTACCGATAGTAACGCCTAACTTGTCATACTTTTTAGTTAAGCTATCAGTAGATTTCAACACCGCCTTAATGGCATTAACTTCCTTAGCAGTAATCTTAAATTGTTTTGTTTTGTTTTCCATTTTGGAAACTCCCTTAACCGACTACTTACAATAATTATAAGGTATTGAACCGGTTACTCAATAGCTAAGAATCACCAAAAAAAATCATACTAAAATGAGTTTCAATCTGTCGGGACAGTCCCGACCAAATCAAGATTATATATTTATATTCTATCTCTAGCGGACGGTAAAAATTTTTTTATGCACACTCGTAGGCGTGTCAAGTCCTTTTGAGCCCCCCTTAGTGCCCTTGATGCCCCATACCCCTTATAAAAGTACATGGGCTAAATACCCAAGTGTCCTCAATATATACACTTATTCTTTTCCCCCAACAAATATCTAATAATTACGGTATGTTACAGGTTGCCGGAACTAGTCCCCACACGAGTTAATACAGGAACAAGTCATTTTGTATTTGCTATTCTAAAAACCTTGTTATATAATGTTTATAGGAATAAAAAATAATACTTGACTTTTGCATTTCTGGGCTATTTATACAAGTATACGGCTTATAACATGACAGAAGTAGATTATATTGCATTAAACAAGTATTGTATGATAAATGGAGCTAAGTATGGGCTATCTAAAATGGATTGTGAAGACGTATTACATGATACATGCGTACACATTCTTGAAAATAGCGTACCTCCAGAGGATTATCGCTGGTGTGCTGTTAAATTTATGGGAAAATTCAGAGAAAAACGAAACAGAGAATCAGGAAGACAGATAAGTACTACCTACTTTGAGAAGAAGGGAGAACTATGATAAACAAATTAAACCAATTATTTACAGACGAAGTTGATTATAACAAAAAAATGTGGCGTTTCTTAGAATGTTGCTACTCCAATGGCTGGATTTTACGAGC